>Ga0207695_10000577_pt1 | contig 74744 bp, 111 predicted proteins | sample KBSC54metaG_FD_184354 | JGI IMG/M metagenome (GOLD analysis project Ga0207695, IMG submission 184354) | Corn rhizosphere microbial communities from Kellogg Biological Station, Michigan, USA - KBS C5-4 metaG (SPAdes) (version 2) | ecosystem: Host-associated > Plants > Roots > Rhizosphere > Soil...
AGGGGTGCTGCATCTGCGACAGGTTACAGGGGTGCTGCATCTGCGACAGGTGACAGTGGTGCTGCATCTGCGACAGGTGACAGTGGTGCTGCATCTGCGACAGGTGACAGTGGTGCTGCATCTGCGACAGGTTACAGTGGTGCTGCATCTGCGACAGGTGACAGTGGTGCTGCATCTGCGACAGGTTACAGGGGTGCTGCATCTGCGACAGGTAAACACGGGATTGCTATCGCAAACGGCATTGAGGGGAAAGCAAAAGCATCGAAAGGGAATTACATTGTTATTGCTGAATGGGAATATAAAGATGAATGGAGCCGGAAAGATGTAAAATGCTTTTTGGTGGATGGAGAAAAAATTAAAGCCGATACCTATTACATGCTTGTTAATGGTGAGGCCAAAGAGACAGCATAGTTTTTCAAACGTTTCTATGCGGTACGCTACGGGGGCTTAATTGCCCCTTTGGCGGTGGAAGCCCATCGGGACAATAATTATTAACAACTAAAAAGGAGGTAACTTTGAACATAGGCATTTAAATTTTGACAAAAAAAATCAATCTTCGGCAACCCATCGCTATAAAACAGCATGGGCATTGCCGGTTAAAAGGGTATCAATAATGAACGAAAACATCACCGCTGCATCATTTGCAGCAAAAGATCATTGGGCTTGCGCACTGGTGGAGAGGGCCGGGGAACTATGCGATTTGTGCATCGAGGCACATGACATGGTAAAGGCCTATAAATACAGTGCCATTGTTATAAGGCTTATAAAGTACAGAACCAATTTGCTGACCAGGTATTCGGCTGCGTTATGAAAGAAATCTCAAAAGATTATTTTGAAAAACTTAGAACATCTGCCTATTTATTCAACCAAGATGCAATAGACGCCGTTAAACAAAAGATTGATAATGACGATAATTTGGATTGGGAAGAAAAGGATTATTTACGTGACTGTCACCGTGAATTATACCAAATGATTGAATTAATAAATCACGTTCCCACAAAAAAAGAGATTATAGAATGTGTGGATGAAACAATAAACTATTATCTTCCTCCAAGCAGGCAGAGGAAATAGAATAATGTATTAACTGGGTTGAAAAATTATGAGAGAAATAAAGTTTAGACAGCCAATATTTGACGGCAACGGGGACTTTAAAAAGTTCCATTACTGGGGGCTTATTGGAGATGAGTTTATTAGTCTATATTCAATGCGCTATCCAAATCAAGAATTTACCGGCCTACAGGATAAAAACAGCAATGATGTTTATGAGGGGGATGTTTGCAAGGTAATACATAACGAGGGTATCTCATGGGAGAAAACATATACCGATATTGGAGTAGTTGAGTTTTCCAGAGCGTCCTTTGGGGTTAAGTGCCTTAGCAAACAAAACAGGCTGGCAAAAGATGAAAGCAAACGATATTTCTTTTTAAGTTTTCATAAAGACAAATCCTTTGAAGTGATCGGAAATATTTACCAAACCCCGGAATTATTAAAATGAAAACGCAACTAAAAATCACCCCATCAAAATCGGTAATAACAGGTCGTAATGGCACCGTTGCCGGGCTTATGGCATTGGCTCAATCGATTGAAAGGGGTAAGAAAAATAGAACCATGAAAATAGAAATCACACGCGGCCAGGTTTATAAAACCAAAATGCTGTCCCGGTTTTCTTCCGAAACAAAAACGTTAAGCCCCATTAAGATATTGGCGCACGTTGAGGGATTTGTTATCTTTAAGCGGGACAATGAAAAACAGGCCGTTGAAACCAAGTCGTTTATCTCAACCTATTTGAAAGCTTGTAAATACAAATTATGTTAGTCACCGAATTAAAAGCCAAAGTAAAGAAGCGTGGGATCCATTACAACAAATGGTTTCCTGTCTATAAATTTAAAGGAGCAACAATTCTGTTGCACTACTTTGATGAAAAACTTGAATTTAAATTATCTGAAATTGAAAGAATTGAAGCTTAAAAAATTTGTGCCTTTTCTAATAGCCAGGAACCTAAACATTTTAATGTATGGGGGCGGCGTAAATACGTGGGCATTATTGCTGGAAGCCACAGAACTCGGTATAATATTCGACTTTATATTTTTTTCAGACACAGGCGGCGAACGCCTGGCAACATACGCTCATGTAAACTACGCCTCTGCATGGTGCGTGGCACATGGGCAACCACCAATAACTATTTTGCGCAAAAGGGATAAGAACAAAAAAATATTGACGCTTTACGATGATGTTATATCAAGAGGCGCATTACCGGCCATTGTTTACGGGTATAAAACATGTTCTCAAAAATTCAAGAAAGCCCCGGCTGATATATTTTTAAACAACAATAAATTAGTAAAATCTTGCTGGGCAAACGGATTTAAGGTTAACAAGTATATTGGTTTTGATGCTGATGAGGAACATCGTACACAAGATGATTTTACAGATGAGAAGTATAACAACGTGTATCCGCTTGTTATGTGGAACTGGGGGCGCTTTGAGTGTGTAAAAAAGATTTTAGATACTGGCGAACCAATGCCCCCCAAAAGTTCATGTACCTACTGCCCATCAATGAAGCCGTGGGAAATTATAGAATTGTATTTAAGCGATCAGAAAGCCTTTTATGATGCGGTTGAAATGGAAAGAGTAGCAGCACCGAACTTGAATAATATTGATGGCTTGGGGAGGCATTGGTCATGGTGGGATATTATAGTGGCTTACCGCTACTTCCGGTTTTTCTTAAAAAATCCATTTGGAAAAAAAATCAATCCGCGTATTAAGAAAATGGTTAAAAGAATCCAACGCAGCAGACCGGAGAAACTTCGCCCTATGATGCAAAAAAATAAAACAGCCGAAAATCTAATTTGTGACATTTTTAAAACTAATGTTGAGGCTTGCCACAACTGTATGACTTAAAAAAAATGAAATTAACAGTAGTTGAATGCCGCGTAATCCTTTATCCATACATTAACCCAGGCAAGGTTGATAAGCGGTATAAATCTGGATACAGAATAAAGGCACATGCCCAGGTTAAAACCGAATTGGAGTTTACGCTTCAAGAAAAAACAGGTCGTTACCAATTGCATGAGGTGCTTGAAATAATTGGATATGGGCGGTATATGGTTGTATACCGCGATGGCGAACTCATAAATACAAAAATGGTAAGGGTATCTGATTTTGGATTTACCACTAAGTTTACAATTCCAAAAGAGGTAGAAGCAATATCGGTTGGACAAGTAGTTTCAGAATCATCAAGTTATGCAACTCCAAAGCTATGAGAACAGTAATGTACATATTGGCTGCCACCACCCGCGAAAACGCTGATGAAGCCGTTAAAATAGTTTTTTTAAAAGTTAATAATTGAGGTTATGGACAAAATGACTTACATCGCCCTACGCCAGCGTCACCCTATCAAACCTATAAAAGGATGGGCGGTTTGGCAATCCGGTAAAATCATTTTTGATAGCAACTTTAAGGGCTTATGTGATTATTTCGTTCAAACCAATGCACTTAAAAATACATGCGTTAAACCGATAAGATGAAAAAGTTAACTTCAAATCCGCAGTTAAACGCACCTTTAAACTTAGTTGCTGCTCATGCTAAATTAACCGGCCTTGTGTCGTCAAAAGATATTTTCCTGCAAATGCGGGAAGAAGAAGCCGCCCAGGACAAACAACGGGAACAGCAAAACACTTTCGAGCGGTTAAGCGAAACTCTTTATTTACAACATTAAGATAATTAACAATAATTTTTAACAATTAAATCAAAAAGGAGAGAACAGATCATGGCTATAATAAAATATTTTATTATATTTGTTGTGCGTAGTAATCAATCTTTAAATGACAAATATTTTCACTTAAAATATTTCCGGCCAGTAATGGTACTTCTCTCCATTGGATTGATTTACTACGCACATTACTGCGCCGGATTATTTCTCGCTATGGCTATCTATTTAGAAGAAAACTGGTTGCCGGTTAAAGGTTTTGAAGGAATATATGAAGTTAGCGATTGTGGAAACGTACGAAGCTTAACACGGTTGTATAAAAGTGATAATTTCAACAAAGTTTTTATTGGAGAACGCTTAACAGATTTTAAACAGCCACGTTTTGGTTATCACGTTGTAACCTTATATAAAAAGCCATACAGAAAGTGTACGCGCGTACATCGATTAGTTGCACAGGCATTCATTACCAACCCTTATAACCTACCAGAAGTTAACCATATTGACGGCGATAAAAGCAATAATTGCCTTGAAAACTTAGAATGGTGCACTTCGTCCGAAAATCATTATCATGCATATGCAACTGGCTTACAAATGGCTGTTATGGGTTCAAAACACGGACATGCAAAATTAAGCGAACAGGATGTGTACGAAATAAAAATCTTATTGAAGGTACGTACATACTCTCATAAATTTATCTCAAATATTTATAATATCAGTAGGCAAGGGATTTCAAATATCCATGCAGGACACACCTGGAAACATATTCAATTACAAAAATAAAATCAATTCAAGCAACGGCAACTTTGCCATTTAAAAATGATTAATTAAAATTTCAATGAGTACACAAACAGACGACTTTCTGCCCCAGGGGTATGAAGTCCCAAAAAGTGACAGCAGTTATTTAAAATTAGTAGGCGGGGATAACAAGTTCCGCATTCTTTCAAAACCGATTATCGGTTGGGTTGACTGGAAAGACAAAAAGCCATACCGGTTCCCGATGGATAAAAAACCGGCAGCGCCGTTCAGCCCCACACAAGATATACGCCATTTTTGGGCGTTTGTAGTGTGGGATTATACCGCCAAAAGAATTTCCATTTTTGAGTTAACGATAAAAGGCATTCAAAATGCCATTGCCGGGCTACAGGCAAATCCCGACTGGGGATCGCCGTTAAACTATGATATCACCATCAATAAAGTCGGGACAACAATGGCAGATACAAAATACACTACTGTGCCGTCCCCCCCAAAGCCCGTTCACGCTAAAATAGCGGAACTGTACGCCGAAACGCCGATTAAATTAGAGGCATTGTTTGATGGGAAAGACCCGTTTGATGTCAATAAACCAGCGCCGGACACAAATCATAGTTCGCCGGCTGAAATAACTTCTGCCCCTGACGGGGATGATTTGCCTTTTTAGACCGGATTAACGATTTAACAAATAAGCATAAACGATTATACTTATTTAACAATAACCAATGAGAAAAGTAGAGGGGTAGAGCGCTCGTGTCTTGAAATAATAGACAATTTAACATAGTACGGGTTCGACAAATAGGATGGCTCAAGATGTAGGTTAGGACGAATGCGATAAACAAGATTAATAATCGGCTAAATTCTATTAACGTTAGGACTACCATAACCCTCTACTTTTTTTTAAATATTTAAACCAATGAGCAGAAAATTAACATTACCCGTTGTTTCATTTAGGCAAACGCCCGAAGAACCAATTTTTATTTATGCCTTGAATAGCGACAGGCAGCCGGAATTAGGCGAATATGTTGATATGCCCGTATATGGCAACTTTGCGCGGGTGCAAAAAGTGATATCTCACTCTCAATTGCACAAAGGACACCCTGTTATAGAAGCCTCATCGAACAAAAAATATGGCTTGCCTCAATTACCGGCCAAATTTGTAGAAGCGTACAATGATTGCCCTGCGGATAACCCGCGCGTTACCTTGTGGCTTGAAGATGTTAAAACAGTAAACCAATAAAAATTATGGAAACAGATCAAAAACAGGAAACCGGCTTAGTCCTAACCTCAAATAAGCTTTTAAGCCTCGATAAAGCCTCCCTGACGGAGTTTGCCCAGGCGGTGACAGATAAATACCTTGACGGCTTTAGTAACCCCGCAGAGGGCAAATTACTGGCTAAAAAGATGGGTGACTTCGCCGAACTGGTAAGCAGCAACCTTTCCGATGCTGCAGCCAGCGAATTAAAACTGGCTAAGGGCGAAAAAAGGGAATTTATGGGCGCAACGGTTACAGAACAAATGTTAGGGACGCGCTACTCTTTCAAAGAATGCGGGGATCCCATCTGGAACGAGTTAACCGAAAAGATCAAAAAGCGTGAGGACTTTTTAAAAACAATTAACGGCAGCCAACAGGTGCTGATCGAGGAAACCGGCGAAGTGGTACAAATATTTGAGCCTGTCAAATCAGGCAAACTTGGTTTGGTATTTAAGTACTAATAATGGTTAAGCGAGAATGAGTGATCTGCATAAAATATTTACAGCATTGATAATTAGATACGGTGGTGCGGAAAAATTACATGCAGATTTGCTATTGGAGTTGGACCGGGAATATAAAGACAGCCCCCGGCAAGCGCCCCCGATGAAAAAACTAACGCAGTATCAACAACGTAAGCAAAATGCGTTTAAAAAAATACTTCAAAATGGCTAAGAAAACATTTTACGATAAGGAGTTTCCCAACAAAAAGAAGTCAAATTATTCAGACAAGGAGTTAATTTACTATTTGGAAGTATTACCTATTTTAAGGAAATCAGCAATATTAAAATAAAGATGAAAGCGCCATTTACAGACGAGCAAGTAAAAAACATCAATGAGTACCAGGTTGCAGGATTTTTTCATCCTTTTACCTGCACCACTGGTAGCCATGTTTTAGTAGCCGAAACAGACGGGTTGCATTGTCCTCTATGCCCAACCTTTCATCAGGATTGGGTACACGATGGCATGGCAGATGGCAGTATCGTAGCACAGGGTAATAGTTTTAGGGGTAAACTTAAAAAGTAAAAGTCATGGGCGTAAAATTCACAGAAAAAGACATAAGGGACAAAAACCTCGTTTGGAAAGACGGCAAATATCAAAAAATTGATGCTGGCACCCCTGCTAATAAGGTCAAGAAAATTGAACCAATATTCTTTAAGCCAAATGATAAAAAGGCGTATGACAGTCCGAATCTTGAAAGCACCGTTCTTGAAAACATTATGGATTTGGGGATTTCTAAACCAAAAACGCCGGCGCAATTAATGAAGTTGTTTAACGAACAACCCATGCAATTTTACAAAGAGGTTGTAACCGATTTAACCACCGTAAAAATAAAGCCTTTGACCCAAAATCGGGCATGGAAAGGACGCCGCTTTAAAAGCGACCAGTACAAGGCTTATGCCACGGCAGTATCTTTACTGCTGCCAAACGATTTAATCGTTCCTGATGGCTTATTGCGCGTCTATTACGAATTTGGCATGAGTACCAATTCTGATTTTGACAATCCCTGCAAAATGTTTACCGATATTTTGCAAACCAAATATCATTTTAACGATAGCCGGATTATGGAGGCTAAAATCAAAAAGGTCATTGTCAAAAAAGGTGAGGAATATATTCGTTTTAAAATAGAGAGTTTATGAAAATAGATTGCTCAACTCTCCCGGTAATGGCGGCCAATTGCAAAACCTGTCCTTTTAAAGATGTTGATGGTAAATGGCAGGACGTTCAATTGGCGAATGAAGTTATTGGCCGTACGTTGTTTAATTCCCAGCAAATATGCCACGGAATGGAGGGGGCAGGCCGCAAGCCAAACAACAGGTGCAAGGGAGCGTTTGACCACAATATGGAAATATACAGGAGGATGGGATGTGCAGATTTAGTTAAATAAAGAAATGACAGAATTAAAACTCCCGGATCATATCATTAAAAAGTCAGAGACCTGGTACTTTAACGCTAAAACACAAAAATGGTTGCACCGGGATAGGATTGAGGGATTTTTAAAAACCTATTGGGCAAACAAAACAACATCAAAAAAGCCCAAGGTAAGTTATAAAACCAATTTAAAAGCCGCTAAAAGGCGGTGGGATAATGAGTGAAATTATGGATGCAAATAAAAAATGGATGTCAAGCGGTAAAATAGGGTGCACTTTTGCTGCGCTATTCGCCAAAAATCCTGAAAGAGTTGACTGGGTAACCATCGAAAACCCATCTTATTTTTGGATACCAAAAGATAGCGCCATTGTGTCTTTGCAGTTTACCGAAATAGGGGTTACTGCAGCTGATGTTAGATATTGGGCTTTAAGAAATGGGTTTTATGAAGAATCGCTAACAGAAAGTTTGACCGGACTTAGATATCGAATCGGCAACAATATAGCATGGGTTCAGTATTTTGGTCCCGACAGTCACGTAAAAACCAGGCAAGCACCAATCCCGGAACTAATGTTATGTGTAAAACTCCCGGTTGTTCAATACATAAAGGTTGGGTTTCAGGGTATATTACATTTGGCTCATGCCAGTGTACATGGACTAACGCAGCGTAAGGCGGATAAACTTTGGGAAACCAGCCATATTAAAACAGCAAAAGAATTAGGTCATAATCCAACGCTGATTGAGGCCGCTAAAACAACTTTTATACATGAGTAAGATATTAATTATTGGTCAAGCGCCACCAGCGGTTAAGCAAATTTTTCCATATGATACCACCATGTTGTATGATTGGCTGTATGAATGCGGTATAACGAAAGAATGGGCGCAAGAACTATTTGAGTTTGAAGCCATGACAAACACATTTCCTGGGTTTGATGCTCACGGAGGGCATAAAAAACCCTCGTTAAATGAAATGAGTGCGCATTATGATGAATTTTTGCGCCATAAAATAGGTGTGGCTAAAAAAATAATTTTATTAGGGAATGTGCCCAAAGAATTTTTAAGAGGAACATCCATTTGGCACAACAATTCAATAAAGATACTTTGCCTTATACATCCATCGAGGCGAAATTACACGCTTTATATGGCAAATAAATCTAAACTGATCGGTAATTTAAAAAACTTCATCAATAGTTAAAAAATGATTATGAACATTCAAAATAAAATATTTAGCTTTACAGAACTTACCAGCAGCCGCAAACTAACGGTAAAAATTTTTTGTAAAGACATAATTAAAAAAGTCCTCGCTAACTTTTTAACCTACACATTCAACTTTGCGGCTGCGGTGTATGGAAAATTAGTTAAGGGGACTTTTTTAATTATGTTAATCAGAGTAAGCGAAAAGACGATGTACAAGGTTGCCAAAAACGGCAAAACCTATTACGATGCCTTTTTATTCGTTCTTACCCTTCGCTCTTTTCACCACAACCCCGTATTTCTTAATTTTAAACCACGATTAGCGCATTACAGGCGACTTACAGGAATTTCTGATAGTAGGTTCAGAAAATTATTAAACCTCGCCATATCGCTTAATTTGGCTTCATACGATGGCAAGCATTTGCACCTCTACTCTTTTACAAAAGAAAAGCGCCAGTACAAAGCCCAGCACCGCCAAGAGATAGCGCTCACCGAACTAAAACCATTTTTTTATTACAGCACATTAAAACACAACATAATTCAACAGGTAAGTAAGATAAAGTTTAAAGCAGCCTCAACCGTAAAAAATAGGTGCGGTATCAGTGTGGCCCAGGATAATACCATCCCTTACCAACGTCTTGAAATTAACCCCGAAGTAACACTGTCAGTACGATCAGCAGCTAAAATGCTTGACATCTGCCCCGCTTTCGCCTACGATATACTCCATAGCCTAAAGGGATTTGGTTTAACGATTAATCAGAACATCGTGCATATTTCACGCGAAACATTCAGGCATTGTCTTGCCATAGGGCGGCCAAATATTCGTTTTGACACAAAAACAGGGGTTTACAGCTATGTTAAGGCAGGTTTTGCCACTATAGCAGTTTTTAAAACGTTAGTTGAACCGAAAATTACTAAAGGATTAGCTTATTACGACAACCCATATTGGTGATAATAATAGATAAGCCTAAATGTATGCTCGGTAATTAGTTAATCATAGGGTTAAGGTGGTCGCACTCACCCCGCAGGTTTTACCTTAATAGTTTGAAAATATGAATAATGAACAATTTGTTAAAACAAAATATCCTGATGCTACAATAGAAAAGTATCAAACTCACGGATTTAAAGCCAAAACTTATTATTTGGTGTGGGAAAGCCACATAAGGTGCGATCGTAAACAATTGGGAGAAGGGGCGACTAAAGCCCAGGCATGGAAAGACGCGAAAGAGTGGTTGGACGATAAAGATATACCTCTTGAAAATATTGAGATATGAACAAGCCAAGCCCCGAAACCAACGCCAACGTGGTAAAACGAGAGCGTCATGCTATAATTCGTGTTAAAACCGCTGCCATACGTGCTTATTTAGCACTTAACGGTACTTACCCTGCTTATGCGGGGAAATATTTGAGATATAAATTTATTTGAAAAAGTTATGAGAGAAATAAAGTTTAAAAGGGCATTCTTCTTTGATGAAGCAAAAACAAAGTTTAGCCATTTCGATAGTTGGGGTGTAAATGCTGATGGCGCAAATTTTAAAAGCCCGTCGAGCAATAATTTTGCCCAGTCCTTTACTGATTTGCAATTCACCGGCCTCCAAGATAAGAACGGCGTTGATATTTATGAGGGGGATGTTGTTGAGTACGAAACAACCGAAGGTATTTTACGTACAGGCGTTGTTACATGGAGTAGTGAGTTGTGCTGTGTTATGGTTGGAGAAATGCCCTATCAGCAGCTTTATCAGTCTGCTTTTATTCAGCCCTCTAAAGTCGTTTTCCTTGTTATAGGCAACCTGTACCAAAACCCCGAATTATTAACTTAACCAATAAATCATGAACAAACCTTTATTAAAAGCAGTGCCTGGTGAGGAGAAAACCAAATTGGATGATCTCACTATGGAGCAAATAATTGGACGCCCTGTAGCCCCCTCAAAACGCGTCATATTTGATTTTGAAGATGCTAAGGTATCCAATGAGCGGCCAAAGAATTTGTTGAGCCGGATGTTGCACTTAGCTAATAAAAGTAAGCTATGAGCAAGTCCTTTAGAAACGAAAACTTAGGCGTGAGTGCCTATAACTGGTGGAATGCCTTTGCCATTTTGCTCATCTTTTTGATTGTTGCACTTATTTTAACTGTTTGAAGTATGGATTATATCTACCACGGCGATAAGTTAACGTGTCCTACGCTTAAAAAGAAGCCCTGTAAGGCCGTCAGGCGTTTGAGCGATGGAAAGTGCATCCGCGGTAAAAACGGATCAATGCTCGTAGAATTTGACGGCAATACAAGGCATATAATCATTGGCAGGCTTTTAAGAAAATTAAAGTAATGGGAAATAAAACAGATATTCAATGGACAGACTTGACCTGGAACGTCAGCCGGGGTTGTAAAAAAGTTGACGCTGATTGCAAGTACTGCTACATGTACAGACAGTCGCTCAACAACACCCGCTATCAGGCAGACCAAGTTATTAAAACTAAAACGGTTTTTACGCTACCGTTGCATTACAAAGAAACGAAGTCTCAATGTTGGGAGGGCAGCCCGTTGGTATTTACCTGTTCCCTCACTGACTTCTTTATAGAGGAAATTGACGCTTACCGGGATGAATGTTGGGACATTATTAGAAAATGTTCCCACCTAACATTTCAAATACTTACAAAGCGTCCTGAACGAATTAAAGATCATCTACCGGCTGATTGGGGCGATGGATGGCCTAACGTATGGCTCGGCACTTCAATAGGTTCAGAGGCGGGTATGGATAGACTAGGAGAATTATTACGCGCACCAAAAGCAGTAGTTAAATTCCTTTCGTTGGAACCGTTGCACGGACCACTTGATTTGATGTATCCGAAAGATGTTTTTCCCGATGGTCCCCAAATGTGCTGCGATGGCAGAGAGTGCGGTTGCCGCGGATTACCAATTGATCCACCGATTATTTACGGCATAGATTGGGTTATTGTGGGTGGAGAGAGCGGTAATGACATTGGCAAGTATAAATATCGGCCATGCGAAATAAAGTGGATAGAGGACATTATTAACGCCTGTCAGTTTGTGCATACCCCTGTGTTTGTTAAACAGGTAGGTACACATCTTGCAAAGCAGTTGGGTATGAGCGAACGGCACGGAGGTAATTTTGACGAGTTTCCTGAAAGCATTAAATTTCGTGAATTTCCTAATCCTCCAAAGAAATGACCTCAATAACCGACACCCTTTTTAAGCCCACAGCAATCCTTTGCCAATGTGGCAGAGGACATTTAAACCGGATCGGCAAGATGTTAATTTGTGAGCATTGTGGTTGGTATAAAGTGCATACGGGGGGGGGGCAAATCCTGAAATTAAAGAACGAAAATTAAATAAATGAGCACCATAAAAGTAACCTCAAAAGGTGACGGAATGGCTATTGAGGCTAATCCGATGATAAAATGCGAACATTGGGACGATAAAACATCACCATATTATAAAAAAATATGTTGTTCCGATTGTGAAAGTGACCATTGGGAAAAATTTGACAAAGAGCATCCACCCCTACCATTAATCGACCATCAAGGAAATGAAATTAAAGCCACTGGCGAATTTGAGGTGGAAAGGGTTTATTTTGTCAACAAAAACAAAATTTATATCAGTAAGGCGCAAGCAGAAGTAGCAGCTTTTAAATCAACCCCTGCCTACCGCCTATTATCACAAGTTGATAAAAAACTAAATAACCAAGCAGACGCGCTTGATAAAGTTAAAAAAGAACTGGAAATAGCGTGTGACACCAATGCTGTATATGGCCCCGGCGATGATAATTATGGCAGGGATAAAAACGTCCCTGTCATCCTTGAACAAGACAATTCAAAACAGCCTGACAATCAATCTGAAAAGGTAAATGAAACAACAACGCCAGAGTTAATAATATCAGATGATCCACAAAGCGATAATTTAAAAATAGTGCGCCACGAATTTAATGATGATGAAGATAGATTTGTTATTATTCTTGGCGATGATAGTAATGATTGCGATGAGGATGCGTATAGAGTTCGGTTTTTAAATATAAATCAAGCTAAAAACGTTATTGCGTTCTTAAATAAAAACATTCCTTACCAACAAGGCATGATTAGCCGCGATAAGGTAGCGGAATTGATTGAAAGATTTTTAAAGAACGAAATACACCCATCACAAATTATAACCTTAATCAACCAGTTATGACAATTGAAGAAGCTGCTGAAGGATATTGCAATAGCAGAACTACAGACCACGATAAAAATATCTTCCCAACATTTTATCAATCATTTATCGCTGGCGCTGATGAAATGCGTAATCAAATCGTTGAATTGCTCAAAACCAAACTATACGCATTAGACTTTCGGGCTGATGAACCCGGCGTTGAAGATATTTTTAAATCAATAGAAAAATTATAGCAATGAAATCAATTTTGATAATAGACGATGACGAGATAAATAACTTTATCTCTATAAAATTAATAAAGAAAGCACTTTTAGACACTGAAATAATGGTTTGCCTTAACGGCAAATATGCTATCAATGTATTAGTTGATATTGAAAAAAAGCAGACCAAATTCCCCGATTATATTTTGCTTGATACGAATATGCCAATCATGAACGGATGGCAATTTTTGGATGAATATAACCGATTAGGGTTTGATAAATATCCTACCAAAATTTACATGATAGCATCATCGGTGTTTTCAAACGATATTAATCGCGCCCGTTCTTATCCCGTTTTAAAAGACTTTATCTCAAAGCCATTGAATGTTGAAAAAATAAATACCCTATTCAATAACTAACCAATAAAAACGGTAGCCCAAAACATCCGATATATTGCAAAAAAGATATAAAACTAATACATTATTAACCTTTAAAACCCAAAACATCATGAACCATCTCGATCAACAAGAACAAAGACACGCCTTTCTAAAGCAGATCGGCACAATCGTAATAATCATAGCACTGCTTGTGCTTGCATTATTAGTGGGCATTCAAAAAGCCCACGCCCAGCCACCAGGTAAACACCTACCGCAAAAAATAACGGTGGTATTTAGTGACGCCCAACTAACGTCACTGGCCGCAAAGATTGACAGCGTTACAGCGATGCTATCTATTCACAGTGATTTGCCGGCCTCTTTTATCTACCAATTCAATCAAAGGCTTTTACAATCATTTTACCCCATTACCCACCAGGTGCAGGGGCAATTGATCGATGATAAAGCGGTTGTGCCTGATACTGTTAAGAAGAAATCAAAAACAAATAATCATTAACAATTTAAAAACTCAAAAATTATGAACAAAACAATTTTAATTTTAATCGCATCTGCTGCTTTATTTTTAGCCGGATGCAACTTACCCTCTCAATCTGCCGATGAAAAAGATCAATCAAGGCAAGAGCGCATACAGGCAGAAGGACAAGCGCAGGCCGGGTTGCCTGACGTACACAACTTTACCGAAAAGAAAATGGTAAAGATGCTGTATGAATTGCGCGACAACCCAAATCTGATAAACTATGCCTACTTGTGGAGCGAAGTTTCCGGCAAATGGATTTATTTTGGCAAATGTATCGGCTATGGCATACCTTATTCAACGCAATACTGCAACCCCGAAAAATGGGTAATTAACTTAGGCGTAGATCACACTTTGCCGCAGGCTGAACCTAACGGGCTATTTATGCCCTCAAGTAGCGAGGGTACATGGATTATGCTTATTAACCCATCCAACCCCAATGACATAAAGCCGGTCTATGTTGAACCGAAATTAATTGTTACACCTTTTAAACTACCGGAATGAGATACTTTTTTATCACCGTGGGAGTAATAATAGGATTATTGCTTCTCGACTTCTTAGGAAATTACTATGGCCTTTTTACCTACGGATTTTTTGCCCCTAAAATGGAAAACGTGCGTCGCAAAACTTTTGAAAACACCCAAAGCTACGTACAGGGCAAAATACAGGATTTAAGCAACTATAAGTTGCAGTCGGACACAACTAAAGACCCCGACAAAAAAGCGGCTATACGGGCTGTAATTCGCTCCCAGTTCGCCAACTTCGATATCAATCAATGCCCGGACGGATTGAAAGATTTTTTACAGGCGCAACGTGGATATTAATTATCTTTGCTATTATTTCACCTCTATTAAAAATCAAAAACACATGAGCTTTTTTCAAAATTTACACTACTTTTTCACCAACATCGGAACAAAGGTTTCCAACTGGTTTCAAAAAGAACAGCCTGTAGTGCAGAAAGCCTACAGCGATGCAAACAACGTTGTCAATATCGTTAAGTCACTTTTGGGATCCGCAACCGGGCAAACGGTGCAATTGATTATCGAGGCATTAGCCCCCGGCGCGTCTGTACCAGTTTTTACCGCTCTCAACACGTTTTTTAATGCCTGGGGTATTGTGAGTGCCGAAGCGAATAAGCCTGCCGCAGAAATCGCCGCAGAGGGCTTTAATAAGATAGCCTCAATGACAGGGGATAACAAAACGGTAACATTGCATAGCGTTACTGCCGTGTTAGGACACGCACTGCAAAGCCACGGTGGCGGTGATGCTACGTTGCAGCAGGCGCTAACTGCGATAGGCCTCGTTCACAATCCAAACATTCTTGACGGACCCGTAACTATTACCACACCTGTAGTAGATCAATCGCAACAGGCAACAAACTTTGTACAATCAGGAAGCGGTGAAGCCCCCGAAGAACAAAACCCACCAAGCTGAATACGCCGGTGGTGGAATTACTTTAAAAACTAAAATAAAGTCTTATATTTAACATTTTAATTAATTAAAAACAAAAATCATGTTCAACATCTTCAAAACACATTTCCGAACGCTATTAGCAGTTCTTTTAGCCTTTGTGATTTTTTCAACAACAACTTTCCAAGTATCAGCAAAACAGCATTATGGCCGCGCCTATCACGCGCCCACGGTCAAGGCCGTAAAAATAATTGCTTTTAGCATCAATGATACCCATTACGTTTATGTAGCCAGCCTGCCGGCCGAAGTGCCAACAATTTTGAGGATACCCGCGCCGCCCGTTAGCTATGGCCTGTATGTAAAAAATGAAGCGAAACCTGATAACCTGAATTACCAGCCGATAAAGTGGCGAAGTTTAGGTTTGATCGATGCGCAGAGAAATATTTAGCCAATAATGGCATTTTAAAGGAAAGCCTGGTAGCGAAAGTTGCCGGGCTTTTTTTATGGCTTATTAGCGTAATACCAAACGATCACATTAAGAAGTAAGTTTCACGGCGGCAATCATTCATCTAACAAAGTTAAGGATAAAAACAACGCTAATACCAATGATGATTAAAGCCCTGCAAAAATAAGCAAAGTAGTCTTTCATGCTTGCTTTTTACGGGGGTTGGTTAGGTAGAGTTACAAAAAAGCCCCGGAACATTTACCGGGGCCATCATCTGATCAAATGGAGTTACTGCTACTAATACATTTCAAGTATCGTTTCCTATCGGCCTATTGGTAGAGAAACGACAAACCTACCAAAGCACATAATCACTAAATAAAATGTACCATAACCCCTGCGTTGGGTTGTGTTGTAGCGCGAGCCGGATTCGAACCGGCGACCTACGGGTTATGAGCCCATCGAGCTGACCGCTGCTCTATCGCACAATATTGTAATAAATAACTCAACTACTTGATACTGCAAATCTGCAAAATAATTCTCATATATGCAAAAAAGCCTCAACTTTCATCAAGGCTTTTATTAACCGCATAAGGAAATCTGACTAACCTAATTGGTTAATATTATATAATTACATGCTAAATGAAATGTCATGTCAACCATAAATATCAAATATGTATATAACCAAAAATCGCGTTGCATTTTTGCCCCAACTTTAAAAAAGTTTGTCCAAAGTCTTGCAATACTAAATTTATCAATAATAAAGTGTGTTGAAAAAATCAATAACATTTGTGATAAATTGCTATATGTGGCAAAAAATAGTGAGTAGACTAAACAATGAACAAAACACGCAAACCATCCTTTTGCAGTATATTGATTTTTGTTAATAGCCATCCAATCATTTTGAAAAACAAAGTCGCCAAATAAATGTGAAATAAATTGTATCATTTTGTCAGATTTTTACGCCGCCAATGAATTTTAACGGCAATCAAAATTAACAAAAATTGGTGAATAAACCATGTTGAACTTTTCGAATAATTGATTTAAAAAGCCATATTTATGTTCCAAATGATTGCCTTTCGACACAATGTTTGTACTGATAAATTGGCTTTTTAAATCAATCAATGTTTTAATTTATTGAAATTATTCTTATCCGATCAGAATTTGATTTTATCTTAGCCATTTCTGCCGCCGAAATCTTTTTTGTTTCAGCTTCCTTCATAAGCTGAGTGAAATTAACAGCATCATTACCTGTCAAGATCGGTGTTTCTTTAATTGGCTTTGCCATAATTGTTTTTTGAGCATGAGATGCTCTCTTTGCAAATGTAAAAATTTTCGTAGATTTGGGGAATTAATTACCACGAAAAAAATGAAGTTTACCGAAGCACAATTAGCCACGCATTTTATTAATACGTACCTCTCTGATTTTGATGTTTATAAAGAAGTCCCATGCGCAGGCATAGTAGATATTTTTGCTGTTAAAAGAAATATTTATACATCCTTCGAGGCTAAAACTTCCTTTAGTTTTGATGTAATAGAGCAGGCAGTAAAGAATAAATCTTACTCGCATTATTCTTATGTTTTGATCCCTCACACTAAAAAAAAGTCTTTTGCTTATGAAATATGCAGAGAATATGGAATAGGCATAATAACAGTATTTTGCATGAATGATGGTAGAATGGGAAACCCAATAGAATATTTAAAACCACGTTTAAACAGGAATATAAGAAAGCCAAAATTAGCTGATTGGATGAAGTTAAACATTGCCGGTGTCCAATCGGGACGGATAACAACATTTTCGAATACAGTTTCAGAGATAACAGCTTTTTTAAAAAGGCAGCGCAATCAGAGGGCTATAGTAAAAGATGTTTTTACAGGTGTTTCCCATCATTACGGATCACTAACATCCGCAACCACTTGTATAATGAATATGTGTAGAAAGGGAGTTATAAAAGATTTTTACTTTGAAAAAGGATACATGATATTAACCGCTCATCCTTAATGTGGTAATTAATTATTGACGGTTGATAGCCCCGGCAAGTCCGGGGTTTTTTATTTCAAAAAATTGTTGTAGGTTTGAAAACCGAAAGCTCGAACAGGGCCAGCTTGAAAGAAAGTATAGGGAAAAGCCTTTGCAGTTTGTTAAGGCTTTTTTTATTTATTGTGCTTTTTAACGTACAAATACAATCTTTCCATTACAAGCATCATTGGCAGGTTACAAAGTATCCGCAGTAAAACCGTGTCCCATGTTTGCAGGAAATTGAAATCCCAAAACAGGTAAAAGATTGCTGCTAACCCGTAGCACCATATTTTTGAACCAAACAATTCAAGCATTAATAACCGTAGCTTCTCATCTCCCCTCGCCTTTTTAAACTCAATCAAAATAAAGACAGACCTGGTTACGATCCACCAAAACAATAACTGGCTTATAATCATTTCTACTGTCATCATTTTCGATTTTCCAAAAGGGCTTTCAACCCCGATAATATATTGGTGTTTTCCCTGATGTTGCGATTACTATCATCCATTATCTTTTCGTTGCTCTCCCGCCACTCTTTTCGTTCTGCCCGATGGTCCTTCATAAGTTTTAAAACAAACCACGCAAGCGCCACTATAACTATTCCGGGGATACCATAGCTGTCAAGGATATTATTCATTTCTTGGCAAGCTGGTTTCTCAGTTCATAAATACTATCCCCCAGCGTGTCAATCTTTTTTTCAATTGGATCAATACGCTCATTGACAATCTCCTTTAAACGCGCGTCCCGGCTCTCTGAAAAGTATTTGAAAACATAATGGATAGCAGCATAGCACAAACCAAATATCGTTGCCCAGGGCAACAATTCACCGGCGAAAGAAAACCAATTATTTTGTTGAGGTTCAGGTGCTGCCATCGTTCTCGTTTTAATCTTGTAAAAATCCATGATTTGTCGCTGCTATCAGTACAAAAATTGTTACTAACATAGTGCCAATATCTACAACCGCCATTAAGTAATAAGGATTAAGTATTAAAAATCTGTTAACCAATAGTGTTATTACGAAGGTAAAGATAACAACAAAATAGATAACCTGTATTAGTTGCCCCTGCAAGTTTGTATTTCCTCCAAATCTTTGAAATACATACAGGGCTGATAAAATAAAGGCGTAGTTAAAGGCGCGCCAGTTGCTTTTAGTCAGCTCCTGCATTGGTATGTTCCTTAGCCAGTAAACAAATACCGTATGGCTTATTAAAAACAATATCAATGCCGCACCGATAAGCCACGTTTTCATGTTTCGGGAACGGCAACACAAACGTTGCCATTGCAGGCGCAATAATAGTTAGCCAGGCCAACGGCTGGACAGCCGACATGGTCGTGACAATTAGCCGGGGAGCATCCGCCGCCATCTAAAGGCTTAGGTCGCGCTGTGCCATTCTGATCGGCTTCCATGCAAGCCAATACAAATTCCCTTGTTTCTTCTTCGAGGGATTGTAAATAGGTGAAAATCTGTTTTTGTGTGTTCATTGTTTTATGATTTATAGTTGTGTAATACGCGCCCCCGCATCATATGTAACACTTCCGGCCCCGACTGTCAAATTAGTTTTTACAGTAATAACCGTGCCGTTCTTTGCCCTTATTGTCACCGGGTTATAATTACTATCCGCAATTGAATTTAACGTTGTGTACGATACTGTTTGAGAAGTATTGTTTTCATCCGTATAAGTTACCTGCACCTGGATAACATCGGTTGCGATTGCTGTTACATTTAAATATGCAGAAATGTTAAATGTTGCCGTTGATGACCCTACTGTAAACGTTGTAACGTTGCCGGCAGTAGTTTGTGCCGTCAGGTCGTTTGACGCTTGCGTTAGTGCTATGGTTGAAGGTGCCGCGGATGCGATAAGTGTTGCTACCTGGCTTGCGGTTAGTGCTGTCGGAACTGCCGTACTGCCGGTCACATTGCCCAAAATGGTGTTATTCGCCTGTGTTTGTATCTTAGCATAAGTGACAGCATTGCCCCCCAAGTCGCCGTTAACCACCTGGCTTGAGCTCATAACGTGCGAACTGTTAAAGTGAGCCACGCCAGCGCCCAACGAATTAACCGTAAGCGCATTTATAGCCACTGTGTTATCATTTAAATCGGGCGTACCAGTACAATAGTAATGTGTGCCATCAGTGCATACAAACGCATATAACTGCCCGTTAGCGGTACGCTGGTTGGCAAGTGCTAAACCACCGCTAATATTGCCAGTGAAGTTAAATGATGTATTTGCTAACGCGCCCTGTGAAATAGCCGGATCGTTGATTAACACATAAAATATTTGCCCTGTTTTACCGCCGCTAAAGTTGGCTATAACCGTGGTCGAGCTGTTATTTGTGATAAAGTAATTACCGGCAGAAATAACGGGTGCTGTGCTGTTAACAGTAAGTGTTGTAGAGGTATTGCCTAAAAATCCGTTACCCTGGCTATAGGCAGGAAGAACTGCGTATTGCTGTACATTCGGCGAAAGTGTCCCGGTGGCGCTTGCACTTAATCCATTCAGTGTTCCGCTACAAGTGCTTATAACAAGGTTTAGAGGTTTGTTATCGGTGTAAACCGACCACGCCGGTTTGTTAGCAGCTACGGCTGAATTACTAAACTGGCAGAATTGAAAGTAAGCTGATATACCAACCCCGCTGTAAGAGTTAATATTTACATCTGCATAGGTATTGTCAGTCGTCTCACTATTGCCAAAAATGATACAATGCTCAAACATATCCCCACGATTAGCGGTTAGCGTTGTTGTACCGGTAGCAAGCAATATCCCTTCATGCCCATTATAATTGCTGAAAACCTTTATAAAAGAGTTGCTCGATCCTTCGTCATAAATCCCAACAAGGGTATTCGAGAAGAAGTCACTATTGAAGCAACGTAAAGAGGTGTTGTTTGTCCATAGGCCATTATTACAGAAAAAGCCACCGCATGTCTCGATATAAGTATCGAGGGCTAAAATATGAAATCCGTCACCGGCGCAATTGTAAGCATAATCTGTGTTAAATCGGATGCCGTCTACATTAGGTTGAATTAAAAACCCGTGAGTTTTACCATTTATAACCACAACGTTATCAATGTCTATGCCCGATTGAATAACCCCGTTCATGGCGGGACCGCCTGTGCCTACGGTTGGCTGTATAAACTTAATACCCTCACCAGCGGTGGACAAAGCCATATCTATATAAAAGTTCTTACAATTAGCGTCACTTGGCTGCGTAGCATTGGTCATTGTAGTAAAATCGTAAACTACCGCTGCGGAGCCTAACGAAGATGAGGCGACTAATGTAGATGCGTTAAAGCCGGAAAAACCTAAAACTGCGTTAACGTTTGCAGTAGGCGAAGTTCCCTCTAATGTTACCCCTTCCAACATCGATATGCTCGAAGATATTTTGTATCTAACGTTCCGAAGTTTAACAACTCCTATCTTTTTTAAATTGGCTGCCGCGATACAAGCGTTTATTGCCGGGGCATCATCGTGGCTGTTATCTCCTAACGCACCGTACCATTCCGGCAACAGGTACGTACCGTCAATAACCCTAAGCCAGTAAAACCCGCCAAATGTGCTGTTAAAAATAATCCCGTTGTCAATTACCAACCCAGATGAAGAAACAAGTTTAAATGTTCCTCCTCTATAAACAGTGTCTACCACTATTGTTGTTGCCGGAGAAGTCGTTGCCTGTAATTGTGCAATGCCTGCTACGTGCGGGACATAAGATGTTGCCACATCAGTACTGTCTGCCAATACCGGATTAAGCCTATATGGGGCTTTTATCGTCATATCAGCCGCTCGGTTTACCCAAATAGTTCGCCTGTAGGTACTGTTTTTCCAACTTAACCGGTTTAAGCTATCGGGATAAATCTTCAACCTGCCAGTTGTTGATGACGGACTAATTGATTGTGAACCGAGATCAATGTACCCCTGTCCACCCTGTCCGGCCGCATAAAAATTAGTAGCATTGAGTGGATTTATAAAATAGAATGGATTGCCAGTAACGTTTACTGTGTCTGAATTAAGCCAGTTTACATTCATGGCCAAGAACCCGCTCGGCTGATACCCTGCAATTCCGTTAACACTGGCGGCAAATTGTGCTTGTGACCCGCCTGTTACATCAGTTAAATAAAGATTGTGCGAGGTAAGCAACCCGTTGAAATTGCCATTTTGAACATTATAGCCGTATACGTTACTTGTCGGGGTTAAGCTAATCCCGTTATTTGCATTATAAGGAACATACCCTGTTGTTGATAATTTTGCCCACCTCGTATCGCCCTTTGGAAAGAAATTTAAAACCGTCTGCAATACTGTGCTATCTGCCTTTACAGCACCGCTTGTAGTAATTGTGGTAAAGTTCATGCCATAGCCTGCCGAGACGCTTGTAACACTGCCTGGCGCACCGCCTGTAGCAATCAGTTTACCATTTGCATCATAACCCACGCCGCCCACTGGTGTACCGCTGCCAATATTCGGTATCAGCACCTGCCCCCAAACGTAAAGTGAGTTTTGAAGCCCCAAGCCTGTAAACATATGGTCAAGGGTATCAACATTTTTTAAGTTTATATTGCCTGTCTTACCAAAGAAAGCCATTTTTGTGAGGCCGGTAGAATCCTGAAAGTTCCACCTTAACTCCCCCGGTGGTGTTACCGAGGGTGTATTTATTCTTAAAGCCCATCCTCTGAATGCTGTGGTTGATATTATACCACCCAACGACCTCAAACCATTGGTGCCCACCAAAACATCAAGCAGATCGCTTGTGGGATGTGCCCCCTGTATCACACCCTGGTTATGAACATATAAACCAATACTTTCTGTATTATCTGTGTTTATATTCATAAATGACTTTAACTGTATTGCAGTTGTGGTAGCCAGTGAACCCGGTACTGCGGTATAAGTGCCTAATACCGTTTGTGGGGTTGGTGAGTTTAAAAGCAACGCCTGTGATTTTAAAGTATAAGGCGCTAAATCCCTTTGCAGCTGCACACTGTCAACATCTTGTGTCCACCCATACAAAGACCCGTGGTAAGTCCACCAGTTTTTGGTGCTGGGCTCAAAATATTTCGTGTTTGTTGTTATCGGCCCCACCGGCGATATTGGCTGTGCAAACGCAGCCGCCGATATAAAGAGCAATAAGATAAAGCTTAGTTTTTTCATTTTCTTTAAAAATTAAGGTTGCACACCTGAAATTAAAATATAGCCTGTCGTTGCTATAGGGTACCCCCATGTAATTGAAACAATACCGCTTGTTGGATTCCCTGGCGTAGCATAAACATAGTCCGGCGCTGTGCCGTTATCCGGCGTAAAGCCGCCTAAGCCGTCAGCAACAAATATTTGAACGTAAGGCGTATTCCCGAAACGTGAGTAATAGGCCGTTTGATATGACAGTAAAGCAACTGTGGTTTGATTTGTAAACGGAAAAGTATCACTATTAACTATTGAACCGGTTGTTGTCACATCAATGATTACTCCCGGATTTTGAGCGTTAGGATCAATAGAACCACCTGCATACTGCCCCACAAAGGCGCTTAAACACGCATAGGCTGCTTGAAATGTTGCAGACGAAGTATCACCCAGCGAATATCTGTTTTGTACCGCTAATACGCTCCTGTTGCCCTTAATAGCAGTATCCCAATTAACATTCAATGCCCCGTTCTGTAAAGCGGTATTATAACCTAAAACAAGGTTAGCAATTTTCAGTTGACCAGTTAATATTTCGTCACTTACTGCCATATCACATTAATTGAGAAACTATATTTTGATTGACCCAATAATTAGCCATAATTATACAGGCGTTTGCCGAGGCAGCGCCTGCCAACCCTGCAAGGTTAAACCTCAATGCAGCCTGTAGTGACAACTGGCTTTTTTCAAGGTTACAGTTATTCCCCTGGCAACCGCAATTCGTTGCATTGAATTGTGCAAGATAGGCGTTCCAGTAATATCCCTGTGCCACTATGTACACCGTTGTGACCCACGGCGACCCCGAAACGTTATCGGTTACGGTACATACAAATTTTAACCAAACATCTGCCGGAAACGTATAGGTAGCCGTCAGGGTTGAACCCATATTTATCGTTTGCAATAAAGTTCCTGCTGAATTGTAAATGGTGAGTATGCGGGAACTAACAACCCCGTAACTTCCTGTATCTGTATAAATAATACTACCGCCAGTGAGGCTGTTTTCTACTGCGGTTCCACTTGGTGTACTCGGCATGGTTTAAATCATTTAATGGTAGTACAAGGCGTATAGACTGCTGCCGGTTAAAGGCGGCGCTACAGTGGTAATCACATTACCAGCCACCGTAAAATCAATATTGTAAATTAAAAATACAGTTGGCTGCGTAGACGGTGATGGTGTGTAAATCAACGCTATAGCACCCTTAATAGGCGTATTGGCTAAAGTAAAAGTTTGATTGCTGCCATTGATTGCACCGGTTGGTATTTCACTGGAAACCAATGTACCAATAACTCCCGCCGAAGCCGATGCTTGTTTTTGCTGCAAAGATAGCTGCGATTGCGTTACCGGTATTTCAAGCATAACATTTAAAGTATCACTATTAGCTGCGCTGGCCGGAAGATTATTAATACCCCAAACAAATACCGGTAAGCCATTTGATCTGAACCAGGCAAACTCGTTGTCATTTGGTAAACCTATGGATCCCGGATGCGTGGTGTCGTAAATTTCTTTCAATGAACTTACATCCAACGGAAAATTATTTACGCCCGAAATGATTAACACCTTGCTAACCACATCCATATTTACTTGGTAGATATCGTTAGAACTTGAAATTAGCACTTCCAAAATAGCCTCCTTTTTTATTTGTAAAGATAAATCTTTTTCGTAAATTAGCATATAAAATAAAAACGCTGTTGCAGAGCGTATCGAAAATATTAATTGTCCTGTTTTGGTGTCATAACTGCAACTTATGATTTCCGAAATGGGACTTTTAAATTTTATGCCAAAGAGGCTTTTACCAATAGAAGAAATACTTAAATCTAAGTATAAAGAAAACCTTGAAACAGGGTGTTGGGAGTGGTTAGCCGGAAAGAATAAAGCAGGCTATGGAGTGATAGGTCACAACCATACTCCATATTTAGCACACAGATTGTCATATATCATCAATATTGGAGAAATTCCTAACGGGTTACTGGTCTGCCATAAGTGCGATAACCCACCATGTATAAATCCAGATCACTTATTCTTAGGTACACCTAAAGATAATGAAGCGGACGCCCGTAACAAAGGCAGGAAAAGAGCGAAAGAACACCCAAGCCTTGAATGTTATAAGTGCGGTTGTCGTTGCGACGATTGTAAAAGATTAGAATACGAAAGAAAAAAGAAAGCAAGGTTAAAAAACCCCGAAGTATTTAGTGAAAGAGGAAAAAAGTACTACAAAAATAATAAAGACAAGGCCAGTGCTTATGGGAAAGAATACTATCTGCGAAATAAGGAAATAGTAAAAAAAAAGAAGTGTTGAGAATAGAAGGATAAGAAACGCTAAAAAGAAACTCCTATCTTAATGCCTTTGTCAATTTCTTTTTGAATTTCTGAAACTGTGGCGCAGGTTACTTTTACTCGGTAACCCTTTATCTGATCGGCCACTTTATTTATTTTAGTAGCGCAATCTTCCAGTGAGTTTCCCGTCATCACCACAACCCCTACACAATCGTTTTTATCTATGGTATTTGGTACGACGTAGTAGATTTCATCCACAATTGTATAATTACGCAGTTTAATCCATTTAGCCACCTCTTTAGGGAACGATATGCCCACCCAATGCTCCATAGCAAAATCACATGTAATAACTAAGGTCATCGCAAAAGGTTCAGAATATTCCGCATCTAAAAACTCGCCGTTCCCACCAGACCATAGTATTTCTGAAAAATTACTTATCCACTCATAATAAGCCTCACTTACTGGCGATGGTTGTCTACAGCAGCAATCAGTAACGTAACCGACACCCTTCTGGGTCACCCTCATTTCCGCACTGAAAAAATTTCGATAGTTATTTATTTTAAGTGTTTCAGATATTTTAGTATTAAAATCCTTTATCGGTTCAAATAAAGTGCTGTATGGCTTTATCTTAGCTGCCCAACCCATATCCTTAACCTCAAAACCAACCGCCACCTTAGATGGGTATTTACCTCCCACCGTGTAAAGATCGGCAGCCAACTCAATTCCGTCGATAGGTGAAAATACCGAAAAATCTAAAAGGTTCTTTACGGGGCCTAATTCACCTTCCAATTTGTCAAGCAGAGGGGACACTAAATCATAACTGGCGCTGTGAAAAGTTTCTATCGTCCCCCTAAATTGCGATACTTTCACATACACATTCTCGTGTTTTTGGAGGTACTTTCTCAAGTCGTCTAAGCCATGAACCTCTGCGTATTCCGGTACAGGTAATCCCAACTCTTTAAAGTATTCCAACGTTTCAACACGTTCAAGTTCTAAAGCATCTGCCTTTCCGCTTGCCCATACACGCTTGCCAATTGAAATAAGGTAATCGGACCAATCAGAAAAACCGCAGTCCGGGAAAACAAATAGATCAACCGCGTCAATATAATTCCAAAAGTCGTTTACTTTTTCAACGCCCTCTGTTTCAAGCAAGCCCTCCCCGATTTGCGCGTCATTGAATTTAGGGAAAGCAGTGCGCCAAAATGGGTCGTGGTAGTAAACGTGTTTAAAGTCACGCGCAAGCCGCTCCGCCACTTTCATGTACATACCTGGCGCCACCACCATTGCTGTTTTTGTCCCTAAATACTCTGCCATAACTTTAAATAAACCACCAACAAATACCGGCGATTGAAGCCAATAATGTAATTGCAACTATAAATTTAAATACCGATTTCAAACCTTCGGATTTTGTTGTAATAAGTGCCAAATATAACAGTATTGCGACTATGCTTTCTATACATATTTTGGCTATGATTATCACAACGCGTAAATTTCATCTTCGTACTCTTTCCAGCTAACTTTTGCCGAAGCAATCACCGCCATTTCCACTGATGTAGCGATAAGGTGCTGATCGCGATAGGGACAATCTACGGCCATTCCTGGTTCTTCTTCGTCATCAACCTCACCACGTTTTCGCTTTTCCTCAAATTCAAAATCAAATTTATCAACATCCTCAAAAGTTACTTTTCCTTCATGGCGCAATAGTGCCATTTCAGTAAGCTCATGTATCAACACAGCCATTGCATGTATTTCTACCTTCATTTGGCTTATACGTATTTGTAATACGCCGTCAACATCAAAAAAATAGTCGCCTACGGTTTCGTACCGTTGCTGATGGTGTGGGATAAACTCAATATTAATTTTGGTCAACATTGGTTTCTTGGTAATTCTTGGTTTATAATCTGCCATAATCTTTATTTATTTATCTGCATTGCGGGATCGACCACAACTGACCTCCCTTTTTCATCAACATTCTTACTTGCAAAGGGCACCCCGCTTTCAAGTTTTTGAATTACATATCTCATCTTCCCTTTTTTAATATTAGGCTCCCTTTGTTTAGGATCAATAAGTTTAGCAAGTTGCTGCATTGCTGCAGGTTCAACTTCTCCTTTTAATGTTTCTGCACCAAATTTAGTTAAAGCATTTAAATTTGTAATGTGCTGTGTCAAGCTAACCAGCCGCTTTATTTCCTCTGCCTGTGGCACACGGTATGCAAGTCCGCTAATCGTTGCCAACCCGGCAGCGCCTATAGCATCATCGTGTTTGCCAAACTTAGTTAATAATTGCCTAAAACTTGCGCCAACCTGCGCCGCAAGAAATACCGGGTGCTCGGTTAAAAATTCAGGCATCTCTACGCCAAATACCTTTACCTTATTAAAACCAGTCTCTCCAGGTTTTTTTTTATGGCCTGGTTGATAAAACCCGCCAAATGCCTGCGGGTTAAAAAAGCCAAGCAATAATGCGGCTCCGCCGACGCTGCCTTTTTTTAGATGTTCAAGTATTATATCCGCTTCTTCGGGCTCCAAGTTATCAAATCCCTTTAACATAGCCCTGCTAAGCCGTGCGATCCCTGATACCGACCCGAATGAGTATTTAGCGCCTTCAAGCACAATATTGGTAGGCACCTTTACAAAAGGTAGTAAAATACGAAAGGCGGCTGCTGCTGTTCTTGCTGTAGATGATTTGCTCTTTTCAAGTTTACCAACTGCATTTTCATAAATAGATGATAGTTCGTTGTCGCCCATAAAAATAGCCCTATCGCCGTCTTTATAAGCACCTAACCTGTTTTGAGCATCAATAACCGGGTCAAGCGGGTCGAGGCCAGCGCGTATCGCCTTTGCCGCACGTTTGGCATACGACAACTCAAATGCAAAGCGTTTTATCGGAGCTTTTATAGCGCTGTGCAGGTGCCCGAAAAATTCTTTGGCCTCTGACGGCAGGTTAGCGCCGCGCTCTTTGTATAATGCCGTAAGGTTGCTGCCCCCTTGCGATAGTTCCTGCCACGCATCTTTCATACCTATGGTTGCTGCCCTGGCATACGCCTGCGATATGGAACCTACGCTTCCGGTTAAATCCGCGGCTTGTTTCAATTCAGAACGGGATACACTCCCTTCAATTTTTGATAGCTTTGATATTTTTGGCAAAATAGCCGACCATCCCTTACCAATTGCTTCTGTAAACGGTTTTATACCGGCTGTTACAATACCCGTGGCCGCCAATTTGCCTAATACGGTAACGGAAGCAAGTTTTGCCTGCCTGCCGTAACGTACGGCTATATCAACCGCTTTCCTGTTCCATGATTTTTTGCTGTTTTCAATATCGTTGATTTTTTTGTTTATCCGTTGCTGCTCCCGGTTAATTTCAGCCCGGATATTCAAATAATCAACGTCAACTAATATTTTCTTAAAAACTTTTTTCTCATAGTTTTCATCTTTAAGGTTAGCAAGTTTGGTCTTTTGTAATTTCTTTGCACGGCTAAGCCTTAACTCGTTTTGTTCCCGCAGATAATCATTGAAGCCATCTGCAACCACTGGGATAATATCGTCTTTAGTTATTCCATCAAGATGATCTTTAAGGTCATTGTAAATTTTATCGGCAACCTGTGCGATAGATATAGCACCATCCAAAACATAGTTTCGCGCCAGCTTAGTTAACGGCACAATCATTTCAACTGGGATTTTATTAGCCCCGGCAGATGAACGTGCTTTTTTGGCGATTAAATGAAGATCAGCCAATATCCCTTCCCGTTCTTTGCGCAATGATGCTTTGGTTATCTCCCGTTTTGCATTACGTTCCTCGCTTTCTGCAACCAGCTTAACTTTTGATACGGTTGTTTTATCCTGTAGTTTACGTATTTCTTCTTCCCGGTCAGCAAGTTTATTTTCCAGCTCCTCAATACGTTTTGTTCGTTTAATCAATTCAGCCTCATCCCTTGCGTCCAATGGCTCCATATTATTTGCCATCTTTGCCCGCCGCAAGATATTAACCCGCGTATAATCTTCGTCAAGCGCCCCCTGGCGGTCGCCCAACGCCCGGCCTGTTTCGTTACCGGCTATTTCGGTTGCCTGCCTGTTTAGTTCAATTAAATCCTCATTACGGGCATACTCAATTTGATTATTGGCAATATTATCAGGATTACTCTCACTATCTTTAAATAAAGCCCGTTGTTTAGCGTTTAACTTTGCTTTATGATAACGTAACGCAGATTGCTCCTCGGCGGTTATGGGACGTGGATTATCAATCAAATCTTTCGCAAATTTATCGGGGTTCATATCGCCGCTATCCACAAGGCGCTTGCCTTCCGCTTCTATTTCCTCACGGGTTTTATGTGTCCTGTCAATGCTTTTACCGCGCTCCGCCTCAACATCAGCATTCCTCACCCCGGTTGGCTCACTCGTTTCTATTTTTGAAATATCTTCGGGCTTACCACCTGATTTTTCCCATAGGTGCTGTAAATGTTCGCGTATCTTTTCGCCAACCTCATCGATAAGCGTTTTGGCAAATTGTTTAAACTCACCTTTGGCCTCTTTAAAAATAAGTCCGGCATACTCATAAAATTCTTTATCAAACAATTCCTTTCCGGGAACGCCGGTACGAAAAGTGCCGCTAAACTTTTTACGCAGTTCTACGCGCCGTGCTTCTTCGTCGGCTGTAAGGATTGGCTTATCCGGTTTCTTAAAAGTTGCTTTGCTCTTTGGGCTTTTGCCTCTTTCAGCGCTTTCGCCTGGTGGATCTTTTCCAGCATTTCCAACGCCGTCATTTTCGGGTTGTTGAATAGCTTTCTCATCAGTTGAAGCTTTCGCAGGTTTTTGGCTGCCGCTGTTTCGTTCTTCGTGTTCATCTTTCAGGTCTTGAATAGATATTCCATGTTCATTTTTTAAAATAGTGTTCAGTTCTGAATGTTCGGCAAGTGGTAGTTTAGAAAGTTTGCCGGTTTCTTCCGCGGTTAAACCAGCATCACGGGGAAAAAGGTCTGTCCCGGACTTAATCGCTTTTCGTGTTTCTAAACGGGCTTTAACTGCGTCGATATATTTTTTACCGTCTTCGCTTAAATAATTGTTCCCGTCATATTCGTGTAAATAACCTTTTTTAACTAAGTTTTTGTACGCACCCTTTAGCATGGGTGGTACATCCTCTATGTTTATAGAGTTAACTGTTCGCCCATCCAATCCAACTTCTTTTTCATCATCTTTCTCAAACGGATCAAAAGCAGGCTTGTCTTTAAATTGCGAAAATAAAATTTCGCCATCACTATCTTTCAACCCGTATTTAGCTGAAAGCTCGTTTGATGCTATTTTTTGATTTGCCTTGATTTGTTTGTTTGGCGTAATACCCGGTTCAGTTTTGGCCTCCCCGGATTTTACTTTCAGTACCCCTTTTTCATCTTTTTGATCTTCTTCATTTCCTTTTTGGGCATCTTGGCCGCTTTGGGCTTCTTCTCCTTTTTTGGAGCCATCATTTTTGCTTTCATCGCTTTTTGGATTAGTTATTTGATTATTCGTAGTTTCTTCATCAGGCTTGTTACCAGCCACCGCCGCGCCTCCGGGTGCATTCTCCTGTGGTTGGTCAGGTAATGGTTTCGCATCAGGTGCACTATTTTGGGTTGCCGCAGCATCACGCTCGGTTTTTTCAAGGTCATATCTGCTTTGTGTAATTTCTTCGCTTTTGCCATTTACTGTTTTAAAAAATAGACCTTCATCATCTCCCGTTCCTTTGCTATAGGTCATTTTGCTGCCCGTAGCCAAGTCTTTCAACTTGTCGTTAGCTTGTTCTATCTTATCGGTTAATAGTTGCTCCTGTGGTGTTATTTGCTCCTGGAAAGCCGGGTCAAGCGCCTGGCGTTGCTTTTGTACCTCATTCAACTGCTTTTGCAAGTCATTACGCCCTATAACAAGTTCAACCGCTTTATTAGCTTTTTCAGGCGGTAATCCCTTTGGTAACACTTTGGTCACTTTAGCCAGTTCATCAACATGGGCATTCGTAGCCTGTATTTCTTCCGGCGACCAGCCTTGTTGCTGCCCCTGTTGCGCAATAAATTCTTTGGTTTTAGCCACGTTCTCATCACTGCTGTCATGCAGTAAATTATCAACCACCGCATTTTTATACTGGCTAAACGGCGTTAACTTGGTTATGTCGCCTATCGAGCCTGCCGCGCCGAACATCGCACCCGTCTTTATTACATTGCCCAACCCCTCAACCAAATTACCAGGCGTCTCATTAAACACCGGCTGATCGGTAGTAGCGTCAACGCCTTTTTTAAGGGCGAAGTCTGCAACATTCAAAGCACCCAAGTTAACTATGGCATGTTGTGTGTTTTTAAGATAATTTGTACCCGCTTGCAATGCTTTATCCTGCCAATCTTTTGCGCCTTTTTTTAACAGGTCGGTAAATCCCTGTGCCGTTATTTCTTTGCCAGCCGCCTCTTTTATGGCATTGGCTGTTATTTCTGAAACCACATCGTTTTTTAAGCCGGTACCCAATGATTTGAAAATACTACTACCAGCTTCGCCCATTAAAAAACCGTTCACCGCCCCCGTGCCTAAGATAAAAGCGTTTTTAACAACGGGGTTGATTTTTGCTCCATTCGCTTCGGCTTTGTCCATTGTCTCTTTGCCCTGTCCCATCCCCTGCAAATATAGCGTTGCTCCGCCTGTACCCTCTGCCGCGGCCATGGCTGGGATATATTCGGCAAGTCCCCCTAAGTTCGACATCACCTTACTATCCTCAACCCGTGCTTGGTCACCTTTCGACAAAAAATCAGTTGCTGTATCGGCTTTTTTAAAGGCATTATCAAAATCGTGCGTATCCGTAAAGCCTAATCCTGCCTGTGCGTTTTTACCCAACTGTGCAAGATAGGCCGCGCCCTTAACAACCTGTAACGCACCTTTGGTGGCTTTTTGGGCAATATACTTTGTGGTGTTTACAACTTTGCCAATCGGGGTTTGAGAATAGGCGTATGCCTCTTGTTCTGCTTTTGGCGTAGCAACAATACTTTCGGCATCGTGCGCTTGCTGCACCTGCTGATTATGGCTGTTTAACGCTGTTTGTTCTTGTGGCGACAAACTTTTCCAATAAGCCTGTAAAGATGGGTCAACCGGGATATTTTGGGAATGATTTGAGCCACTGGCAGATTGCTCGGCACCACGCTGCACATCTTCTAAGGCTTTCTTTTGCTGAATATCCTGTGCAGTAGGTTGATAGCCATGCGTAAAATCGACCGATTGTTGTTTTTTTTTTGGCGATAACAATCCTAATGGGTCGGATTGCTTCGCCGGTGGTTTTAGTATCCCTAACGGGTCTTTAACTGGTGGGTCTTGTGTAGTTACGCCGCCGTCCATGTTATTTTAAAGTGCCTAATTTTTTTGCTTCTTCAATTTGTTGTTCCGTATAGCCCATTTTTAATAAGTCTTTATGGGAATATGATTTGCCGTCAGTCGCTTTATAAGTTTGATTTACCGGCACTCCAACATGCTTTTTCCCGCCAGGTGTTTCCAATGCTGAAATATCCACCTTTTCGCCGGTCACCTCATTTATCATTTCATTCAGTTTGATTTTGGCGTTTTTGTCTTTAGGGTCAATCCAAACAGTTCTTGCCGGAGCTGTTTCTACCCACGCGCTGTTAGCGTTATCCCACTTTCTTTTAGGCGGGATAGTAAAGGCTATTTGACCTGCTACATTTCTGCCTGTCCCCTTTTCGATCTTTAAATTTCCTGCATACGATGGATCTGCCGCTATTTTAGCCTGCAATTGCTCACCGCTTTCAAGAACGCCGTCTAAAATGTCGCCTACAAGTTTTTGCCTGTAGGTCGGCGTGTTAGATTGCCCGGCAACATCGTTTTTAACCGGCCACGTTCCGTACTTATTGTAATACTGTATATCGTCGAACGACGGCCTTACCGGGTCCTGCGGTTTGTACCCCTCAACCTCCCTCGTCTTTGGCTTGTCGTAAAAGCCTTTGTCATCCCCCCTTGCAATCATATCCTGCCTCACGCGCAATGCCAATGTCGTTTTTGGGTCATCTGTAACGATCTGCGGGTATTTGTCATGTAAATACTTTTGATAGTTAGCATCGGCTGTGGCATAGTTCAATGTATGCTCATAAGCGTCCTGAAACGGCACAATTCTATTTTGAGTAAGCGTGGCCATCTTCTTGCCCAAAATGTTCTGTACGGGGCTTAAAACACCGTTATCGTAGGTAACGCTTGATCCCTTTAATATCATATCCTTGTGTTTCTGATATTCAGCATCTATTTTAGCGGGATCAACGCCTCTTTCAAAACCGGTCACATCTTTAATAGTTCCCGGATCATCCCACGGTTTTTGCATTTGCGACTTTAACTGCTGCGCCGAATTGTCGTCAAGCATATACGGGTTTTTGAAATGCTCCATAGCTACCTGTCGTTCAAAAACGCCTTGTTTCTTACTCCCCTCTGCCCATGCGCCCAAATCAGTTAACTGTTGCCTTACCTGCGCCAGCGCCAATGCTTTTTTAGTCGGGTCTTTTTCGTTTTCAGCCTGGATAGCTGAAGTTTTTATATCACCATATTTTTTGAGGTATTGTTGCCGGTCGGCATCATTACGCAATACAGTAGGGTCATAGCCTTTGGCAAGTTCATCCCCCAACATCTTTACTTCCTGGTCATGCTTTGCCTGACGTTGCGCCAGTATTTGCCCGTACTGCTGAATAGCAGGATGTGGGTCGAACACCTGGGCTGCCCCCTCACCAATGCCGATATCAAGTCTTCCTACGCCCGGCATTATATTAATGGTTGATAAAGTGACTGATCTACGCCGTTCCATTGCTTAAACATCCCCGGATAGGGAACAGGCGAAGCGCCACCGAACGGATTAGGCGGGGTTGCATTTATATTAGGTGAGCTTGGGTTTGTCGCTGCAATAGGGTCAAGATTATACCGCTGCCCCATTGTTTGAGACGGGTTATTGGCTTTATAGTTAAGAACCGTTTCACCCAATTGCTGCGCACCGCCTGCTAAATTATTGAAGTTTTGCATCGAAGCGCCACGGTATGCCTGCATTTGATTAAAATCGCGCGTAAACTTGTCAAAAACATCACTTTGTTGTTTTTGTAGTTCCTGCCCGGCCAACTTCTCATTTTCATTGATAAAGTAACGCTGGTTGGTTTGTCGCGCCTGTGCGTCCTCTGCGTCCAGCTTGGCTTTCGCTTGGTTACCCTGCCTGTTGATAGCAGCAATAGCGCCACCCGGATTATTGCTGTTTTGCGCCGCTGCTATGGCTGCAGCCTCGCTTTGATTGATATTACCAACCGCGTTATTATACTGCTGCTGTGGTATCCCTAATTGCGCCATTTGCCTCGCTATCTCACGATTTTCAAAAAACTCACGGGGTATATTATAAACAGGGTCTTTAGGTTTAATAGCGTTTGCCTTCGCATTTTGCGCAATTCCTTCTCCCGCATTTAGCAGGAGTCCGGCACCGCCTATTATCAAGCCACCGAGGGGCATCGTAATAATTGTTTAAATGGTTAATAGTGTTAAATTTTCCTTAACTGTCATTCCCTGTTTTATCAGGTGATCTATTGCCCGGTTATTTTTGCCATGCAATATGCACTCAAACTTAGGCATAATTTTTAATATTTCAGAAAACCATAATTTTAGTATCTCCGGCGTACGGTATTCAACGTTTATCCCGAAGCTGTAAAGCAACCCGGTCGATAGTACGGTAAACCCAAAATCACCTACTTTATAACATACCAATGGCATCATTTCGCTTGTCTTGCAAATCTCATCAAACGTATGCCAGGCAAAATCTTTATCCGAAATATGGTACTTTGGCAACTCAACATCACCGTCAAAGGCTTTTAAAATAAAAGGCAACAATTCTTCAACGGGGATTTGGGTCAGCATTATTGTTTTTGTTTAATCGCGGATACCGCTTGTGATAATCTGAAATTAGGGTCATTAGATGCTTGTGACATTACCTTTTCCCTTGCTATAAGTGCTTTTACATAATCCCCATCATCGGGGCCGAATACAGGAACCTCTCCGGGCCTGCTAACCGCTCTCTTTAAAATGTCCTGTACCCGTGGGTCGTTCTGGTACTTAGCCTGTATAATAGCTACGTCCAATCCCGGTATGTTTTGCCCATTCCCATAATGCCCATAATATTGATGAAAAACAATTGGATTGGTTAGCGGGTGCGCCCAGCCACCAACATAATCAGCATAGGCATCAAAGTCTTTCCATGCGTACCCGTTTTTATTGGCTTGCTCAAATTCCTGCCGGGTTATTCGTGCGCCGTGTTTCCCAATCACCACATCAGGGTCATTGGTTTTAGTGTAGTTTGGCGATATGGGGTCTCCCGTTACTGGCATAATTATCCTTCTACTTTTTTGAACCAAAGGTCACTACTTTGGATATATCGACACCCATATCAATAGCAATACAAAATTTTATTTCATCAATAATTTGCTTGCGAATTTTATCATCAAGTTCTTTTTTGTTAGATTGGATGGTACTGCGATATTCACGGAAAGCTGTATTTTGGTTTATATCCGGGTTACACATATTTAATACGCCAATATGACGATAAACAGGGTTTTTTATTGTTTTAACCGTCATAAGAGAAGTGCCGTCATTATTTAGTTTTAAAAAACCAATTCTAACGCAATCATTAGGTAGTTCATTATCGCTTGATAAATCTTCTGTCTCTGATATAATTTCACTGCCCTCTCCTTCGTGTGGAGTTGAAAAAAAGTAAATACATTCCTCAAAGCTTAACGCTTTCAGGTCTGTGTACCCAACGGATTTTGTGCAATTTTCTGTGTATGGCATGATTTTTAAATTAGTTTATAAAGGCCTCGAACCCAAAAATACTGGTTTGCTGCGCACCGATATTGAAAACAAAGTTAATGGAGTTGAGCCATTAAAAGTAATTAATTCAATTATAATGAAAGAACCCCTAAGTCCGACGCCATTTGTAATTCCACCATTATCATTTTCATCTCCTAAAAACGAAGCGGAATAAACCCCATCATTTTGGTAGGATATAACTTCTAAACCGCCGTCCTGTAGTTTTTGCTTTATAAAGTCTGTATCAATCAATGTGCTTATTTGGCCTAAACTTGTCTGCACACCGTCTTCGGTGGTAATCAACAATTGATTTGCCTGGTAGGTCAATGCCTCAAAATCTTTTACGATCTGCGGGTCTTTGGCCTCGACAAATTTTATTGAGCTCTGAAATTGTGTGCCAAAAAAGTTATTGGTACTGCCCGATTGGTCGCCGTTGTCAAATGCCCATAAAGCGCCGTTGTTAGCAACTATCGTTCTTGTGTACAATGACCATCCGAAATCAGGATAAAACGTGCGCGTATCGCTCCATATAGCCATACCGCGCTTTGCTGAATTGGTTGCTGAATAAACAATGGTAGTGCCGGGATTGCTTGAAACTGGTTTTACGTTGAAAAAAGCGATCACACAATTGGCATCCGAATAAAACTGTAAATTTCCGTCTGATAACGGTGTAATATTTTCTACGTACAACCCTGCTGTTGTCCTGGGAACTATTGTAGCGCCCGGCGCCACCAACTCTACTTCACCACCACCCGATATGGATTGAACAATAAAACTTACCTGGTATTCCTGACCAGTTTTTACAGGATAGCTTTCAAGTGTAATATAACCCCCGTTGCACGATGAATGTACCGCTGTTCCATCGCCAGGAACAGACCAACCTGTATCATTGGCTGCAACCAGCAAATTAACTTGTATCGGAGTATTTTCTAACGCGCTGTATGACATATCACATTGTAAGGCAAATAATTTGTATTGTTGTCGGGTCGTTAACCGTTCCAGTAAAAGTAAGAAAATAGTCGTTCGGGCCGGTATATAAAACTGAACTAACCTGTACACCGCCAACCAATAGCGCTAAATACGTGTGTCCAGGGAAAGACGGTGTGCCAGTACCGGTTACCTTTACGGTTAACCCTGCTCCGCCTGTGGTTGTATATGCAGCATAAATACGCTGCCCGTTGCTCATAGGGAAGCCTGCAAATACCGGTGTGCCCGAACAGGTGCCGTTGGCTACCGCCGAAATACCAACGTTGTACTGGCTGTAGATACTGTAGTTACCTGCCGCAGCCGCTAAGGTTGTCGCCGTAAACGTCCCGGTTTGCGCACCTATGGTCAATGTTGTGCTTACCGAGGTTGAATTGCTTGCACTGGTGGTAAGCCGCACCTGTATACTGTCCCCGGCTACCGTTGTGCCGGCCGCGCTTGTCCATGCACCACCATTGATGCTGTATTGTCCGCTGCCGCCCGATATGCTAATCGGTACAGCAATATTCGGCCCCGATACCGTCACGTTGTTGATACTTGGCTCCACGGTATTCAATGGCTGCCCTGTGATCGCTATGAAGCTAAAAGGATTTACCGTTGTATCACCCGCTATCCAGTTTAAACAATTGTTGATTGTGGTTAACGAGCCGCCAGGGGGAGTGAAACTAAACATCGCTGTATCGCCGCCGCTATAGCCCGGCGTTGGGGTATAGGTAACAACCCCGGTAGCGCCGTTATAGCTTGCGGTGCAATGCGCACCGTTAGGCGTAGCCGAAACATCGCCGGGGGTAATGACATAGCTATTAAATGGGTTCCAATCGGCCAGCGTGAACGGGAAAAAGAAAAGTTGTCCACCGTCTGCCTCAATGGTTAATACCGCTTCTTCGTAATAATCACTATAGTAAAAATTTATACGTTTTCCCTGTGAGTACGCCAGTTGCAATAGGTTCTGAAAAAACTTCGTCATTTTACCGCTTATCGGCTCTATCCGGCCTGCAACAATACGGTAAGGCAATGATTTATTAGGGTCAATAAAATACATGGTACTATATCGCCTGCAATATGCCTTTGTTAAGCCTATGCCAACGTTTTCGTTATCGTACCGCCCGTTATTAAGCAATATTGAACTTATGGACTGGCCTGTAAGTTCATCGTTCAATACCGTATACGCTTCATTAACCGGTATCCTGAAAACGCCTAATTCCTGCAATACCCATAGTTCCTGCCCCACTTGGTCCATAATTTGAATACCGCCCTTGCTTGATGATGTTTGCCCGTTATTGTTGCCGTAAATATGCGCGGGATAAGCCCTGTTTAGCCCGTTTATGCGGCTCCCCAAAACATATGGCTGCCCGGTAATTATCAGCGCCTGTTGCTCGCTTTGCTCAAGCACATCATAATAGGTTCGTACCCGCCCATAGGAATGATAGTTCGATTGGTAAAAGTCACTGTAATTTAAGTCTGTTGCCAAAACGCCTATCGGTGGATTTGTATATGGCTTTATCGGGTCAGGGAACTGCCTGGTCTTATAATAAGCGCCTACGCTAATATTAAATGCAGTTTGGGTAATTACGCCGTTTACAACCGGTATCGGTTCACCGATCTCAAACCACTCTGTGGTGTTAAGCGCAGTGCTTGCCGTGGCTGATTGCGGCGCAAGGGAATAAAGCCGCATAAATATTGCCCGGCCATCGATCTGAAAACCGTTGTAATAAATATGCCCGTTGTTAAATGTGAACGCTGCTGAATTTTCAACCTTTACCAAATAAGTCCCGGCATCATAGCCTAAAACGGCTAAGTCAACACACGGCTGATTGAAAAAGTTGTTCCCATTGGTTACTAAGGATACGATTGTTAATGACCATCCGGTGCCGCCTGTTACCGTTCCTGTGAGCACATCACCCACGGTATAGCCACTCCCAGCGGTGGTTATCACAACGCCTGTTACAACGTTCCCGGCCACTGTTACCGTGCCTATCGCGCCAGTCCCGGTACCGCCTGTCAATGATACGTTAGTGTATGTTCCATTAGTGTATCCGGTTCCGGGTGTAATGCTAAAGGTATTTACAGCGCCGATAGATGCGATCCAGTAATGCAGCGTACACCTGTCGCCAGGCGCAAAGTCATACACCAAATTGGTGCTTACTCCCTGCTGTGAATATTCGGCGTTTAATAGCGATAATGAGTTGAGGCTAAAAACCAGTATGCCGCCCTCTGCCGTAGCAAGATTGCCGAATGTCTTTGGTAGGACAGCGTAGTATTGCCCCGCTTCCGCACCTCCGGTAGTCCCGCCCACATTGGTAATGTAGTCACCCGTATTATAGGTATCATTATGCCCAAGGTTAGTGTAATCCGCTCCGGCCACGACAAGGTTTGCCGGGCTTGCCGGGGTTGTTATTTGGTAGGTGTCGCCAATGTTCCCGCTATTTATAGCCAAACCGGGGCTATTGGTACGCGCATCCCAGCTGCCCTTAAATGTTACCAGGGTAGAGATAACATCCAAAACCTTCAATACGTTTGGCTTAGTAACCATTATCTGCCCGAAAGCCGCGCCTGCCGGGGCTGCTGTTGTATTTATAGTAAAGTTTAGTTGTGTGGCATTACCGTTCTGCTGCGCGTATGAGGGTAATGTAACTATATTGCTGTTGTCTGTTGTTACCGGCATTGGCCTCATCTTATAGTCGAACCAGCCTATTGCCGTTTGTACCGAGCAATTGTCAAGCATGGTCGGTATGGAGTTGGCTACCGAAGCACCGGCGAAATAAAGTTCTACCGAAAAGGTTTGCAACCCGAAATATGGTGCATCCGTCCAAAATATCTGGTAGCCCCCGCCCGGCGCTGTTTGATAACTACCGCTCAATGTTTCTGCAATAGAGGTCACCACGGCCAGTAAATTGCCATCCTGCGCTATCGGTACAGTATATGAAAAATTTCTTATGGAGCTTGCGTTTCTGATGTCTGCATCAATAATAACCACCACGTCATTTGTATGCGGCGTACCCGTTAAAATTATCCACATATTCCTGCGATGGTTCCCGGCGCCGCTACCTGATGCACCGGGGAATGATGGGCCTGCCGTCAGCGGATCGGGATAGGTATTTGCCGGGATAGCAATATTCGGATTATAGCCAACACCGGCCACGGTAACAGGCGTAACGGGGCGTGGATAAAGCATTTTCCAGTCGCCCAAAGCCGGGATATTGCCGTTAAGCAGCGCCCCCGCGTTCGCCGGCCATATCACATCATAAAGCAGGTCGGTAAAATTACTGTCAACCGGTATGGTAACAGTATTGTTGTAAAACGTAAAATAATAGGTACTTGTGCCGGGGTCGTATGCCTCGTGTATTTCTGTAGATACGTCAACCTGCGTATTAGGCAATGATTTTATGTAAGCAACATCAACCGATTTTATGATTTGGAACTGGCCGCTGTCATCAAACTGCATAGCAACGTTAATGGTTACCAACCGGGTTGACCAAAGTTGAACGGCTACCACGATGTAATTATTTTGCGATACCGCCGCGCCAAGCGTTGGGGTATTTTCCTGGTATGGCGTAAACCGCTTGCCGCGCGTGCCCGGCGCTGAATAGTTAAAGTCAGCATTTATTCCATAAACTAAAAACTGCGGTAGCTTTGAAAAAAGCAGGTTTGCGGGTTGCCCCAGGTCGCTGCCGTAACCGGATGTAATCACGTCAGGGCTTGTGGCATTGGGAACAGGCACAATAGGTGCCATATTCTGCGGTTTTAACAGTGATAAATCTTCCCATATCACTGTCGGGCCATAATCACCTGCAGCCAGCGTTTGCAAGTTGCAATAACCCACTTCAAGGTCTTTAGCCCACCATATCAAATAAGTTTTATTGATTAAAATTGCTGTTACCTGGTTCTGCGGGTTGAGTGGTAATAATGTTGCGCCACCGCTATCGGTAATATCGGTGTAAATAACGCTGTAGGTATTGGTTGCGTTGCTGTAAAGGATTATTTGGCAGTTCCCGGCACTGTTGTAACGAAAACCAACAATTTCTCCAACGTCATCAAATTTTCCGCCGCCAATGACCGAATTTATGCCGGGAAGTAAAGATCCGGAAAGTTCAATGGTTGATTCAATATTTGTGTCGTAGCCTAACTCTTGGCCTTTCGTCCCTACGTTTCTCAAATTGACACGACTGACGGCATCGCGCGGGTCGATGTCTTCAAATGCACTTTCGGTGTCCATGCCACCGGCATTTCCAGTTCGCTTGTAATTGTCGGTTTGAGCCAATTTATTTTTTATTATATTTGTGGACTTTTGTATTTCATTTTAATACTTAGTGTTGTATAAAAAGCCCGATTTGCGAGAAAGAGGGCTTTTTTTATGCCCTTGCTACTAATTTGGTATGGTATCGAAAAACTTTTTCCATTTCTGAAATCCTAACGGGATTTAGCCTTAATTTTGCCATTTTCTTCTCACGTGCGAAATCCAATCGCAACCTCTCTTTTTCACCACCACTAACACCCTTTTTGTCGATGTTATCTTTCCACCGTAGCCATGCCATAAAAGCATCGGCGGCAAAAGTATGTATCATATACTGATTACAGTCACAGTCAAAGCCATTGGTCAAATACTCCACTAAAATACTATCGAACGGGAAGCCGGGATTAATAAGAAAACACCTTGCATTATCGTCAACGCTAAACTCACCGTAGCGCGGTGCGCCGCCGCCAAAACCATACAAATGATAATATTCGCTCCCATCCTGGTAGTTGAGCCAAAACAAAGGCCATCCGGGCGCGCTTAATTGATCGATAAAGCCGGGAATGGTAGGTACACCCACCTGGCTATTTTGAGAGGCTATAAACGCCTGTTTTATGGGTATAATATCCTCATTGTGCCATAGTGGTCCACCTTCGCCACACTCGTTGACAATGCCAACCATTGCATAATCCAAATAATCTGATGGAAAAGGAACTGTACCGTTAGAGTTTATTTGGAGCAATTGAGTACGAAACGAGCCAGTAACATCCATCTGAAATTTGCGCATACCCTGTAAACGTGCAATATTATACAGGCGGATAAAACGATCAGAACCTTCGTCTTTTGAGCCCAAATACTCCATTACCAATTGCTTAACGCTGATTTTACTCATGATACTGGCTCCCCTGTTGAAATATTTTGTTGTTGTATCTTGTAATCCATTGCAAGTTCATTAAGGAGTTCAAGCATAATATCATCCTGTACGTCCTTTGGAACGTTTAGCACACTGTCAAGTATAGTCGTTCCCGGTGGGACTGCACCGACTAACTTCATATTTACCGGCCCAGTTATAATCGACGGTAAGTTTTCAAAAACGATATTGCCATTTTCAACTTTAAAAAGCTGTATCCCCTCTTGCGCCGGGATTGGTGGCAATCCATTTTGCATAAACTCATACCGATTGCTCATCGGCACACACCACACGTTAGGATAGCCCGTAAATGATATTTGCGCTATTTCCCGCCCTAATGGTAGCCCGGCTGGCGTGGCCGGCATAACAGCGTATTTGTTCCCCGTGGAACTATCGGTGAGCAATGGGCAGTTGTTGAAAACACTTATAAATTGGTCATTCGCGTAGGTGGCCTCTGATAAATTTGAATTGCCATAGGCTGATTTTACCGCTGCTTTAGCAACCTTCATCGCTGTGCGTTCGGCAATAAAACGCTCACTTATTCCCGATTCTGCCGTGGGATAAGCATCGTAATGCGCCTTTATGACGATCTGGCTAAACTTACGGTAGGTTACTTGTGCCATTATTGTTGTGTTTGTGCTGATTTTTCAGCGAAACTCGTTAATTCCTTATCACGCGCCGAAATTGCGGCATCGGCAAGCGCTATATCAATAATTGTACTGATATCATCATTATTCCACTTTGGCTGCACTGACGTGTTCGGGTCATATATCGGTCTTATTGAACCAGGCACAAGGCTTGACACAGTTATTGAAAAGCCTGAACCAGTCCCGCCAATATTGCCGTTTGAGGCTGATAAAGTGTCCCCGTTTTTATAAATCTTTCCCGGATTGGTAAGCGTAACGCTTGTTACCGCATTGCCCGAAACTACGATTGTTGCCAATGCGCCATTCCCGGCGCCGCCAGTTAACGGAACGTTAGTGTATGTACCATTAGTGTACAAACTGCCGCCTACAAGCCCGGTCAGTGTTGCAATATAGCCGTTTAGTGTGTAGCCCCAAAAAGACCAAACCGGCTGCTGCAAGTAAACCATTTTTACCACACCAACATTTATGGGGTAAAAACCAAAATAATCGGCATATTGCGTATAAATGGCAAATTCCTGCGTTGGCGGTTCAAACTCGCTTGAAAGATGCTTGGCAATTTTATTCTTTTCTACACGCTCTATGGCTTTATCGGTTGTGCTATTCAGTGTATTAACCACCAATCCCCACCCGGTGCCGGTCAAACCTAACGTAGCCTGTAATGCGTCTGTAATGGCATATCCTGTCCCTAACTTAGTAAATATCACCGTTGTCACCGCGCCATCTGCCACAATAACGTTAGCTACCGCCCCGGTGCCTGTTCCGCCATCAAGTTCAACATCGGTATAAGTGCCGTCAGTATAACCGCTGCCTGGTACAATGGTTATGGTGCCTATTACGCCAGTATCGGGTTGCGGGAGATAAGAACTTAGGCTATCCACATGAAGCAAATTCATGTCTGTAAAAAATGGCAGTTTCCCCGTAGCGTCAACCTGTAGCCAAAGCGGATCACTCATCCACTTGCTGATACTGTCGCTTATTGTTTGCTTGCGGTAGTACTCATCATACCGGGTATTGAAAAACTTTAATTCAGCGCTCTGCCAAAACCTATTGAATTTATCAGGCGTTACGTTTGACGACACGCCGCGCGTCCCCGCCCGGTCGTTAAAAAGTTTTTTGGCGTCATCAATGTTGTATTGCACTGGCATGCTCAAAGATATAAAATAAAATTATTGATTTTGTCAAAATAAAAGAGGGGGCAACCAACCCCCTCTCAACCAATTTATAAACCTAAATTATGAACATTTAATACAATCCTGCTTCGGTGTCAAGTTGCTTTTCGTATACCGGGTCGATACCAACCCGCACCTTCAACTTTTTGTACGCCGATAACAATTGGTCATACTTCGCTTGTGTTACCGTCACTGGCGGTTCTTCCGTTGACGCTTGTTCTGCGGGTGGCGCTGGAGGTTCGGGTGTTTCTTCAACGGGTGTGTCAACTACCGGCGTTTCAACCGGGTCCTGCGCCAACGTTTCGTCAACAACCGCTGGTTGCTCCGGTGCTACATATCCCGGATCTCCGGGCAATAAATTTCCTTGTTCGTCTGGCATGGCTTTTATTATTTAATTTCTGTTTCCAATTGTTCCAATAACTCCAACACCACCTTTTCCTTGTCAATAGCCCTGGAGGCTATCTCATCGGCAACCGATATTTTGCCTTCAAGCTCAAAAATAGGCGCTTCCAACTTTGCCCAGCTTAACTTGCCGGGATATTGCTCTGTCGATAATATCCCGCGTAACAAGCCCTGATTTACCAAATACTTGATTTTGGTAGTCGGGTTGTTGATGATCGCGGCAAACTGCTGCAACGCCTCTTTCGCCTTAGCATTGCGCGGGTCGTACTTGGCTTTGGCAAGAAAAGCATATTTTATCCTGTTTAAGCCTGCCGGGGTGGTATCATCGATGTTTATACCCATCAGTGACGATACGGCAAGCATTTCGGTAACAGTGCAATTTCTTGCCTGTGTCATTGTCCTGTACGCAATATCATCAATGTCGTTGCCTTCCTCAATAATAACATCCGGGTTATTGAGTTTAAAGCATTCGATAGGCGGGCGCCTTGTGCGTGGCTTAGGATTGTCAATATTGTAGTCGGAAAGGGTCAGCGCCTGTATGGTCAGTTGCCCGTTAGCGTCGCCGCGAACAAGCAATTTGCCGTCCTTAAATTCAAGGTCGTTCCCGGCATCGCCGAGCATCCGGTCAATTTCTTCTTTTTCGTAGTCCTTCAATTCGGGCTGTTCGCTTACAAAGCAACCGGGTTGCCCCTGTATGTATCGCCATTTCTCCCAATCGCCTTTGCCGCCTTTCGCTGCGGGGTTCCAGGAAATGCCCTGGTTAGGGAATGAGGTTGAAGCCCGGTACCCGGTGCCAATAGGCAGCCCGGTGGCTTTATCTACCGGCCTGTTGTTGTTTCGTATTTCTTCGGGGATATTGAGCTCAAACTCATAAAGTTTATCCTCTTGTACTACGATCTGGCCTTTCTTCGGGCGGTACGGGGCAATTTCTGCTACTGTGGCTTCCATATTTTTTTTTATTGGTTGTTGTACTTGTGGCTGGTGCATCGGCGGCGTTGGTGCGACTGGCGTTGCTACAATGCCCTTACGCTGCTCTGCCATTCTCGCATAATGCGCCAACTGCTTTTCAGACGGTGCTTTTTTTTCTTTTGTTGCTGGCATATTATTTTATTAAGCTGCCCCCGCTATAATCGGGGGCAGCTATTTTTTGTTACTAACCTTTTTTGATATAAATACCCTGGTTTGCTCCCTGAAAGGTCAGGCCGGGGTACTCAATCTGTGCGGTGTTTTTCTGCATTGTGCCGGTTTTACCGTTTGCAGAAAGCGCGCCGAACTCCCATGCGTACACCATTTGTCCTTCGATCAACTGGAAACGTTTGATAAGCTGCGGCATATCGTTCTTCGACATATCCCCGCTAAGGTCGCGCTTCCCGGTCGGCAGGATATAACCCGAATTTTGGTTCAGGTTGCCGGCCGCTACCGCGCCGTACATGGTTTCGTCTGAAATCGGTACGTACTTGGTAACAGAAAACTCGCGGAACATCGGGGTGTACTTTTTAAAGCCCCGGCGCAGGTCGCTCATATCATACACAATAGCGCCGTTGATGAACTCGTTACCCAACGAAAGGTTAAAGTCACCGTTTTGGTAAGTGTCCTGCAGCCAGTCCATGCTCATCGGCGCGCCCTGCGCGGATAGTTTACGCTCAATGTCAAAAAAGGTGGACTGCACGTTGAACGACGGGTAAGTGATATTGATACCGTAGTTCTGTATCCATTGCTTTAAGCCCAGTGTACCGCTATCGGCGGTCATGTTGGTGGCAAGGTTTGAATCCAGCAGCAGCAATTCGGCTTCCTGTATCCAGCGGTCACGGTCGTTTCTTTTCATCATAGCCATATAATATTGTTGGCCGTTAAAAATAAGGTCGGTTTTCTCGATCATCGCCAGGTCGGTGATGATGTTGTCAATACGGTGCTGTGTACAGTAATTGATGTATTTGGCAATGTTACGCACCTGCGGGGTGGTGGGTGTTGATGCTTCGCCCAAATACTTATACCCACGCGATTGCAGTTCCTGCCCGGCAAGCCCGGCAACATCTGTACCGGCAACGGTAGGGGCAATCACAAAACTAAAGTTAAAAGGCGTATTGGTATTTACCGAAACAACGTAAGATTCAACGCCGGTTTGCGCATTGTACATCACAAGGCCGGGTGCTGGTATCATACGCGTGCCGTTGGCAGAGTATGAGCCGGTGGTGATATTTACGGTCGCGGTAGTATTAACGCCGCTTGATGTAAAGTTGGCAGAGGCGGTCACGTAACCTAATGCGCGGCCAAAATCCTCGTAGTGATAAAATTGTTTGTTGGTTGTCTCTTTGGACTTGATCCTCAACTTGCCGCCGCCCAACTGGACAAGCAGCATATAGGGGTTCCAACCGAACTTCTGAAAAAACTCCAGGTGGTTGGTTACATTGATGATATTTAACTCACTGATAAGGGTACTGCCCCTGGTTATATCCGGGGTTGAGTAGCCGTTGGGAGTGGTTACCGGTACGTTTGGCATGACTTTAATTTTTTAAATAAGTGATTTAATCTGCTTCTTCACGTTCCACATTATTTTCCTTTGCCCTCATCTCCTGTAATTTGGCCGCCATAGCTTCTTCCAGCGTGTTGTACGCCTGTGGTGGGCTGGGGGCGACATAATTAGGGTCAATCCCCTTGATCTTCGCCATGGTAGCGCGTATGGCTTCGGTTTTTACCTGTGAAGCGACCGACGCGATGATTTTCTTATGGTCACGCAGTAATCGCACACCTTCGGCGATTTTGTCCGGGTTCCATGTTCCATCTTTGTTAGTCCACTGTTCAGATTCCATCCATTTGAAAATGTTGAAGTCTTTCATTTCCGCTACCTGTGCCGCTTTCTCATCATCAGTCCAGACATATTCCACTCCCTTGTCGTCTATGTCTATCTTAAAGTTTGAAAGTTTAGGAACGGTTTCCTCAACCTTTTTCTGCCATTTGGCGATACGTTCGGCTGCCTGGTCAGGGGTTTCCTGGGGTGCCTGTGTACTTGTTTCTGCTTTTTTTAGTTCGGGTAATATTAGTTTGCTTTGTTTATCAATCATCGCTACACGCTTGTCAAAAGCATGCATCTGCAATAATTCAAGATTTTTTTCAACCTCCCGGTTATGGGCGTTGGCCTCTTTCAGTTCCTCTTTATCTACTTCCGGGTCAAGGCCATCGGTATCAATTTTTTCAAGGTTCGTACCGTATTTGTGACGCAATTCCAGGTCGATACGCTTTGCGTCCCATGCGGGATTTTCGGCCTTTAAAGCGTTTTTCATAATATCCACGTCGGACATCGACTTATAGTCCTTTTCCTTTTCGGAGATATAGTCTTTCAGCGCCTTTGTGCCTTCTTCAGATTGGACCAGTTCAAACCATGCCTTAGCCTCGTCATTCTTGAATTTTGGCACGGCTGATTCAAGTTCTTTAGCACGAACTTCAATACTGTCGTAGTTTTTTACTTTATCCAGGGCGGCAATAAAATCAGCTTCTGTTTTGAAAAGGCCGTCAGACTTTGTGGCAAGCCATTCGTCATAGTTTACGGCAGGCGGCGCATCGGCGGGTGGTGGCGGGGTGTTCGCTCCAGGCGCAGGTGTGGTGTCATTAGTATCGGCAGGTGGCTGGTTCTCGGTGTTGATAATCTCGTCAAACTTAATTTCAGGAACTTCCGATACCGGTTTAGCCTCTTTTATTGCTTCGAGTAAAGCCGGGTCATCAAAGTTTATTTCGTCTACGTCCATAAAGTATTTTGAATAGCGTAAAGGTAAATTGGAATAAACAATTTATTGCAAACAACATTTTGTTTATGATTTATCATTTATTTTACTATATTTGAATAAAAAACAGTATGAATTTTTCAGATGATAAAGAAAAAATACAAGCGAGAGAAACTTCTTTACGCTTAGCGATACAACTTAACTCATCGCGTGGGGTATACAACCAAGGACTGGCCCAACAAAGCCATGTAGAAGCACCATCTATTTCAAAAATACTTGGCGATGCTGATAAAATTTATGAATGGCTAATAAAGGACTAATGGCTACAATCGGGGAACAAGTTACATCAAAACGAAAAGAGTTAAAGCTAACTCAAATGCAACTCGCCACAAAAGCTGGTATTTCATTAGACACGCTTAGCCGGATTGAAAATAACAGGAGTGTTAACCCCACATTGGTCGTGATTAACCTACTTCAAAAGGCATTGGGTATTAAATTTGAAATATAATGGAAGTGCTTGAGCAGACAAAGCATACCGTAAGCAAATACCAAATGCTTGAAAGGTTACAATTTAGTAAAAACTTACAAATTGCTATTAAAGCGAATCAATTGCTTCTTGGTGAAATCGGTGAACAGGATATAAAGGGGTTGTTTCTTGACGCGGTTTGCCGTAATGATTATGCTGATGCTATAAAACGGGCCGACGATCATAATTTAGCCGCTATAAAAGCAAAAGATTTTTCTGTCGGAAAGTTTATGTTTATCCACCCCGATAAACTCGGATATGTCACAGGTGAAAAATATTACTTAAAAATAAAGACCGTCAATGGCTATATTCAGGTTACTCCGCCTGTTAATTCAGATGCTACAGAATTAATTTATCCAAATTTCTCTAAGTTTTTCTATGACTTTAAGTCAATATAAGTATGGTAACAAAACAATATATGGCTGATAAAATAAAGGCGCTTCACGAAAGAGAAGATGAATTAAATCGCCGTAACGGTGAACTTGATAAACATATCAGAATACTTAAAAACGAAAAACATAAAATAGCCAAAGCTATCTCAAGATTGGTATTGTATAGAAATGGACAGGTAAAATTTTGGAAATCATTATAAATAGTAAACCATGAAAATACTCGACACTTTTGAACCCGCTTTTTTCAATAAAAAAATTATTGATGAAAAATTTACAGCGAACCTTGACATCGACTTAAATTGTAAAAGAGCTATTTTTCAGGATTATAATAAAAACGAATTTTTTTATGAAAAAGGTCTGATACGTTCATTCAAATCGAATATACCAAAACCAACCGAATTAACCCTTGTCTAATATGACCAAATTGGAACAAATAGACCAACTACTTTCTATTTACCCTGAATATCTTAAATATTACATTGAAAAAAGGGTACCCGAAATTACCTATGCACAAGATTTAATGCGTGGGTATAGGTTGACAGGGAATATGTTTTATCATTATGAAGAATGTAATGGGATACTTTCATTTGATGAATGGTTGGCTAAAAGAAGAATACCGGTGACAGAAGTGTGTATCCCTGAAACAGTGCTTATTGAAGGGAAAAAATATTATAAACTAAAATGCAGTTGTCCGTGCCATACACCAAATCGCGCTATTATCCACTTTATTGCTTGTTGTAATGACGGATTTAATTATCGGCCAGTGAATAAAAACGAAATTGATTTAAGCAGTTTAACGATTGTTGTGCCAAAATCATTCATTGAATTTCAACAGAAATATCCAAACGCTAAGAATTGGCGACATCCCCCAACAGAACCGATTGATTGGTAAACATTAAGCCGCTACCGGCTGTTCTTGCTGTGGTGGGATTTGTTGTTGTCCAGGCTGCGCTTGTGGTGGTGGTTGATTTTGCTGATTTCGTTGCGCTTGTTGCTGCATGGCCGACAGCATAAATTGTTTTTGAGTTTCTTCGACTATTCCCAATCCACTCCAAACAAATTCTGGAATATCCGCAATGGTGGCTCCCGGTTGACTTAATATAGCATCAGCAACCTTTTCTTTTAATACACCAGCCCATGTGTATGAAGCCTTCACGCCCTCGTTAGCTCCCTCCTGCTGCATTTGCTCTATCTTGTTTTTATGCGATTGTTGCTCCAATTCCATATCCCCCTTCGCCTTAACTTCCGCAGCGGCATTGGCCTGTGCAACATTGTTAGCTGAATTTTTCCTTGCCGTTTCTTCGTCTTCGGCTTTCTTTTGTTTGGCATATTGTGCCAGCATAAACGACCGGTATGTTGGATCGTCTATTAGCGATAACTCTGCCACGGCTTCCAAACCTATTTGCCCTTGTTCCAATGCTATCTCAATTAGATGATCCCACTTCTCCTGATCGGCTTTATCCAGTACAACTTCGATTTTTGTGTCGAAGAGCAGTTGAGCAATATCTTCGCCCATATCCCTCATATACTTAATATCATCCTCTCCTAATGCCATATTGTACCCGTCAAAGCTATCATCTTTCAAGAAAAATTTATCAAGCAACAGTAACTCCACATTCTTAGCAACACCCTTTTTAATGTTTAAAACGGTTTTGTAAACATAGTTTGACGGTTCTGCAGCAATCTCCCTGGCATCATTCAGCGTTGCGTTAGCGGTTGCCTGGTTGGTGATGTTACCGCTTGCAAGGTTATTGTCCCCGGTTACGATTTGCAACTTTTTATAGGTTGACCAGAATTGTTCTTCCAGTTCTTTTAACTTTTGGCTTGCCGGGTGCGTATTTGGCTTTATTGGCGGTTCCTGCGGCCTGTCGTCGCCCTCTATGTCGCGGCCCATGTAATATTGATTACCTGTTTGCAGGTAGATACCCAAAAGCTGCATAGGCGATAGTACACCTAACCCCTGTCCCATGTCGATATTAGCTATGCCAAGCGTGTCAATACTAAAGCCATCCGGTGCCGTCATAGCAATTATAGCCTGCGACTTGCACCAAATGTTTTGCAGCATATCGATCATCGGCATCATTGTCTCAACCAATGATTTGTTGTTGCAATGGTGGTTATTGTGCATGTGTATGGTGTACGGGCTTCTTATCTCCACCAAATTATTATTTGGTTTCAGCATATCCTTAGCCAGTCCCCATTCCAGCACAATGTTGACGTCACCCTCTACAATGCCAACGCCGTGATAAGCTACATAATAAGGCTTAGATTGCTCTTTTCTTTCGGGTGGCAAAGCCTCTAACCTGTCCTCATACAGTTTGTCCCTGCCAAAACCTACCTTTTCCTTGCGATACGTGAGGTTATACAGCGTTTTATAGTACAAATCGACTATAGGTACGCTCACCGCGTCATAAGGCCGTGCAAGGGCTGTATTGTAGCTATAATCCCAATCACACGTCATATCGGTGGCATTGCCATAACTGCCAATAAACGTTTGCGATATTTCCCATAATTTTTCTTCGGTTACTACCGGGCTGCCGTCCGGCTTTGTGCGTCCGCTCGTGCGCAGCCTGACTTCTGATATGGCTATGTTTCGCGCTTGCCCCTGCCATTGCCAATCCTCGAAATTATCAAGTTCACTGTAAGAGCTAATAAAGCATTCGGGCTTTACCACCGGCGTTTTTATCCATCCGTTGCCGTTTAATTCAGTCAGGCAGCATGCCCAGCCGCAGCAAAAGGTATCCCATATCAAACGCTTTTTTATCACATCGTCCCATTCGTTCTGCTCAAAGACTATGTTTTCGGCCATTTGCATGATCGTTTCTTCACGAAGCGGCTTTATTTTAAACCTTACGTCGAGTTCGCGTTCTGATTTTGGGTCGTGATCTGAAAAGTGCTCTAATTGCAAACCTGATTGTTCCTGTAACCCTTGCAGAACCGGGCGGTAATTCATTTTAAACCTGGCTTCGTCTTTTTCCTTTTTCTTTTTGTCGGAGGCAAGCTGGCCGGAAGCACGGCACTTTATTTTTTCTATTCGTTCAAGGTATCGGTCGGTTTTGGCGTTGAGCAATGGGGTTGCTATGGCAAGAGGGGAATAGTCGATGTTTAGCACAATCGGCGTTCCCTCAATTTTTATCAGGTCACGGTATTGATCTTCCGGCTGCTTGCCCATCGCGTATAAACGAGACTTTTCGTAGCGTATCATCCTGGCCGCGTATGTTTCCGCACCGTAGCCGCTTTTCCACCGGGCATAACATTGGCGAAGCACTTTTAAGCCGAAGTCGTAACTGTCTTTCCTTTTATCGGGGGATAGGGGATTTTCGGTGAGTGGTGATTCCGGGTACATACGAAAAAATTTACCAAATATATAAAATAATTAACCTGTATTTTTAAAAGCTAAACTTACGCCGCCGCGGGCATGTATGGGCAATATTTTCAAATTGTTCTTTTTAACTTCGTTTTTAACCTTAACACTTTCGCTCAATGCCATCAAAGCATATCCCCATGCCATACATGCGTCATATTTAGTCCTGTTATCCGGGTCAAAGTCCCGCATATCGGTAAGAAGCCTTTTAAACCGTATTTTATGAATGTTATTAAGCGCATACTCTACCATGAATGAAAGATGCTGCTCGATAGTGTCCTTGCTTTGCTGGCTCGGCTTGCCATATACTTCCGTCCCATCCCACCTTTTTGTTGTAACCAGGTAGCCATGCTTAACCACGCTTTCCTTTGGCGAAGCCAGTCGCCTTGACGGGCTTGTAAACCAATCTTCCCATGATGTTTCAGCACGTTCGGCAAGCATCTTTATCCCGTAATATTCGATTCCTAAAGCGATTTGCTGGTGAAAATCTTCTTTTGATTCCGGGTGTCCCAAAAACATCGCTACAGGGGCGTACGAATTGATATTAAAAGGATCAAGCGCCTTTTCGCGGGTGTGTATCATTAAACAAGCATCCGACCCGTCCTCAATAGCCGATTTCGAGTGCATGTAACTATCCATACCCGACGCACCATAAATTACATTATCAGGGCATTTAATGTTGTTTTTATAGACGTAGCGATTATTATTTTCAATAAGTTCTAAAATATACCACATTCCGGCAGGATCGTCTTCCGGCATAGACTTTCCTTCAAGGTTGCGCCTGAATGTCATTCTTCTGCCCATTTCCTTAGCGCCTGTTTCTTCAAGTATTTCCTCAATTTTTGCTAATTGGGCATTAACATCATCAAGTTTAAATTTACACTTGTTGTTGGCTCCCTGAAAACATTCCCTCCATTCAAAAGGATTGTTCCGCATTTCTTCGGCAAGTTCTTCGGGATCCGCGGCTTTCATATCGCGGGTCACCTGTAACCATTGTTTAGCTCCGATATATGGGTCAGGGCATGTTTCCCACTGCTTGGTAACAAAGTTCCAGTATTTGTGTGTTTTAAGCCATTCTATTTGCTGTTCGGTTGGATTTTCAATAATACTCTCACCGTATTTTCCAACATATCCCAAATAACCACGATAAGCCGGCAAGAAAAATCGCTTTAATTTTGTTTTGGTACGGCCATACTTATCTACCTTTCCTGTTATATGGTCCGAGCCATCCCATATTTCCCTAAAGTTATCACCGCCTTGGTCGCCTTTGTTTACCGTGCTGAATACCGATACCTTTCCAACAACCGTAGTACCAGTTATCAGGGTATCGCCTATTTTGTTTAAACAGGTTTTTACATTGACCTTTTTCCACTTAGCCGCTTCATCAATAGTTACGTGACGCATTGGTCGTCCGTCATAGGCAGTTTCAGAGGTATCAAGATAGTTAACCCGGTTATTCTTTCCCCTGTCTGCCGAAAGAAACTTATTGTTCTTGCTGATACGCGGCACCTGCTTTGCTATCCAAATTTCGCTGTCATTGGCTGCGGCAATCTCCGGCATCAGGAACGGTGGAACGTTTTCAAGGCATTTACGTACCATTAGGTACATTTCAAACGCATCATCACCAGTTTTAGAGACAATCCCTGAAAGTGTATCGTTATCCAATAATGCAATAAGCACCTTTATGGAGGCCGACATTGAGGACAATCCGACACGCCGCCCTTTTATTCCTATATCTCCGAAGCAAAACCTGTCCTTTTCACACAACTCAAAAAACCGGAAATATTCAAGGGATGTTTCTTTAAATGTTGGCCGGTGCCCGTTAAGCAAAATACACCATTGATGAAAGAAATAACAGTAATTATTGAAATAAACCGGCTCCCCTTTTATCATTATCCATGAGCCCACGTGCAAACGCTCTACTTCTTCTTCATACCATTTCAACTGATCGGTGAACCATAATTCTTGCGCAACTGTCCAATCCCATTGTTCATAGGTGGTGTCTCGAACCCAAACTTGATCTGATATTTTATTGGAAGAACGGCGTATACTGGATTGTTTTGGCGTTTTCGGGCATTCGTAACGCATACCCTGAACCTCAACAACTATTACATCACCTTGTGCCATTTATTTTAGCCTTTACTTTTTTGCTGGCTTCTTCAAAGGGATTTCCAGTTGTTTTTACAATTTCAACCTCCGCTTCTTCAACTGTTTTTTCGCCAGTGGTGGGTAAAGATAATGATAAAGCAAGAAAATCTTTTTTGTTTTTTACTACAGCAAGAAAGTTTGCAAAGGTCTGCCCATCTCCATTAAGCAATTTAAAATCTTCTTTTTTACCGCCCTCGGCTAATAATTCAAAATCATCAGCAAGTACATCACATACATGGGCGAGTTCAAGCTGTAGCTTTGATACACCTCTCCCCTCTAAATAATCAATATAGGCAAGTATTTCAGCCGATACCTCTGATAAATCAGGTTTTTTCATTTGCTTTTATTCTTTTAAATTCTTCCTGGTCAACAAAAACGCCCTTTGTCGATCCGTGCATCGGCGGCAGCATGCCCCCGCCCTGCAATAACCGGCGCTGGTGCCGCGTCAAATATACCTTTCTGAAATAAGCGCCGTCCTCAAAATTAAATGGTGTTAGCTTACCGGCCTTTAATTCGGCCATTTTCTTATCGTAATACTTCTCATAGTCGGCTTCCAGGTCTTTGCCACGCTGCGTTAGCACCCATGCATTACGCGGACGCATTTTAATTTTGCCCGGCACTTTCGTTTTTAAAACATATCCGCCTTTTTCCAATTCTTCCAAAATTTCTACAACTGGCTTTCTTAAATAATTTCGGTTGTACAACTTAAAATGTTGCCTCAAAAATACGCCAACATAGCTTATAATAATCAGCACCTCCGCCTCTAATGCTGTTATCCCGTTAAGTGCATAAAACCGCCTGAAAAGCAAATGTCCGCTAAAAGAATAGTAGTAGTCGGGCTTTTTATCGACAAAGGTATATTCGTCAAATGACTTTTGCAGTTCTTTTGCTTTCGCCTCGGCTGCCTGCGCCCGTTCTTTCCATAGTTTACGCTCTGCGGCCATGTGCATGAGCTTTATGCCCTGTTTCTTATGCGCCGCCAGTAACTCACTGTATGTAAACTTACGAAGCCCCATTTAGCTAACCACCCCGATAATAATATCCATATTTAAAATGCACTGCCTGTTAGGCAAGATACAGCCGTGGTTACGGTACACAAGCAATTTGTCGCCAACTGACATTCGACCTGGCTTTACCTTGTCGCCGATAGCAAGTACACTGGCGTACGTAAACCGTGGTTCCGGCGTTTCAAGATGCTTTGGATAGAGTGTCCGGGCGTGCGCCTTGTCAAGATGCGGATAGTGCTTGTCAACATATTCTTCCCGCGCATCCTCGTTAGCTATCTTCCATTGCTCCCAAGCCGGATCGGGCAAATACTCCACCAATACAACATCGCCAACCGGTAAATAACCATCATTGGTTTCAATGCCTACGATTTCCCGCTCATCAACCTTGATATACTTTTGCCCGTTGTAAATAAGGTCGTACTGAAAGGCATCGACGGTGATAACAACCGTTCGAATATCTACCAATGGGTTGCAATCTTCCGGCAAATACTTTATTTTGATTTTTACCGGTTCTTTGGTTTCCAGCGACGTCGATAAAATTATACCCGACGAAGTTCTTTCATATTCACTGTGTACCTCGTCGCCAAGATAAGTTCCCGGCATACACCGGATGGGGTCAACAAGAAATAAGATCATTTTTGCCGGTATCGCAGCGCGTTCCTCGTCAATCCATTTAGCCACTTCAAACGCGCCATAGTGAACGAACGCTCGGTGGCCTGCGTACCCATCAGACAATATGTCAACCACCTTCGGATTGATCTTTCTGCGGTCGGTAGTTACGCCCCAGGCAGTATCGGCATCCTCGTCCCCTTCCTCAATCACATAACGCTCCGGCACAAACAAACCACTGTCCTGCTTAACCAGCGCTGACGATTTATCATACTCGAATTTAACTATTATATTTCCGTTGGTTGGCGTCATCTTGCTATCTCAATTAGTCGGGTTTCCCTTAGTTTGTTAATTTTACTCAAAAGTAATTCATCGCAAATAAATTCCCAACTATCATCATGGGCACTTTCTAAAACATACTGATATTGTCCACTCAACATTTTAGGTAATTCAACTAATGGCAAAATACCCGGCTTGTTAAATTCAGGAAATTCTTTATTGCCGAAATATGCCGCACCCGAAAAAATGCTTTCTAACCAGCTGCAATTAGATTTAGCCCGGTTAAACTGGCTATCGGTTAACGGATAAAAAAATACCTGTGGGTTTATGTCGTGCATCATTTTATAAAATTGCACAGTTGACCCGCCCGGATTATGAAAAAAGTTCCCGTATTTAACACGGTACTCTATCCATTCAAATTTTTGTCCAAGCCAATAAAAATGCCATTTTTTATTACTGTTGACTAATTTTACAATCCATTCTGCAACGCCAGGATAATAAATATCCCCCATATGGCTACCACCACCGCGCCACATTATCCGCTTATTTTTACCAAACGGCATTTTATCCTTTACCGGAAAGACAATTTCATTATGCGCATTCGGGATAACATGGATATTTTTATTGAATAGTCTAAAAGAGTTCTTTATGCCCTCCGTTGCTACCCAAATTTCATCAAGAAGCGCCAACCCTTTTAATGTGTGCTTCTTGTCCCCGTTATAAACGCCAAACATGGGGTTGGTTTCCGGCACGTGCAGGCAGTCGTCGTCAAAATCACCTATGACTAACTTATGCATGTCCTTAGCCATCTTTATCAGGTTTAGATGAGATTCCGACGACGGCCTTGAAATTATAACAACATCATAGGGGTTTAAAAGATGTGATTTTATGTCGTGTTCTGTTGACCGGGTAATGGTAAAGTTTTTATTTTTAAGATAATCCAACGGCATCATACGGTAGTATTCGGTAGCCGACTGCCAGTGATCGAAATATAAAACTTTTGTTACGCTCATTTCCTTTTCATTACCCTAATGTGTTCTATATTAAAAACAAAATCCCATTTTTCGCCATGTTCCTTCATATAATCAAGGAATGCATCAGTCACTGGCTGTATCCCTGCAAAATGACCTGTAGGAGCAAAATTAAGATCGTTGCAACAATCGTCCATTACCAAAAAACCGCCACGATATACTAACGGAGCATAATTGTTAAGGTCGGCCTCTACATCGTTATACTCATGCGACCCATCAATATACACTATATCAAAAAGCGAATTTTGATTTGCAAAATTTACCGCTTCTTCTTCTTGAGAAAAACCGCGGTATAAGTTCGGATATTCAATGTTAAACTTGTCGTGTAGTTTTTGTATGTCTCCCTGGTAATCATCTTCTGTCCACCCGGTACCAGCGCCATTCATTGGTGTGATACCGAATATATTAGCATTTTTACTGGCTCTGTTTGATAAAATTCGGATAAGGCTTATAACCTGGCACTTGTGGCAGCCGATTTCCAAAAACCTAAAATCATTTCGCATTTCATCCACTAAAAGTTTCCACACCCAATGAAAGGCGTCCTCTCCCATCCCGAAAACATGGTCACGAACCCATTTTCTATGCGTGCTCAACTCTGTATCATCGGCGACTAATTGCGATAACAAATGTTTTAAATGATAATGCGATTCCGGCGTATCGAGCCATTCTTGTTTTAATGTTTCTAAAGTCATTTCTTTGTTTTAAAATAGACATATTGAGAATAGGCGAATGCATAAAATGAACAAATCAATGCTATTATCGGTGACGTCATAATTTTATCAATTCGTTAAATTTTTCATCAACTGTTTTTCCGTTAAGGTGAATAAAGCAGGGTTCATTTCCAAATATTTGCACCCGGTTATTATCATAAGTGTATTCTCCAGCAGCTATAAAACTATGTGAATTGAAAATAGATTGCCCATAATCCGGCCTTATTTTTTGATGTTTTTCGTTCCCCTGCAACAAAAAACAAATGTTTAGCCATAATTGGTCATCTATCTCATAAAATGGTGGGTAATATTCAAAAAGTTGTATAAATATCTCTGATTTTGCGTAATACAAACCACTATTTGGAAAGTTAAACCCATGTCCAAAGTCCGCATACTCATTTCTAAATGGTATCATTGACGGCGGCCACAGATTCTTTTCACAAGAAACTACCATTTGATCCGTTATCCACAATTTACTTTCAAATTCATCAGGGCCGGCCAGCGCAACAACATCATGAGCGTCACAAAAAATAAATCGGTCAACCTCGGGATGCGATTTTAAATACTCATAGGTCGCAATAAGTTTTGTTCCGAACCCTTTCCATTCAGTTACAATAGCAACCCCATCCCACTTGTGTTTTCTAATGGAATCTAACAAGGTTTTGGCGAGCGAAATATCATTTGTTACTGTGATTACCCTAAGCATCTCTACGCCTCCATAATCCTTTTTTAAAACCTTTTTTTATACACTCAAACCTATCGCCCATGTGTTGTTCTACCAATTCGATAGGAATAAAATCAGATGTAATATCATCTATGCAAAGTATTGCGCCGGGAAGCATCCGGTCAGAAAACCAATCCACCTCATGATTAACGGATTCTACCGAATGTGGCCCATCTAAATGAACAAAACTATAACCTGTACAGCCTATCTCATCAATATTGTAAATTGGCACAAAATCACCAAACCTTTCAAAATATTCATCGTCTGTCATACAGAAATAATGAAAGTCAACCGGGTTTTCAGCTACGTAAGCCCATAGTGCAGCCAGCGTTTCCGCTTTCATTTGATTGGTGTAATCGAGCCGGCAGGCTTCCATGTGTTCGCGTGGCTTATACAAAATTGATCCGTATGGATCGACCGCCACAACCGTTTTACCAGGGCAATATTGCCGGACAGCATCAATAATAGTCTTTGTTCCCAAGCCGCGGCGAAGGCCAATTTCAATGCACATTCCCGATACATATTTGCTTAGTTCGACCGATTCGGTCAAAAATTCGTATTCGCCGCTGTCGCCGCTTATTTGGTAATTATTCCCCATCGTAATAATATGGCAATTCGCCTTTTTGTATCATTTCCATGTAAACCGAGGCTTCGGTAAGCCAAACACTGGCTTCCTTTTTCTTCCATTCGGTGTAATCAGTTCCACCCCGATCAAGATTTGTGATTTTGATGTGCGGTAAAAAAGCGTTTCTAAATCCTGCAGCAATAGACCTAACGCAATAAATACTATCATCAAATCCGTACAAACTCGGCTGCGAAAGTCCGCCGCATTTGTCCATCATCAGCGGATTATACGCGGTACAAGTTCCAATAATATCAGGGCATATTTCAAGTTTGCCCTCCATTTTTGTACGATAGTGAATGTTTTCGTGATCGGGCCGTTGCCAAATGCCATAGCGTTTTAATCCCAGAATACCAATGTCAGGATGTTTTTTTATTTGCGCTTCCAATTGTTCAACCCAGCCGGCTATTGACCATGTAAGATCATCGTCACATTTTATAACCACCTCTCCAGGCTCCCGCGCATACAACCCTTTATTTATCCCTTTTGCTGTGCCAATATTTTGTTTTAAATGCAAGATGGTCACATTTAAGCCATCTGTTGGCAAACTATCGAGATATGCTTCTGTTTCAAGTGTACACGAATTATTTACGATTATCCAGCGATGTTTTTTAAGGTCAACGGTATTCATCAAAGATGTGAGGCACTCTTTGACAATAGGCAATTTCTTATTGTCTTTCGTTGCGAAAATGCATTGAACTATGAGCGACATATTTCCTCCATCATTGATTTTGCGATTTTGTTAAGGTTTTCCAACGATGAGCAAAAGGCTATATCTTTTTTGTAACGCAGATAAGTTGCCGTGTCAAAATAACCAACGCCAATACTTTGCGATGCGAATTGGCCGATCAATTTTTTTGGCTTATCCAGTTTGTCTATGTCAGCAATTGCGCTCATAATTTTAAAAAAGCTCATCCATCCCAAAATGCGAAGACAGCGCAAGCAAATCAAGACATTGTACCGGGATGAATGAGTATGTTTTTGGTAAAGTACACGTCACTATTGTTTGCTTGCTACGCCAAAATTAAAACTAATAATCCATACTACCAAATAAAAAAATGCCGCCCGGTTGAGCAGCACTTTCTTTTTATGGATACGTAACAGAAGTTGAAAGGTTATAAACCGGCTTGAACGGTAGCAACGCTTTCGGTAACGATGATTGTTGATACCTGGCGCATAGCGCCTGTAAAATACTGCACATCAATTGCGCAATTTCCTTTTAGGTACGCACCTGGTGTGTAGAGGTAAGGGCCTCCCACAATATTTGCCGTCAATAGCGTATATGCCGGTGTAGGTGACTGTGGAAAAGGGTCTGCTGCGGTGATCGCCCCGCAAGGGGGGAATGGGCCTGCGCCTATTGTTGCTCCCTGCACACCGTTTACGGTTGCGGCAAGGTGTACTGTTTGTTGTCCTGCTAACGCCATGATGTTTTTTTTTGATAAAGGTAAATTGTTCCTTTTAAATTTAAACTATATATTTTTCTATAGTTTATTACTTTTGTTAAGTGGAAATAAAAGAAAAACTTAGTTTAGGTGAGCAGCTGAAACAGGGGCGGGAGGCAAAAGGTATGACCCAGGAGGCTGTACATCAAATGTCAGGGGTAAGTGTTTTTGTCATTTCAGGATTAGAAACCGGCAGGATTAAAAATACCAGCACCCATACGTTGAGGGGATTGCAGTATGCCCTTGATATAATATTTGAGATTTAAGCCACTTTAGCCCCCCAACCACCCCCAAGTATCACCGAATCAAATAAACTTCACCACAGGCGTTAAAATCGCGTCATATGGGTGGTTTAATGGTTTCATATCAAAATTAATTTAGCTTGGTTTTTATTAGCTTCAAATTTTTTCAGATAATCATTATACCGATCTTCCTGCGCGTTGAAATAGTCCCCATCCAGTTCTGTAGCATAAAAATCAAATCCAAGTCCATGTGCAGCTAAACGGTGGCTACCACTTCCTAAATGCGTGTCAAGTATGTTATATCCCGGCTGCGCGTATTTTGTCAGGCACCAGCGATAAAGTTGAATTGGTTTTTGTGTTGGATGTATCCTAACTTCATTGGTAGATTTATTTCCGTTGTTTAATTTTCCATCTGCAGTACTTCCCTGCATCATACCGTTCCACATGAAAGAAAATTTACGAACACTTGATTTAAAGTTTGTCCATGCCAGTTCGCAATCGGCAAAATTAGTTCCAATATTGCATTTGTCCCAAACTATAAAACATCTGGTTGCGCCTAAATAGTCCAGAAAGTAATTACCGCCCCAAATTATCTGATGTTCTGATACCCGGAATAGTTCTTTAAAATAATCTTCTGAAGGTATTTCGTAATCCCAAAATTCCTTTTTGTACATTTTGGTTTTTGCAAGCTTTGATCTGCTGATGTTGCGATGGGCGCTTTCTTTTATCCCGTAAGGCGGATCTACAATTGCAAGATCAAAAAACTTATCAGGATACCTTGCCATCATACCCATGCAATCCTCATTTGTTACTATACTTTTACTCATATCAATTCAAGTTTTTGTTGAATGTTGTTGAAGTGGGTGTGATAATTTGTCCAAATAACCTCTGAATGTTTACCTGTTAAAACCTGTTGTGTCACCATTGGTAAAAATGGCAACCATGTCGCCTTATCATTTTCACAAACTATTGCCTGCCCTTCCCGGGACCTGCACCAATCTGCCAAACTATTAAAATCTATTTTTTTTGACGAATGAATGTAAGCCTGTCCACCAACAGTGTATGGCGGGTCAATAAACCATGTCACAACCTGATTTGGTATTTCATCATAGCATCCCTCCATAATTTTCCAATGCCTGATTTTAAATAATTGTGAGGCTATTTTTTTGATGGTATAATTTTGTTGATTGGGCCTATGCCTTGCGCGTGGCGTTGCAATTTTTCGTGGATGAATAAATCCAAAACCAACCAAAAAACCGACTAAATATCGTTGGGCATCGCAATCATAGACGTGATTGTTAATATTTTCTCCGGCTTTAAAACGGGGTAATGACAAAATATCCTGTTCACTACATTGTTGCAGCCATTTCCAAATCTCTGTAATAACGGGATATTTATCAACTAATAAGACATCTTTTTCCCAATATTTTAAAGCGTACCTTGCTGTACCGGCAAATGGTTCAATAATTTTTTCATGAACAGGCGCAGGGTATAAATCAATAATATTTGTCTTTGCTCCGTAATACGACCACATTTCAAAAAATCATTTAGTACCAATAAAAATCAATTTACCATTAAACCACACCTCAACGGCAGTCTCACGGCTTAGTTTTATTTTTTTAATAACGCAGTCGGTTCGACCTTCTGCCCATGCTAATAAATCCGTGTCAGAAAGGTGCGTCTTTTCCGGTTGTTGGTGTAAGTTCTCCTGTTCCATTTTCTCTTATGTTGGCTATAAATTTAAAATTGTCAATTACTTGTTCTTTGATAGGTTCAGAATAATTTAATGACACCTGTTTAGGCGTTGGTATTAACCAGTTTGAATTATCCCATTCTCCATACATACCGCAAAACCGACTATTATTAATGTTGTATCTCACATTACACGACCCCTGCTTTCCTAAATGACAATATTTCATTTTCTGAACATGTATTTCACTAAGTCCGGTGGTGTAGTTTCTATAAAAAGTTACGCCAATATCAGGCTTATTAAACCAGTTGCTTGACCCCGATATATCATACAAATTAGGAATTTCAAATGCCCCGGACTTGTCTTTCCTTATTTTTGTGGGATGGGCGATCACAATAGATAATATTCCATGCCTCTGGTCAAATCTTATTATTTTATCCAATTGCTTTGAAATATACATCGTTTCATTATCCCCCTTTTCAAAATTATGTTCCAATTTATTCCATGGATCAATCAATAATCCTTTGATACCGTATTTTACTACCAAACTTTTTGCTTTAGAAATTATATTATCCAGTGTTACATCATCATCCTCTGGCTGAATAAAATAAAAATGCTCGTTTATAAATGCTTTAGCCAATTCTTTTTCCCTACTTGAAAATATTGTTCCTTTTCTAACATGCTTACCTAATAGGCATTCACAAATCATTACGATAAAAACAGGTAGCGGTTTATGTTCCGGTGTAAATAAACCCCACTTATAGCCGTGATTTATTGAAAGCGCGCACATGACCATCAGGGCAAATGGACTTTTACCATGATTTGGTATTCCTGTTAGCACCATCATGTGGCCGGGAACAAAGGAAACCATTTCATCAAATTCTTTTAACATACCCGTTGTATCTCCCCTCGGCAATCCGCTTTCAATATAATGCTCTACATCGTCCCAAATAGAATTTACTGTTATTATTCCGCTCAACGGGAAATCAATAAGGTTTGATGGTTTTATAAGTTCTATAAGTGCCGATGCTCCCTTTGCAACCAATAACTCATTTGCATCTTTGAAACTGGTTAAATCGACCTTGTAACATCTCTCATACCCTAATCTCCTGGCAAGTTCATCGCGCAACGCCATGCCTGCCGCATCATTATCGGTTGCTATAATTATTTTCTTCTTATCCTCGAAATATTCTATGCAGTTATCAAGATATTCAAGATCGCTATTCCCTTTACTTGCTCCATTTGGAACACTAACCACTTCCTTTATGCCGGCCTGTATAAAAGATAAGCAATCAGGCTCCCCCTCGACTATAACACACCAATCAGAATTTTCTATAGCATCAAGATTATAAAAAATCAATTCAGCATCTTTTATCATTCTGAACTTTTTATTACCTGTTCGATATTTTATATTGATGAGCTCATTTTTTCTGAAATAATTAAACTGAACCGTATTTTGCTGGCTTCCGTCAATAAAATAAAGTCCCTCTGATATTCTGCAATCAGTAAGTACTTTTTGAGAAATACCCCGCTTAAAAAAATACTTCACCAAGTTATCTGAAAGTGAAGTGTTGTTTATGTAAACTGGCTTTACATAAACTTTAGTCCTGGGGATAAATTCTTTTCGGTTAGATACGCGACCTCTAAAACCACAGTCGTTATGGCAATTATAATCTCCGGTATCAAGATCAATACTTAAACAGGGGTCTTTTTTATTTTTTCTCGTATGGCTGCACTTTGGGCAAAGCACTTTGTCGCCACCGCTATTCTTTCTTGTGATTACGCCAATATCTGAAAATAATTCTTTAATTGATCTTTCCATTAGTGAACAAGTCTTGGCCTCATTAAAACTTCTACTTTTGCTGCTTTATTTTCGTCTTTAAACCAAACTGAAATCATTTTTTGTTTCCAGTTTCTTACTGGCGACCCCTTACTATCTATCCACTTTGCCGTATCGTAATATTTATGAGCTTTAGCCCCGGCCCAATCTGCGTATCCATTCTCCACGAAATATGCCACTACCTCATCAACAGTTGGTGGCATAAATACTTCTTTTTCCTTCTTCTCCTTCTTATCTTTCTTATATGTGTTCACTGGCTGTTCACTGGCTGTTCGCTGGCTGTTCACTGGCTGTTCAATTTCATTTTCTTGTGAGTTATAACTATCATATTTACAAATAGTTATAATAGAGTATTTGTTGTTCGATTTTATAGAAATTGAGCCATCATTTTCAAATAATTTTAAAATTCTGTAGATCATAGATCCATTTAACTCTAATTGTTCTACAGCTTTATCCCGGCCAAATATAAATTGCCCACGCTCTAATTTAATTGTTGAATACCCGCTATTTACCTTCAACGATACGGTTTGAGGTTCATAAACAGCTTTCAATAACATCCAAATCCAAACCTTTAAATAATTAGGATTACTGAATTGTAGGCTGTCCAGTAATTGTCGATGAAGTTTGATATATCCAGCCATAATTAAAATTCATAATCGATTGCTTTAAAAATAGCTGTTGTGGTTTCATCGAAATAATTAGCGTCAAAGTCGTAACAATAAAAAAAAGGATAATATTTATTACAAACTGGCATTGGCACTAATTCATGGCTATCAGCACCATTCATAATTGTTTTTATCGTAGATAGAGTTGGAACCCCAACAAGCAATAATATTGGTACATCAATGAACATCATAGATAATTCTATACACTTCAATCGCTCAAATGAAGTTAACTTATTTGGCTTTACTTCGGCAAACACTTTTAACGATGGAAAATAAAAATCAGGCAAATACCAACCGGATGGTAGCTTATATGATTTATATTCGTATTTCCAGTTATATCCAAGTTCATCGAAAAAAACGGCCCACATGACTTCAAGTCGGCTTCTAAATTTAATCCCTTTATAGACTGTTGGAATGGCAGAAATATCATAATGGCGTTTAATATACATAATAAAAAGTATTGAAATTTAAAACTGTATAAAGCCGACAAATTAAGCTACCTGTGCTATAGGCAATTCGACATCTTTAAGAATTTCACGAAGTAAATCCTCTTTTTTAAGTGATAGGTTACGTTCACCTCGCATACACATGCTGAAAAATTGCGGGTGAACATCGATCAACTTAGCCAGGTGATTGTACCGGAATCCGCTGACCTTTACTTTTTCTTTGATTAATCCATTCATAATGTCCAAAAATATGTAAAAGTTTCGTTATTTCAATACAATTGCACAATTTTTGTTAAAATATAGTTTTAAGAAAAAATGTATAGGTTTTAAGAAATGTGTATTGTGATTTGGACATAAAAAAGCCGGAGGGCATCAACTCCCCCCGGCACCAGGAATCAATATAAATCAATTAAAGGTAGGGATTATATCGGTAATTGTTCTTGTTTTTCGGGGTATGGCAACTCATAATTGAATGTCTGTCTAAACCACTGCCGGCAGTTCTCCAACTTTGTTTCCCAACTCACCGTTGTTTGCTTAGTTGAACTTTCGGGGATCCGTATTACTTCTCCTGTCTTAACTAATACCTGTTCTTCACCCCAAACATTAGTTTTGTTAAAATCGTGTATTTGCTCTTTTGAATAAGTCTCACCCCAGTACTCTTTGAAGCATTCTATTTGTGCCGGGATGAAATTAGCCCAATAGAATGCGTTTTGGTCAAGCGTACGTTGCGGATAGTACTTTTCCAATGTAACTAACCATCTGCCAGGCTTAATCGATTGTAGCGTCTGTAATAGCTTATTGTAAGGCGCTTGGTTTGTCCAACTGCCATCTTTAAGCTTTTCAAGATAGAATTTAGTCTGTTGGGGCATCTTAAAAACTGTCTAAGTAAGCATCAACCGCTTCTTTCGGTGTAAGGCCTTTTATATAAAAAGCAATATAATCATCTTCTTCGGTCATGAGAAATGCAGATATTTCTTCTTCTCGCCGTTGAACTTTTTTAAACCACTTGATAAAATCCCAATCCTCTTTTTGATATTTTGTTAGTAAATCATAGGGATACCATTTGTTATTAACCGGAAGTCGTGACCATTGACCACCGATAAACTTGCGGAACCATTTATACTTACTAAATCTTTCTCGAAAATTATTTAAAATAAACTTTTTCATTATTTATGATCTTTTAACTGATTTTCATACAAATGTGTCACCGGCCTACCATCAACATCGTTGATGGTATAAAACCACCCATAATAATCAGGTTCCTGATATGCTGCAGTCACTACACAAGGGCAAAAAACCATTAAAGGTACAAATGACTTTGACGGGTTGATGTCATTGAAATACACAGTTTCGCCAATGTAAAAAGGTGGCTTAATGCTTTCTTTTTTGCAAGACAATAGCGTTAATAGTAGTATGATGGGTAGCTTTTTCATAAGTTAAGCATAAAATTATATAGTTCTAAATTCCATTTAGCATCATCGATGGCAGAATGTTCATTTGTCTGTTTTGGATAGTCAAGTTGACTTTTTAATTTACCATCCCACTGATAGTCTTTTTCATCAAATGTTTGCTTTAAATCTCTACAGTACATAGGGAAACCAGTTGGTAAATCAATCATTCTACCAAATAATGAACAGAAAACAACCCAATCATAGTCGGCATAGTAAGCATAAAACTCGGGGTTATTAAAGACAGGGTTGTTGTTTTTAAATTCAATTTGTCCTTTAAAACAAAACTTACGTATATCCTCCGCTATTTGTTTGTTTGATTTATAAAGCAAGCAATTTTGCCGTAATGTTGGACTATCATAAAACGACGTAGCGCGTCGTGGTAGTTTTGAAATGACATTTGTTTTAACCCAATCATCAGCATCTTTTTCGTTGAACTCTGTGCTAATAGCGTAGTACTCACGCCCATCTTCACAAACTATTCCAATGCTGATAAGGTCGATAAAATGTCGTCTCTTGCCAAATAAAGGTTTGTGGAAACCCTCAATAAATTCTGTATCAATAAAATATTTCATTTTCAAAATAATAGTTTAATAGTAACAGCTATAAAATCCAAAATAAACAGCAATACTATGGCGATGATGAACACCCCGAATAGTATTCGTGTCAATAAGGATATGGCTTTTCGCATCATAATTCTGCGTAAAGTTGAACAAGGTTCAAATCGCCACCTGTCATATATCGGCTGAATTTTTCAATAAATTCGTCTTCGTCTTCTTCCTTTTCAAGTAGGTTGAAAAACTTGTCCTTTGTTTCAAGCGGGATCACATACCAGTGACCGCTTTCGTCTTGTACTGCATAAACTTTTTCCATAATCTTATTTAATTTCAAATAAATCCTTATCGTCAGGGAACAGCAACCGTAAAACCTCATTCCGCTGCCTCAAATATTCTTCAAGGTCAAACTTTGGCTTTACCTGTTTAGGTGGCTCCTGATCTGTGGTCATTTCTTAAAAATTTCCTAAATTAGTCCAGTCAGGAACGCCATCAAGCCAAAATAAAACTCTGTCTGAATCTTGTGCAGCACAAAACCAAAGAGTATCTCCGTCTTGAACATCAGCCCATGCGATACTAATATCCCGATAACCCATTTTCGTTAAATAAATTACAGGAACTTTAATAGTTGAGCAATCATAACTATCACTTTGCTCCGGTGTCCCATCTTTAACACTAACCCATTTACTCATAACTACTATTTTAAAACTTTTTATTGACCTGGCGGGGGTGTTAATGCTTTTTACTATTAACAGTCGCCTTTACCACTACGTTTTCGGGAAAAGCCTTTATCCTATTGCCATTGAAAAAATAATGCGGATTGAGCCAGTAATAATCTATTTCGACAGTAATACCTATAAACCGCTTTTTAATCAACTCTTTCAAGGCCGCCTTATAAGTGTTGATAGAACTGATCTTATTTTCGGCCATGTACCTTTCTTTATTCAAATGCAACCAATCCTTTCCGGGCTTAATTTCATAAATAAGCCACATCAGTAGGTCTTTACCACGCGGGGTAAGTTCTACCATGTGCAACCGCCGCGCTGCATCAGCGAACACCTTGCAATACGGCGTTGCCTCATACTCAAAACTGGCCCGTTCATAAATAGCATCCTCACCTGCGTTTTTATCATGAATTTTATATTTATCAGAAGATTTTACTTCATGGATTAAAACCTCTAAACTTGTAAGAAAAGGGTTTTCTCCCAAATCTTCTCGTTCTTTTTTACTCATAAACAAAGGTAGTCAAAAAAATGATGATATATCAAAATTTTATTTTTATTTTTGGTGAATTATTTTAATCAAAACAATGTGGATAATTCCCTCCCAACTCAAAACATCCTTTCTTACTGTTCAGGAATCAGAGGAATCGAAACCGGACTTGAACGAAGTGGCCTACCAATTAAAACAGTCGCTTTTTTGGAAATCGAAGCCTTTATCGTGGCAAATTTGGTTGCGCAAATGGAAGTCGGTTTATTGGCTCCGGCACCTATTTGGACAAATATTAAAACTTTCGATGCACGACCGTTTCGTGACCGCATACACGGAATCGTTGGTGGCTATCCGTGTCAGCCATTCAGCCACGCCGGACAACGCAAAGGCATTGACGATGAAAGACACCTTTTCCCGCATATATTGGAACAGGTTAAAACAATCAGACCGGAATGGGTTTTCTTTGAAAATGTCGCAGGGCATTTATCCATGGGATATGAAGAAGTACGCCGAAGCCTATCAGATATTGGCTACAGAGTTGAGGAAGGAATCTTTACTGCGCAGGAAGTTGGCGCGCCCCATCGACGAGAGCGGCTCTTTATTCTCGGAATTATGCAAGACGCCGGTATCGTCGGATGGGGAAGGCGGCGTTTTGCAAATCATAGACAGTTCCAACGCCAAATACAAACTTCGCGACCAGGCACCTCATTGGACAACACCTACAGGGAATGCGAACACGGGTGCGTGGCAACCAGCGGCAGGCGGATCGCCAAACCTTCAGTATCAAGTGAAGAATTGGCTAACACCCACTGCGATGATACAGGAACAGGATTTACAAATATTCAACATCAGGAAAGAACGGGCGCTGGCGAAGCATATCAATGGGAACGGATGCGGGGAGAACCTTGGCCACTCAATTCAGAAATGGCCAACACCTGTAGCACACGAAACGAGATTGGGATATCAGGACAGGGAGAATGGCAAGAAAGGCTCACAGGAGAGTTTAACAACCGTTGTGATAAACACCAGTTTCCCGCAGGTCAAGGAACATATCAGCACCCATGGGAAGAGCCCCGCACTATTGAATCCGGCATGGTCTATACAATTGATGGGTACAACTTTACAGAAGACCTTCACCGCGCTATTGGTAATTCGGTTGTGGAGCAAACAGCAGAATTAGCTTTCATTTCTTTGATAAAAAAGCAAATTACCTAAACCAAAAAACTGATTTTTTGTCAACTAAAATATCCCCGTCAAATTTCTGCTTTCAAAGCATTATTTTGATACCCCCAAAAACAGTATTTAAACCTATAAAAACCCACTTTTTTATAATTTTTATACAAAACTTCGATTCGTCATATATAATAGTATTAACACAAATCGATAAAAAGCAATTTTTTACCTAAAACCACTCCAATCCCCCACCCCATAACCTTAACCACTAACACTCCTTTGATGGTGGTTTAACCAACACCCATTTTTAAACCATTTAACCTAACCACTAATTACCTCCCACAATATCACCATATCATTTTTACCTATCACCATCGCTGATTTTATAATCATACTACCGTTTTTACACCAATTATAACCCCATTTACCACTAATATTTAATATTTTTACGCCTGCTGAAATAGCTTTATCTGTTCACTTGTTGGGGTTTACCCCACCTATCCTGGCAAAACCCCTACCCCCTAAATGGATTGAAACCTATTCAACCGGGGTACCCTAAAAAGCCAATTATAATAACTTAAAGATTAGTTCAAAATGGTTATCAATGTTAATGGCATTGATCTTTAACAACAGTTAGTGTGATAATCATAGGTGTTAAGTAGTAATGATCTTATGCATCTATCATTACCAAAAGTAATAGTGTAACATATCCGGTATTATGTTAAGTCGATTTGATGCTTTCATCATTACTTTTAGTTATGATGCTTTTATAGCTTAGTGTAAATTTAGGCTTGTCTAAAAATTGAAAGCGGTTTAATCTCCTACCAAACAAATAGGAAAAAGAAATAAAGCTATATCAGGCAGGAATGAGATTACTTCTTAACGACGACAATAGTAAGATCAAGGGCATTGCAGATGTTTATAACCTTAGTTAAACTAATGCGTTCATTGCGTTTTGATGCTTCAATATTGGAAATGTCGGCTTTGCTTGTTTTGGCCTTTATAGCTAACTGGTTTTGAGATAGGCCGGCTTCTATCCTTGCTGGCTTAATCAGGTTAATGATTTCATCTGTCTGCATGGGATACAAAAGTAACAAACTATTTTTGATATATTTATATGTAATTTTATTTAGGTGATTATCAACAAGTTATAAAATAAATAACAATTAGCTATTGACACGTGTTATATTTAAGTGTATAATTGTATTGTCTTAGCAATGCATCTAAGGCGAAAACATACCTTACTATGTTATACTATAAAGTAAAGCCATCTGCTGACCAAACGCGCAAAAACGTTAACACGTCAGATATATTAATCGCAAATGAATTATACACTGCTAAAGAGATTAAAAGATTTGCATTAATAGATAGTGTTTATGTGACAAATTATTTCGACAAAATAAACCTATCATCAAAGAAAACACATTTTTCTTTCGGCGCCAGATTTGCCAATCAAAATTAAGCTCAACGCGGCTTAGTCTGCCAGCCTAACGACCTTATAAAGTCTTAGGCATTCGGCGGTAAGAAACATTAACATTTTAACCCTCACGTTATGAAAACAATTTGGAACGACACTAATTACGGCAATGATCTAAGATTAACCCGTGCAGATGCTGCAATGTGCAGTCATTCGGGCGCCTGTGATGATGATGTGGCTTTTTTAATAACAAAGCCCTATGTAAAAAAGCAAATCGCTTGTATAGACCCTGAACAATTAAAAAAGGAACTTAAAGAATATGGTGCATGGGATGATGAAGAATTAAGCGTGCATGAAGATAATATCCGCCGCTGGGTATGGATAAGCGCCGGAACTATCGCAGACAAACAAAGCAATTAACCAACCCAAATAATCATTTAACCTCACTAAAAAATGAAAACTACAGAAGCACAAATCAGCAAATTAATTGCGCAGCTTGCAAAACTTGCGGGTATGAGCAATAACAAAATGTCGGCTATTGAAGCAGGGCGCGAATTTTATTTAAGCTATGAAAATGCCCCCGTTTATGGCGGTTATCGCTTGATAATGATAAATGTTAAAAACGGTAGCCATTACGGTGCATTTGGCATGTCGTCAACTTGTCCCCGTCAAAAACCGGCAACCTTTTCGCTAATGCTGGAAAGCTTAATCTTAGGTCTTGAATATGCTAAGGATCACGGAATAACAACTAATTAAAATGCAAACCGGATATTTTGTGCGTGATACCCTTGTAAAGTACGAGGTATTGCAACAGCTAAGCGAAGAAAAACGGGCTAAAATAAAGGCGTTAACAGAACGATTTAATAAACTGGGTTATATAGACGCCAGAACGGAATTAGGCCCGTCACAAGCCATTAGAATGACTTCAAACCAAAGCAAATCTATGCAATCAACATTATTGCAGGTATTTGAAATCGAAAGAGAGATAAAAGAACTTTTAAAGCTTGATGTGGAGTTAGAGGCAGAAGATAAATTGAATAGGCAACAAGCCACGCAAAATAAAATAATATATCTCGAAAATAGTATAAGAACATTAAAAAATTGTTGCGCGCATAAGCTTGCTTCGCCTAAGGATAATGCAACTAAAAGAACACTGGCGGAGTACGAAAAAGAATTTATTAGTTTAACAACGACCTTGTGACCAGGCGGTGAGGCGCTGACCTCACGAGCTTAGCCCGACACTTGCCTTAATTGGTAGGTTCGGGCTTTAAGGGTGGGTAAACATGGTGTTTGCCTTATTAACCTCACTTAATAATTATGACACACAGACAATCAGAACTTAGAAGCCTTGTAGCCTATGAATTGGGCGCAAGAGGCGAAGTGTACAACCCTACTGTTATCTTTGATACAGTCAGGCAATTGTATAGCTATTACAGCAGTAAACAACTCACAGAAATGATATTAGGCGAGGGCGACAATGTGAGTATGAGCGAAGCGATACAGTGCATTTTAAGCGAAACCTATTCAGAGGCAGCAATGACAAATCATTAAGATATGAACACCGAAAAAATAACAAAAGATCAAATTAGGCCCATCGGCTGACAGGGCAGAAAAGAGGTCAAAAACTTACCCCGGTATAGCTAAAGCCATTGCAAGCCAATGGGGCAATTACATTTTAAACAACATCAACAACCAATAACAGGAATCAAAAATCAACATTATGAACCAAATCATCAACAAGCCCCGTCCGCGGAGCATTAACGTAGTCAGAAAATGAACATTATCACATTAGTGGGGCTTACCGCACAAGGTGGGGTAATAGCCTGGATGCTATTTATCAGCATTAAAAACCGAAAGACAATATTTTAAAACCCCATCGCCTGCAACTGAAATAAATTGCGGGCTTTGGCGGTAAAAAACGTTAAGAAATCATGGAAAAAACAAAAATTACACCTGACAACATCACAAAGCTAAAGAAAAACGAAGTTTTTATATTTGGCTCAAACATGGCGGGAAACCACGCGGGCGGTGCCGCAAAATACGCCCTCGATAACTTTGGCGCGCAAATGGGCAACAGCCTGGGCATTCAGGGCAGTTCATTTGCTATCCCGACATTAGACGCAAATTTCAATAAATTGCCGTTGGAGGCAATAAAAGAAAGTGTTGCGCTTTTACAATCGTCACTACAATTATTGCCAAAAAAGCATTTTTTGCTAACTGAAATAGGCTGCGGTATAGCCGGTTTCAATGTTGAAGAAATAGCACCGCTTTTTAAACAAATTTACGAACTTAACCCATCAAACATTTCATGGCCACAACTATTTGTAGACGTGTTGGGAAAGCCCGTAATCATCCATGGCTTTAAAGGCTTTGACCAAAATCTCAAATGCAGGGGCTTTCAATATGAATTGGGCAAAGAGTACACCACAGATGAAAAAGTAAAAATCTGTAATACTGGCTTTCACTTTTGCGAACATCCGCTGGATGTATTTAACTATTATCCTCCCGCATCTAATCGTTTTGCTATGGTTGAGGGAAGCGGCGAAACAGATCGCGAAAACAATAATACAAAAGCGTGTTGCTCAAAAATAAAAATTGGCGTGGAGTTAAATTTTAAATCATTGGTGGAGGCTGCGATAAAATTCACATTCGACCGCGCCAAATGGACAAAAAACGCGCCAGCACATAATGACGCTTCCAGTGGTGCTGCATCTGCGACAGGTTACGGTGGTGCTGCATCTGCGACAGGTGACAGGGGTGCTGCATCTGTGACAGGTTCCAGTGGTGCTGCATCTGCGACAGGTTACAGGGGTGCTGCATCTGCGACAGGTTACAGGGGTGCTGCATCTGCGACAGGTGACAGGGGTGCTGCATCTGCGACAGGTGACAGTGGTGCTGCATCTGCGACAGGTGACAGTGGTGCTGCATCTGCGACAGGTGACAGTGGTGCTGCATCTG
>Ga0207695_10000578_pt1 | contig 74704 bp, 121 predicted proteins | sample KBSC54metaG_FD_184354 | JGI IMG/M metagenome (GOLD analysis project Ga0207695, IMG submission 184354) | Corn rhizosphere microbial communities from Kellogg Biological Station, Michigan, USA - KBS C5-4 metaG (SPAdes) (version 2) | ecosystem: Host-associated > Plants > Roots > Rhizosphere > Soil...
CGAGGCGCGGACGCTCGCGGTGTCCCAGGCGGTGACGCTCGCGCTGCCCGAGGCGGTGACGCTCGCGCTGCCCGAGGCGCGGACGCTCGCGGTGTCCCAGGCGGTGACGCTCGCGCTGCCCGAGGCGCGGACGCTCGCGGTGTCCCAGGCGGTGACGCTCGCGCTGCCCCAGGCGGTGACGCTCGCGCTGCCCGAGGCGGTGACGCTCGCGGTGTCCCAGGCGGTGACGCTCGCGGTGTCCCAGGCGGTGACGCTCGCGCTGCCTTTCAGAGTGAACTCTCCGTCACCGACGAGGTGGATGCAGGCGCCGGCCGACTTCAACGCGTCGTCGAGTTCCTGCTGGGTGCGCACATCAATGCACTGCACGGTTTACGTGTCCTTTGATAGATGGGGGTGGCGGAGGTTAGAAAAGGTCCCAGGCGGCCCAGACGATGTGGTGCCCGGTCGGGGTGGTCCACTCCCCCGTGCGGTCGGACAGCTCCTCGACCAGGTTCAGGCCCCACCCGTGCTCGTCGTCCGGGCGATCGTCGGGGAGGGCGGCCGATCCGGGGTCGGCGACCACGAGTCGCGCACTGCGCCGGTCGCGCTGCGCGATCACGCGCACGTCCCCGGGCAGCGTGTACAGCAGGGCGTTGGTCACCAGCTCGGAGAGGACCAGCGCGGCGTTGTCGGCGATCTCGGGCGGGAAGCCGGCCGCGACCGTGCGCCGGGCGTCGGACAGAGTCGTCGCCTCGCGGTTGAGGAGGAGGGTCATCAGCCCTCCCCCGCACAGGATGCAGCGGTCCCGTCGGCGATCGAGCTCCTGACCGCGGCGCGGACCATCGGGTCGTCCCAGGCACCGCGGTCGCCCTGCGGTCCACCGTGGTCGACGCGGGTCGCCGGAGCGGAGGATTCGGGGGAGGAACCCCCGATCGCGAGCGTCACCACGGCGATCGCCTTGCTCAGGCCGAATCGCACGGCGTCGGGGTAGAGGCCGTCGCCCATGTCGCGGGCTTCCTCCCGCAGCTGGACCAGTGCGGCCTGCAGCCTCTCGGCCGGGATCAGGGACTTCCAGCCGATCGGGCGCTCGGATTCGGGCAGTGTGTCCACGGCCAGGGCGAAGTCTCGGGCGGCGGTCGCCATGCGCAGGCCGGCGCCGGTCTGCTTCACCCCGAGGTCCGGCGTGTCGGCCGGCGCGATCGACAGCCCGATCACCGCGACCGCGGACCGGATCAGCTCGTTGAACGCCTGGTCATGGACGGTGTGCGCCGAGCACGCGACGTCGACGCGTTCCTGCAGGGTCTCGGCCATCACTCGGCGTCCGTGTCCTCGATCAGGGCGAGCACGGTCAGGGCGTCGCGGCCCTTGTCGGTCAACTGCAGGCAGATGGCGTGGTCCTGCGCGCGGTGCGCCGTCAGCAGTTCGGTCTGCAGCAGGTCGATCACGGTCAGGTCGAAGTTCGGGTCGTTCGCGTTGTCCTCGGGGTGGTCCCCGCTGACGATCGCGAAGACGGCCTCCTCCACAGGCATGGGGGACACGCGGGCTCCTTCCGCAAGTCGTGAGGGGTTTGCCGGACAAGCGTCCCACCCGTGTGACTATCCGTCAAGACAAATAGTCACGTTAGTGGCCACTTACTTACTGGCGGGTAACAACGGGCCGGTTCAGGCGCAGAATCCGAACCGAGGGCCGGTTCCGGGAGGAGGTGGAGGTACCTCCTACACCCTTATATGAGCGAGAACTTTTTGTATAAGTACGTACTTACACGCGACATACGACCTACGTACGTATTCACGTGTTTTGCGAAACGGCTATAGGAGAGAGGAACCCATCCCCCGAATCCGCCTGTTTCCTCCCCGCGCGCCGGAAACGGGTCCCGGTTTGGTCGAAGGTGCCGGACTTGCCCGGATCGTGACTGTTGACATATAGTCACGCGTATGTCTAACCAGATCATCTACAAGAAGGACTCTGACGCCGATCTGTGGGCGGAGGCCAAGCAACTGGCGAAGGACTCGCGCCAGTCACTCTCCGAGCTGGTGACCGACGCACTACGCGCGTATCTGGGTGGCCCCCACCGCCCTGAACCGGTGCGGCGGACCGCGGTGCCCTACACCCCTTCCCCGCTGCCTGCGCCCGTCCCGAACCCGTTCGCCGCGAAGGACTGAGCACGTGCCCAACAGGACTATCTACGTCAAACAATCCGACCAGGACCTCTGGTCAGCCATCGAAGAGTTCGCCAAGCAGGAGAAGCGCTCGGTCTCCGACGTCATCGCGCAGGGAATGCGCCTGGTCGTGGACAAGTACGGGCCGGCTCCGCTCCCGGACGAGCCGAACCGGTAACGCCTCAGCCGAGCCCACGTCTACACTCCTTGACATGGACACCGCGCAGTCACGGATGTACGACGCGGACTCGGGGACGATGAACTCGGGCGCCTGGTACGAGCGCCCGAACGACACCCCGGCCGACATGCCGCTGCCGGTCGGCTCGGCCGTCACGCACCGGCTGTCCGGAGAGAGCGGCACGGTGACCGGCTACCTGGATCATCCGCACTCCGGCGAGCGGCTGCCGACCGTGCGCTGGGCCGGCCAGGAGGCCGCGGGCGCCGCGCCGGACCAGGGCTACTCGCTCACCTCCCTGACCGGGCCGGCGACCGCGTGACGTCAGAGCAGAAGGCCGCGGCCGAGCGGCTCGAGGCGGCCGTGCGCGAAGCCCTGGAAGCACAAGGCCTCGGTGTCGGCGTGCTGACCGAGTTCGTGGTCGTCGCCGCCCAGGCCCGGTTCGAGGACGACGGCTGCGGGTCGACAGGGGTCTACTACCTGACCAGCGGTGACGGAGTGCCCTACTACCGACTGCTCGGCCTGTTGGACTTCGCCCGTGTCGCCTTGCGCGGCGAGGTGCACCGACAGCTGTCCGAGGACGAGGAATGACGGAGGAATCGGGAAACCTCCCGATCCCTGCCGACGCGATGAAGGATGGATGATGACGGAAACCTCCCGGCCCTCGGTGGGCCGGATCGTGCACTACGTCTCGTACGGGACGCCCGGCGGCGAGTACGGCAAGGAGTGCCGCGCCGCGATCGTGACGGAGGTTTCGGCTGATGATCCCTCCATCGTCGGTCTATGCGTGCTCAATCCGACCGGACTCTTCCTGAACCAGGGCTGCAAGCAGGACGAGGGAAGTCTCACGCCGATCTCGATCAACGGCGGCCCGGCCTCGCTGCCGTATCCGGGCGGTACCTGGCACTGGCCCGAGCGGGTCTGAACCGATCGGAGGATGTGGGAAACCTCCCGCATCGCGCTACGCTGGCGGCTCAGGTTTCAGGGCGGTGCGAAGCGTCGCGGCATGCCTCGCGGTGGCGGGGTCGCGCGACCGGGCGTCAGAGCCGTCTGTGTCCGACGGGACCGAGCCTGACGTGACGGCGAGGCCGTAAGTCGAGACCCCCGGTGGCCGAAAGCACGGGGGTCTCGGCGTCTGCGCGTGCCCGTGCCTCATTCGAACACTCGTTCTAAGCTGTCGCCATGGCGCAGGATCTTCCGCAGGCGCTGACCCGGATCACGCGCAGCGAGTGGTCGCGCTTTCCTCCCGAGCGCGTTCGCCGTGTACGGACCCCGGCGGTTTACTGGACCGGATCAGGGTTCGCCCCCGCCCTGGTGACCGGTTGGTGCCGGTACTACGGCGAGTGGTTCGTGCGCCTTCGCGTGCGCCGCGACATCTGGCGCGACCGCGAGGACTGGTACTCCTACACCCCGGGCCGGCTGCTGCCGGTCGAGCTCGACGCGCGGGACCTGCAGGACTGGCTGCCGCGCCGCCAAGGGAATTGACGTATTGTCATGGTTTTGACGACAATGTCCGTATCATGCAATACCGCTGGGACGAGCTGCTGGACGGCGAGCCGCACATCTACCGTGCCGGCCGCGACTTCGACGGTTCCCCGGACCAGTTCGCGAAGCTGATCGAGAAGACCGCAGCCGCTTTCGGCCTGACCGCTCTCGTCAAGGTCGACGGGCAGTTCGTCGCCTTCCGCGCAGGCAAGGCGCAGCATCAGAGCGCCCCGGCCCTGTCCTACGGCAACGAGGATCAGGCCGCGCATTGGGCCGCGCTGCACGCGCAGGGCAGCACCTACAAGCAGATCGCGCAGGAGGCCGGCGTCTCGTACCAAGCGGTCTACCGTGCGATCAGCCGGCACACCCTGGAGCTGGCCGATGCCCGGTAAGGCGGTCGAGCCGGCCTTCACCGCCCCTGACCCAGGGGACCTGAAGGCACGCCAGCGCTACGCGATGGAGCTGCGCACCCGGGCCTACAACGTGCGCGAGATCGCCGACGAGATGGGCACCACGCCCTCGGTCGTCAACGTCTGGATCACCAGCGCGCTGCGCGAGTACATCCCGGCCGAGCTGCGCGAGGACGTGCGCGCCCTGCAGCTGGACCGCTACGAGCGCATGCTCAAGATCTACCTGGCCCTGCTGCCCAATTGCCGCAAGGTCGAAGAGGTCGAGAAGGTCGGCCGCCTGGTCACGCAGGTGATGCAGCGCATCGACGTCCTGTGCGGTACCGAGCGGCCGAGGGAGCTGAACGTGTCCGGCGAGATCACCCCGGTCACGCAGCTCGACCTGGAACTGCAGGAGATGATCCGGGAGGCCAAGGCGCGCGCCGCCGCCGAGGAGGTCGAGATCCTCGCCGAGGAGGAAGAAGCCATCGATGGCTGATCAAAGCTACTACTTTCAGCAGATCGTCACCGAGAAGGACGCCGACTCGCCGGTCTACCGGCGCGGCATGAAGGACCTGCTCGCCAACATCGTCGAGGCCAACGACGCCGTCCTGACCGACGTCGAGGTCGTGCGCTGGGACCACGACGAGCAGATCAACAAGCTGATCCCGCCCGGTTTCGTCCTGCTACGCGCACAAGGCTGGGCCAGGGAGTTCGACGTCGACCTCGCCGAGGCCGGCGAACAGTCCGCAGTGGAGAACCTGGGATGACGGCACGAGGCAGAGCCGACGGGACGGCGGCACCGACCGCTCCCGCGGCGCACACGATCCAGGTCGTACGGGCCCAGGACGGCGCGATCGAGCTGGAGCACGACGCGTGCGGCGGCCGGTGGGCGGTCCCCGTGGAGACCGTCGTTCCGGTCACGATGCTCGACGTCATCCACACCGTGATCGACCACCAGTGCGCGGCTGCTGCCCCGGCCGCATTGGCGGCCTGAGATGGGCGACAAGAAGGCGTGGCAGGCATCGGTCATCGTTGAGCACGCACCCGTCAGACAGGACCCTGTGATCCGCTACGGCGTTGCGCGGGCGTGGGCTATGACGGTCGACGATCGGGAGGTTCTGATCAACCTCCCATACGGCGTGGTGATCTGGTGAGCTTCGACAACCAGACCCCGCTGCCCGGCTGGCCCATGGACACCGGCGGCGTCACCGGCAACGGCAGCGCTCGCAACACTGTCAGCCAGCCCAGCTCGCTGAGGTTCGACGTGCACGCCGTCAGCCCCGCCCAGGCGCACGTCAAGCTCGGCAGCGCCGTCGTCGGCTACGTCAACCGGTACCAGGATCCGCAGCACGGCGACCTGTACTCGGCCACATTCCACGACGCCGTCCTCGCCATGGCGCCGCAGCTGCGCAAGACGCAGACCGGCTTCCACACCCCGGCCGACGCCGCGAACCACATCGCGGACAACACCCGGGACATCGCGCAGATCGAGAACATCGGGAGCTGGCGGTCTTGATCAGAGTTCGAGTGGGGCCCGACCACCTCAGCGGCGGTGTCATCGTCGCGATCACGCAGCTTGAGGAGGGCGTGGACGACCAGCGCGCGCTGCGCAAGGACTACGACGACGAGCGCAGGCGCGTCGACAAGCTGACGGACGCTCTGGTCGGCATCGCGCAGAAGGCGACAGGTGCCTGAGTGGTCACCGAGGTCGGCGGGATCACCTTCCTCCCGATGGACGACCCGGCTGACTGGGAGCCCGGCGGCGCGGCCTGGGACCGGTCGGCGTCCCTGTTCGAGGACGTCGGCGCACTGATCCGCAGCACGGGCCCGGACCACACCGCGCAACGGGACGAAGACCGAGAGGAAGGCGTCGATGGCCGAGAAAGGTAAGGCAGCGTCCGGACCCCGCAAGTCGCCCGGCCCGAACCACAGCAAGGCCCAGTGGCGATTCCTGTTCGCCACCCACAAGCCGTTCGCCCATGAATGGGCCGAGCGCAACGTCGCCGAAGGCGGCAAGAAGACCGCTTTCCGGGCGCTGCCCGAACGCAAGGGAGCCCGTAAACGATGAGACCGTCCGACCGCATCTCGCACATCCGAGACCACGCGAAGTGCCATCGGCACCGCGATCTGGACATCGAGCTGCGCGAGCTCGAAGCCGAGCTGCTGCAGCTCGAGGCAATCGTCCGGGCGTTCGTCCCGGCGCACGTCACTGTAACCACCCTGGAGGATTCCGTGTCCAACACCTACCCGCTCGGTTCCAGCCCGAGGCTCGCCGCGGCCGTGGCCAACGCCGAGGGCGTGCCGCTTCCCGGCACTCCGGTCTCCTGGACCGCGAGCGCGGGCACGCTGGTGACCGACCCGTCCAACCCGGACGTGCGGCTCCTGACGAACGCGCCGCTCGGCGACGTCACCGTGACCGCCACCACGGACAACGGCGTGTCCGGCTCCGACACGATCACGATCGTCGACAACACCCCGGCGTCGGTCACCGTCACCGACTCCGCTTCGTAGCAGGACCCGGACGGCCGCGTCTGCCCAGGGGCGCGGCCGTCTTGCTCTACCACCGTCCCCACATGAGAGAAGACCCCTGATGAGCACCGACACCGAGACCCCGTCCGTCCCGCCGGCCACGAAGCCGCCCTACCTCGGCCGGATCGTCTACGTCGAGCGCGCCGAGCCGAGTCAAGAGAACACCACCTACTACGACGGCTCCTACCTGATCTACCAGGAGACCTCGGCCGAACTGTCCGGCCTCGCGGTGTCCAAGATCAGTGTCTATGACCTGGGCAGCGGCGGTCAGCACCTCCCCCTCGTCGGTTCCCGTGCGTACAAGGTGCTGGCGGTCGACGACGCGGGCGAGGACATCCTCGACGCCGTTGACCAGGCCGTGACGAACGCGGTCGACGTCCTGACCGGGAAGGTTAAGGGGAACTGGATCCTGTCCGTGTACGAGCAAGCGCTCTCGCGGGCGATCAGGATTCGCCGGATCGTGCGCAAGCAGCTGGGCCTGCCCGACGTGCCTGTCAGCGCCGAGGTGAGCGCGCCCGCGGAAGCCGATCAGGGCGACGCGACGGACGTTTCCACACTGCTCGCCCCACTCACCGAACTGTTGCGGCCTCTGAGCATTGCGGGCGCCTCGGCGGAGTTGCACGTCGTCTTCCCGCCGGCCAGCGAGCAGGAGCGCAAGGACGAGACGGCCCGACGCAGTTCGGCGCAGCGGATCGCTGACCAGATCGCCAAGAGCCGGGCGTAAGGAGGCTGGGATGCCGGACGCGGCCGAGCTCGACCGTCACTTCGCCGGCCTGTTCACCGAGCAGGCGGCCGACTACAGCACGGCTGCGTCCGGCGGCACGCTGACTCTGGACATGATGCGCGAGGCGCTGGACAAGGTCTACAACGCGCCGGTCGTCTGGCACGGCTCGCAGCAGGATCCGCACCTGTATTCACCGAACCCGCGCAGCTTCTACCACCGATTCTGTGTCGAGTGCGGGATGCCGCGTGATCAGGAGGCTGCGGAGGCTGTGATCGAGGTCCTGCGCGCGGGACTGGCGCGCAACGATATCAATACCTGATCATTAGACCGTGACAGCAGTCGGCACCGTCCCACCGTCTGCCCGCGCCGAGGTCTCCGCCCCCGCAACCGGCTACCTCGCCGGGCAGAGCGCGGAAAACTTCGACCTCGAGGCCTACCTCGCCCGGTTCGACCCGAGGATGCTCGCCACCCCCGAGGGCCGGCGCACCCTCACGCGCCTGGACCCGCTGCTCTGGGCCGTCATCTACTTCCGGCACCACCTCGTCGGCGAAGCGACCGGCGGCACGGTCGACTACGAGGAAGAAGACCTCGACTTCGACCCCGATCCTCTGGTTCCCGTCTCCCTCGAGGTCGCCCGCCACGCTGCGAAGCAGTGGCTTGACAAGGTCACCTTCGCGGACGCGCACCTGGACTGGTGCCGGCAGGCGCGGCGCTGGATCATCAAGTCCAAGCGGCCCCGCCAGCACCGCGACGCCTACGTCGCGCCCCGCGAGATGGGCAAGTCCACCTGGTTCTTCCTGATCCTGCCGATGTGGGCCGCCGCCCACGGCCACAAGAAGTTCATCGCGGCCTTCTCCGACTCCTCCGGCCAGGCCGAGACCCACCTGCAGACCTTCAAACACGAGCTCGACAACAACAAGCACCTGCGCAACGACTTCCCGAAGCTGTGCCAGCCGGCCGTCCGCAACCGCGGCGTCACCGCCTCGGACACCAAGGGCATGTACATCGCCGCATCCGGGTTCGTGTTCGCCGCCAAGGGCATCGACACCAGCTCGCTCGGCCTGAAGGTCGGCCGGCAGCGACCGGACCTCCTGCTGCTCGACGACATCGAGCCGGGCGAGGACAAATACTCCGAGTACCAGGTCGAGGGACGTCTCAAGACCGTCACCGACGTCATCTTCCCGCTCTCCGAGTACGCCCGCGTCGTGATCGTCGGCACGGTCACCATGCCCGGCTCGATCGTCCACCAGCTCGTCAAGTCGGTGACCGAGGAACGGGAGGAGGCCGAGTCCTGGATCGCCGAGCAGAACATCCGCGTCCACTACTACCCGCCGATCGTCACCCGGGCCGACGGCACCGAGCGCTCGATCTGGCCGGCCAAGTGGTCGTTCGCGTTCCTCAGCGCGATCCGGCACACGCGCTCGTACCTGAAGAACTTCGCCAACTCGCCGCTCGGCGCCGACGGCGACTACTGGACGCTGGACGACTTCGCCTACGGCACGCTGCCCGCCACGACCAAGGTCCTGCTCTCCGTCGACCCGGCGGTCTCCACTGGCAAGAACTCCGACTACACCGGATTGGCGATCGTGGCCTGGCAGCCGCCGGCCCAGCGCGCAGGCGCCCCGGCCGGGGACGCCGAGACGGTGCGCCGCCAGGTGGTCGGCAATCTCGGCCTGTGCGAAGTGCGCTACGCCGCCCAGGTCAAGCTGACCGGAGCGGCGCTGCGCACGAAGATCCTGCAGCTGCTCGAACAGCACCCCGAGATCGGCCTGGTCATCGTCGAGGACAACCAGGGCAAGGAGCTCTGGCTCGACATCCTGCACCATCTGCCGGTCAAGCTGCAGTGTTTCGAGCAGAGCGTGAAGAAGGAGGTGCGCGCGGCCGAGCTGCTCGCGCACTACCAGCGCGGCCGGGTCAAGCACGTCAAGCGCCTCGGCGCGCTGGAGGAGCAGATGGTCGCCTTCCCGAAGGCGAGCCATGACGACATGGTCGACGCGGTCGGCTCGGCGGTGTGCCGGTTCCTGCGACGCAAGCAGGCGAGCGGCCAGAAGGCATCCGGTCGCTCGCACTCCTACGCGTGACCTCAGCCGTTAGCCAGTCCTGGTCAGGCGGAGGACTTGGTCGAACGTCGGACGATCTTCGGCGGAGGTGGCGGAGTGTACGGCGGCGCGTGCCGGCATTTGTCCCGACCCTTGTCACAGTCCTTGAGGTGGTTCTCGCGCAGTACGTCGACCACGGTCAGGAAGGCGCCCTCGGCCGCCCGGAACGTGCCGAAGACCTGGTGGGTGTCGGCGAACGCGAAGTCGTTGAAGACCAGCACGAATGGGAACTCGTGCCCACCCATCGGAATCAGGCGGTAAAGCGTGGCGAACGACTCGTCCGCGATCTGGTACTCGGCCTCGACGCGGTGCGTCGCCTCGTTGTCGAGCAGGTGCTGCAGCACTTCCTCGTCTGCAGGCGCTTCGGTTTCCGGGTAGTGGGCGACGATCACTTCCCGGCCGCCTTCGGCTTGCGCAGCACGCGAGCCGACCAGGAGGCAGTCGGCACGGTCGCGTACTCGGGAAGCGAACCGGTCGCGTCGCCGTTGTCGTCGAACCAGGACACGCTCTCGGCCGTGAACCGTAAGCCGTCCATGAGCTCGTCGTAGTTGTTGCCGTGCCGGGTCATCAGCTTGCCCTCGTCGAGCACGCGGGCGCGGATCGTGATGCTGGCCCAGTTGCGATCGGTGTGGATTCCCAGACCCCGCCAGGCATAGGGGAGGTTGTTCGAGTACGCGAACGAGATCTCGTCGCCCGGCTTGATTTCCGAGGTCTGAATCCGCTCGGTGTAGCCGGCCGTCGTCTCTCGGGCCAGGATCCGTTCCTGCCTGGCGCGGCTCGCGTCCTGAGCGGCGACCTCGGCCGCGATCATGTCCTTCGGGTCCAGCTTGTCGTTGCCGGCGACGATGCGCATGATCGCTTGTGGCAGCGACTCGCCGTGCGTGTCCGGGAAGGCGAACATGGCATCGATCACGTCGTCGCCGTCCCAGGGCATGTCGATGCCCTCTTCCAGGATCTGGGCGAACAGCAGGGCCTTGGTCTTGCTGCGCACGTCGATGAACGGCACGGGGATGTGTCGGATGACGCCGGGAACGGCGACGCGCCAGTCTCCGTCGTCCTTGTAGCAGACCAGCCGGCCGCCGCGGCTGAGCATCAGCGTCGGATTGTCGGCGATGGCCTTGATCTGCGCCTCCCGGCTTTCGCGCTCCTCCCGGCCGCCCCTGAACATGGCCTCGGTCGGGTTACGCAGGTGCTCGCGGACGGCTTCGACGGTCGGGAACCGGTTCACTGCTGCTCTCCCCTGGTCTTTGTGACTATGTGTCAATCATTCCGACCACGTGACTATTTGTCAAGACAGGGCACAGACATGAAAGTCGGCGCAATCCCGGGGAGGAGGGACTGCGCCGACCGGTAGCGGGAACGGGACTTGAACCCGTGACACAGCGATTATGAGCCGCCTGCTCTGCCGTCTGAGCTACCCCGCCGGGTGCGGCTGGTGCCGTCTTCACGCGCCTCGCGGTAGCGCACTGAAGAGACCTGCGCCCAGACGAGGCGTCATCAGACACCAGCCGCGCAACCATCATCCGATGCGACGTGACTATTTGTCAACCTTGGTACCGGTTATGTCCGGTGATCGCCGCTCATGTCCGCTTTCGCTACCATGTCCACTGTCGTATGACAACAGGAGGATATGACCGTGGCCAGCCGAGCGGCGCGCGCTGCCAACCCGGACCTGATGGTCGGGCTGCAGCAGCTGGCCAACTCCCTGCCCGACTACCACCGCGCCGAAATGTATTACGAATGTACGATGCCTGAGTTCTTCGCGAGCATCAGGCTTCGACGGGCCCTGGAGCGCACAGGTGTCTCCTTCCGCTTCAACCTCGCCAGCACCCCGGTCGACACCATGGCCGACCGTTTGGAGATCGCCTCCCTCACCTGCGCCGACCAGCATGTCGACGACGTACTGCAGGAGATCTGGGCGCACAACCTGATGGACCTGACGGCCGGAAGCCTGCACCTGCGCACAGGCGAATTCGGCGACGCGTACGTCATCGTCTGGCCCTCGGCCGCGGACAGCGACGACGATCCGGAGCTGGCCAACGACACCAACGACGCCGAGATCCAACACAGCCGCAAGGAGCTGGCGACCCGCCGCCCGGACGGCGCCGCGGACGATGTCAACACCAAGGTAGACATCTTCTACAACTCGCCGAAGACGACCCGGATCATCTACGACGCGGAGAACCCACGCGTCAAGCGGTTCGCGATCAAGAAGTGGACCGAGCCCGGACCGCTGGGCACCGCGTCCAAGCCGCGCAACCGGGTCAACCTGTACTACCGGGACCGGATCGAGAAGTACATCTCGGCGCCCAACTCCAAGGGAAACCAGCTCAAGGACTGGCTGCTGTACGAGGACGACGGCGACGAGGGCTGGCCGATCGAGAACCCGTACGGCCAGATCCCCGTGTTCCACTTCAGGACCGACCTGCCCTACGGCACGCCCGAGCACCGCGCCGCCTACGGGCCGCAGGACGCCATCAACAAACTGATCATCACGCACACCGCGACGATCGACTACCACGGCTTCCCGCAGCGCTACGTCCTGTCCGAGGCCGGCAACCAGTCCGACGAGCTGGCCGACTTCGACGCCGACGACGACATCAACCGGTTCGAGGACACCGGCCACGACTCGACACTGCGCAGCGGCCCCGGCGAGGTGTGGTGGCTCAACGGGGTCAAGCAGGCCGGCCAGTTCACACCACCGAACCCTGAGATCTTCCTCGCCCCGCTCGACACCTACATCCGGATGATGGCCCAGGTCACCCGGACGCCGCTGCACTACTTCGACCCGCAGGTCTACTCCCGCCTGGCCCCGTCCGGAGAGTCGATCCGGGCCAGCGAGGTCCCGCTGCTGAAGAAGGTGCGCAAGCGCCAGATTAGCTACGGCTCGACCTGGCTGGAGGTCTTCGACTTCGCCCTGAAGGTCGCGGGCGTGGACAGCGACCCGGACATCGCGCTGCGCTGGATCCCGGCCGCCACGATCGACGACGCCGCCGGCTGGTCGATGATCCAGGCCAAACAGCAGGCCGGCGTCCCTGTGCGCCAGACCCTGCTCGAGGCCGGCTACGACCCGGACATGGTCGATTCCTGGCTGGTGAACGGTGAAGGCCTCGAGCAGCGCGTCGACCTGCTCGTCAAGATCGCCGCAGCGGCCCAGCAGCTGGGCACCGCGACCGGCTTCGGCGTCTTGGACGCGGCCGACGTCAACAAGGTGATCATGACCGTGCTGAACCTGAGCGACAGCTCCCACGAGGAACTCACAGTAGGGACCGCCTGATGGCCGCAGCGAAGAAGAGCCCTGCCAAGAAGGTCGCCAAGGGCGCGAAGGTGGTCGATCCGAAGGGCAAGCCCGGGACCGTCGTCGGCACCGCGGGAATGATCGCCAAGGTCCGGCACACCGATGGCAGCACCGACACTCACCCGATGGGCGCGCTGAAGAAGTCCGCCGCCAAGAAGAAGGGCAAGTGACCATGACCCGCAAGGCGCCTGCGCACGCATACGGCAACGTCAAGGGAGCGCGCTCCGTCCCGGCGATGAAGACCGACGCCCTCGGGCGCGCCAAGGCGAAGGCGCCCTCGGCCGCCGAGCCCGCCGGGCACGTCGTCGCACCGGCCGCGCCCGTGCGCCGGGTCACCGCCAAGACCATGGGCAAGCGCCTGAAGTGACCTCCGACCCGACCGGGGGATCGGGCGCGCCTGAGTCCCCCGGTCCCGTCACCGGGGCCGTGTTCGCGGCAACCGCCGGCTATTCGGCCGCTCTGATCGACCTGGAGGAGCAGGCGGCGCAAGTCGCCTCTGCTCCGCTGCGCGCCCGGATCGCCGAGATCCTGCGCCGCCTCACCGCGCTCTACACCTCTCTGGCCGGCTCCCCCGACGCACCGCTTCCGCCGCAGCACGCGGCGCAGCTGCTGACCGAGCTCGCTTCCGAACTGGGCTCGCTGCGCGGCATCGACCCCTCGCCGGTCGTCGCCGACTTCGCCTCCCGCGCCTATCACGCGGCCGTCGCCTTTTCCCAGGAGCAGCTCGGGCTGCTGGCCGTCGACCGCCTGCCCGGCGCGCTCGCCGACGACGCTCTGAACCAGGCCCTGGACTCGCTGCCCGGCAGCGTGGCCGAACGCATCGACGACGCGTTGCACTTCGCGCAGCAGTCCCTGGCCACGGACCTGCGTTCCGCGGTCCTGCAGCCGGTCGCGAAGGCGAACCAGGCTGCGAACACAGCCGAAGCGGCGGCGCGCTGGGCGGTCAACCGGGCCGCCAACAGCGGCGCCGCCGACAGCGCGGCGCAGGCCGGGGCGTTCCTGCTCTGGGCCGGCGAGCCGACCGCGTGTGTCCACTGTGCCGCCCATATCGGCCACTACGTGCGCCCTGGCGACTCCTTCCCGCTCGGTCTCACCTTCGGTGACAGTGCCCTGACGCCGTGGCCGGACCCCGAGCGGCTCGACGGGCCGCCACTGCACCCGAACTGCCGGTGCAGACTGATCCCGTGGCTCGGCCCGGTGGCGCTGCACCCCGTCGACACTGCGATCTACAACCGCCCCGGCCTGCAGAACCAGGTCGACCTCGCGGCGGCGATGCGCCGGGAGGCCAAGCGCGCGATCCTGCGCGGCTGGTCGCTGCCCAGCGAGTCGGAAAAGGTGCGGCTGCGCGCGGCGGACCGGCTGCTGCGCAAGGGGGCGGGGCTGCCGAAGACGGTCGAGGCACGGGCGCGCAAAGCGGTGCACGCCAAGCACTTCCCTGACAGACACATAAGATAAGCACTTTTGTGTACAGTTCTTGACAACGTCCCCGCTCTCCGTGATGGAGGAAACGAACATGCGCGACTGCCTCTTCGGCGACGCACCCCTGACCCTGCTCGGCGTGACCGGTTCCGGGTTCCCCGTCTACGCCCTGGCCGGCGCCGAGCCGGACGACGAGATCGAGGTCGAGCCCGACGACGAGGGCGCTGAGACCGAGGTCGAGGAGGAGGGCGACGGCGGCGAATCCGGCTCGGGTGACGACGAGAAGGAGAAGCTGCGCGCCCAGTTGAAGAAGGCCAACGGCGAGGCGGCCAGGTACCGCCGCGAGCTGCGCGAGCTGAAGAAGCAGGCCACGGAGGAGGCGACCGAGGAGGTCGAGACCGCCGCGGAGGAGAAGGGCAGCGAGCTCACCCCCGCCCAGCTCAAGCGCGCCGTCGACAAGGCCGTGAAGGCAGCCACCGAGGCGGCCGAGACCAAGTACCGCAAGGTGGCGGTCAACGCCGCGGCGCAGTCCGCCTTCGTCAAGGCCGGCGCGAAGGCCGCGTCCGTCGGCAAGCTGGTGCGCCTGCTGGACACCGAGGACGTGGAGATCGACGCCGAGACCGGCGAGGTCACGTCAGGACTCGACGACCAGATCGAAGCCCTCAAGGACGAGTTCCCCGAGCTGTTCGGTCCGGTCGAGGCGGCCAAGCCGAAGCCAAAGCCGAAGCGCGCCGCCGCCGCTCCCCGCCCCGAGGCCGAGCCGCAGCCCTTGAGCTCGGCCGAGAAGATCGCCGCGCAGCTCGGCATCGGCGCTCGCTGAGATGGACACCTCGGACAAGGTCGGGCAGTACGTCCTCGTCCGCACACGGGGCTTCTACCCGTCCGTCATCCGCTTCTTCTGCCTCAAGCGGCGCGGCTGGAAGGCCTTCTTCAGCCGCGCGTCGCGCTCCCGCTTCGACCACGTCGCCGTGGTCGTCGGGCCCGGCGGACAGATCGTCGAGGCCGAACCGGGCGGCGCGCGCCGATCCAACCTGTCCGAATATGACGGGTACGAGCTCCGCTTCTCCAGCGACCCGCTCACCGACGATCAGCGCGCGAAGATCGTGGAGAAGGCCGACTGGTACGTCGACAACCACATCCCATACGGCTGGACGGACATCGCCGGGCTCGCCGTCCGCTGCCTGGACTCGGACGACTACGTCCTGATCCGCCGGGCCGACCAACAGCGCGCCGCGATCTGCTCCCAGTTGGCCGCGGTGTGCGGCGAGTACGCGGGCGTGACGGCGTGGATGTGCGGGCAGCAGCTCGCGGCCGGGGTCACGCCCGCGATGATGGACGCGCGCCTCGGATGACGCTGCGCATCTCAACCCAGCTGCGGGGCCGGATCGTGCGCGACTGCCTGACACGGCGCCCGATCGAGGCCTGCGGCGTGGTCTCGGCCAAGGGGCGGTTCATCCCGCTGGCCAACGCCTCCGACGACCCGTCGCTGTTCTCCTTCCACCCCGAAGAACAGCTGCGCGTCTGGCAGGAGCTCGACGCGGCCGGCGACCGCGTGGACGTGGTCTACCACTCCCACCCCCGCACGCCGGCCGCCCCCTCCCGGACCGACATCGCATTCGCCGCGTACCCGGACGTGCACTACGTCATCGTCGGCCTGGCCGATCCGGACAACCCCGAGTTCCGGTCCTGGCACATCGAGGACGGCCAGGCGGACGAGGAAACCGTCTTATTCTGGTGTTGACAAAAGAGCAGTGATACCTTAATACCGGCGCGGACAGGTATCCGCAGCCACGCTGGGTCCGAGATGGGCCGACCGCTTGGCCCGCGATGGGCCGAAACCCCATCCGAACCCAGCGAAAAGGCCACTCAGTGTTCTGCGCCATTTCCGAGGCGCCGCTCAAGGCGCCGCGCACTGTCATCGGCTTCACCTCCCTCGGCCCCGTCTACGCCCTCGCGGGCGGCGCACGCGACGTGATGGACGCGTGGATCCCCGAGGAGTTCGACTCGCAGGTCATCATGCGGGTCAACCAGATCAGCGGCGTCGAGGCCCTCGGCTCGCCGGTCCCCATGAACTCCGACACCCGCTCCGTCCCGCGCTCCGCGGGCATCGGCGTCGACCTGGTCGCCAAGGGCGGCACCTACGCCGAGGACGTCTCCACCAACGACGCCGTCGTCCTGACCGCGCAGAAGTTCGGCAAGGCCGTCCGGATCGCGGAAGAGGACATCGACGACGCGATCGCCGACGTCATCGCGACCAAGCAGAAGGACTGGGCGACCAGCTACGGCAAGGCGTTCGACAACGCCTGCCTCGCGATCACCGCCGCGCCCGGTGCCAACGTCCCGTTCGCCTCGGTGTACTACTCGCTGACCCAGAGCGACAGCGCGACCGGCTACACCGCGAACAGCAACCTGGTGCAGACCGGGACCGGCGGCACCACGTACACCACGCTGTCGACCGCTCTGTCCAAGGTCGAGCAGGGCAACTACTTCGACATCTCGGAGATGGTGTGCATCGCGCACCCCACCTACCGCAACCTGCTGCGCGGCATCAAGGACAACAACGGCCGGCCGATCTTCCAGGAGAGCAACGCCGGATTCCCGGGCGGCGGCACCGCGTCCTCGCCGGACACGATCTTCGGCATCCAGATCCACTGGTCGCTCGGCGCGCGCACCTCGGGCGTCGTCAACTCGGCGCCGACCGGCAACGGCCTGCTGATCTTCGCCAACCGCAACTACATGATCGTCGGCCGGCGCTCGGGCCCCGAGTCCGTGTTCATCGACGGTCGCAACGGTCTCGCGGCCCTGACCGACGAGTCGATCCTCAAGATGCGCGCCCGGCGCGCGTTCGCGGTCGGCCACGAGATGGCCTTCTCGGTGCACGAGGACACCACCGGCGTCTGATCCGCCCCCTGATCGAGGCCGGCGCGTACTGGGACGGGCGCGCCGGCCTCACAGCAGACCCCTGACTGAAAGAAGCACCCGTGAGCGAGCAGCACCCTGCCCTGGACGGCGACATCGAAGCCGAGATCGCCCGCCGGTCCCCGGACGGCGGCGAGGGCCACCACTGGCTGCGCGAGCTGGTGCACCGGATCCTGCCGGGCCACCACTTCGACCCGGACACGATGGACCACACCGCGAACCTCGCGGGCGCGGCCCAGGCCGCGATCCAGGCCGGTGTGCACCCGAAGGGGCTTCCGTTCTTCGCCGGTTGCCGCCCGCACGAGAGCGCCCCGGACAACGTCGTGCTCACCTACGCCGTGCCGGTCGTGCCCTCGATCACGGACAACGAACCGGCGAGCACCGTCACCCCGACGATGATCACGCTCGCCGCCCAGGCGCCGCAGGCGCCTGACGAGACGGAACTGACAGCCGATCCCGTCCTGGTTCCCGCAGCCGAGCAGACCGCTGAGCCTGCATCCGCTGCGGAGCCGGAAGCACAGCCCGAAACCACCTGAGCAACCACATCCACGGGAAGGCGGGACGGTGACCGCGAACGGCGTCACCGGGGGCGACCCGACTAAGGTCAGCACGACCGGCGGCACCGTGACCGGCACGCTTGACCTCGCCGCGGCGTCCAACCCGTTGCAGATCCCTCACGGCGCACAGGCCGGCTACGTCTGGACCGACACCGACGGCTCCGGCAACGGCGCCTGGCAGCCGTCACCCGGCGGCACGCCCGCCACCACCGTCCAGGCCGGAACCTCGTACGGGACGGCCAGCGCGGTCGGAACCCTCGGCTCCTTCGCCCGGGAAGACCACCAGCACGGAACACCGGGCCTCACCTCGGTCGCCCCCGCGACGACACTCGGCATCGGCACCGCGGCGGCAGCGGGGACCGCGACCTTGCCGGCTCGAGCTGACCACGTCCATCCGACAGCGGCGGCTGGCGTGCCCGGCTCATCGGCGGTCGGGGATGTGGCAGCAACCGGCAGCGCGAGCACCTTCGCGGCCAGCGACCACAAGCACGGGCGCGAGTCATTTGGTGCGGTCGCTGGTCAGACCGTTTACGGCGCCGCGTCCGCGAACGGTGTCGCAGCCACGCTCGCGCGCAGCGACCACACCCACGGCACGCCGTCCCTGACGACTACCGCGCCTGCGACGACGCTCGGCATCGGAACCGCTGCGGCGCTTGGTACGGCTACTCTTCCCGCGCTCGCCGATCACGTCCACCCGATGGCCGCAGCCGGGGCACCGGCCGCCTCCGCCGTCGGCGACGCGGGCGTGACCGGGGTCGCGGTCACCTTCGCGGCCAGCGACCACAAGCACGCACGGGAGGCCTTCGGCGCACCCGGCAATTCGGCGGTCGGAGACGCCTCGGCGGCAGGTGTCGCGGTCAGCATCGCCCGATCCGACCACACCCACGGACGCGAGTCCTTCGGCCCCGCCCCTGCCACCACCCTGGGCATCGGCCAGGCCGCTGTCGCGGGCACTGCGGCGACCCCTGCGCGCTCCGACCACGCCCACCCCCTGGCGGCGGCCGGCGCTCCCGCCTCCTCCGCGGTGGGCGACACCGGAGTGACGGGAGTCGCGGTCACTTTCGCGGCCAGCGACCACAAGCACGCACGGGAGTCTTTCGGTACGCCGGGTGCGTCAGCCGTTGGCGACGCGGCAGGAGCCGGCGTAGCGACCTCTGTCGCCCGATCCGATCACACCCACGGACGCGAGGCCTTCGGCAACGTCACCGCACTGGCCGCGTTCGGCACCGCGAGCAGCAACGGCACCGCGGCCACCGTCGCGCACAGCGACCACGTTCACGGCGCGCCCTCGCTTCCCACCGGAAACACCTCCACCGCGGGCATCGTCCAGATCGACAACACGGCCGCCGACTACCAGCCCCTCGGCCCGGCCGCCCCCGGGTCCATCGGCAAGGTCGCTGACGCCGGCCACGTCCACCCGATGCAGCCGCACATCTTCCCGGTCAGCGCCTACGGCGCCAAGGGCGACGGACAGCTGGACAACACCGGGTCGATGACCAGCGGCTCGGGCGCGCTCACCCTGACCAACGCGAAGTTCGCCGCGGGCGACGTCGGCAAGCTCATCGCGGTCAAGGGAGCCAAGAGCACCGGGGACACCAGCCTGGTCGGCACGATCACTGCGTTCACCAGCAGCACCCAGGTGACGGTGTCCGTCAACGCCACGGCCACGGTCACCGGAGCCCAGGTGATGTGGGCCACCGACGACACGTCCGCGATCCAGTCCGCGATCGCCGCCGCGAACTCCTACGCCGTCACCCACAACCTCGCCGAGATCTACTTCCCGCTGCCCGCAGGCCTGTTCTACGGCGTCGGCGGCGCGCTGAAGAACTCCGACGGGACCAACTCGGTCTTCAACAGCCAACTGACCGTCCCCGTCAACTCCGAGCAGAACAACGGCGTCACGCTCGTCTTCCGCGGCGCCGGAGACTCCGGCCAGACCAGGTACTGGAACTCCGACTACCCCGTGTGGTCCGGCAGCGCGATCCAGTCCTTCGGCGTCTTCACCACCGCGCTCAACCAGTCCAACAACATCGCCGCGGGCGGCAACCCGAGTGTCCTGGGAGGACCGACCGGGAAGTTCAACTACGGCGTCCTGCAGGGTGCCAACACGACGCCGACGTACTCGAACACCGCCCTCGTTCTGCAGGACATCACGATCCTGACGACGCACTCCGCTTCCGGCTGGACGTACTCGGCCGTGAACGCGTTCGGGGTGGCGCGGTTCCACGCGAGGAATTTCTGCTACGGCACCAACGGCGTGGTCCAGTTCTACAAGAACTCCCCCGGACTCGGGGACTACTCCACCGTCTCCACCCTCTCCGGCGGCCTGTCCATCGGTGTGTTGATGCCGAGCAACGGCAACAACGCGTCGAACTACCTGCAGAACGTCGTGTGCAATGGCGGGTACACCTACGCGTTGTACGCGACCGAGCACACGGTCGGCAACGACGTCACGCTCCTGTACTCCTGGAGCGGCCTGTGCCCGGTCGGCAACTACTCGGACTCCGCCTCGGGCGGCGCCGTCTCCGCGCTACATGCCATGTACTTCGACCAGATCTGCGTGGAGTCATGCACATACCACCTCAACATCATCGGTACCGGGCAGTCCGCCACCGGACCGATCATTCATGCGGTGCTGGACACCGAGGGCACGGTGCAGTTCCGCGACGCGCAGTCGGCCGGCGCGAACACGGGCGCAGGCCTGGCCGCTGCTCTCGGTGAGATCAGGCTCGTCGGCTCGCCGTCGACCATCACGATCCAGACCGGTACGGGCGCGGGAGGCCTGGGCACGGGGCTGCGCATCATCAAGGAGCAGAACCTGCCCGGCGTGCCGAGCTCCGGTATTCCGGCGTTGGTCGACGGGACGGCGGTATGCAACACGTTGTGGCGCCCGGCGACGGTCTACCTCTCCGGTGGCACCAACGTCACGACGGTGGCCGTCTCCCGTCTCGCGGGCGGCGTGAACACCGTTGCCGTGAGCAACGTCATCAGCCAGGCCGCCGGTCCGATCCCCGCGAACACACCGGTCAGGTTGGGCCCAGGCCAGTGGATCAAGGTGACGACCTCGGCGGGCACGCTCCCCACCGCCGTCTGGGTCCTGGACTAAGGCGGCTGACATGACCACTTACTACCAGGGCAAGACCGCGACCCTCGAATCCTCGTGGAGCCAGTACGGGGGCGGTCCGCCGGCCGATGTGTACAACCCGACGATCACGATCGAGTCAGCCGGTACCGGTTCCATCGTCCTCGGTCCGACCTCGTCCGGGATTCTGCACCTGGCCACCGGCCTGTACTCGTACCAGTGGGCGATCTCGGCCTCCCAGGCGGCCGGTGACTACGCCGTCATCTGGAACGCGAGCACCGCCGCGACCGGCGGCTCACCGCTACAGGCCAGTGAGATCGTCACCGTCTCGGCGATCGCGTCGACCATGTTCTCCACCTGGTGCGACGTCACGATCCCGCAAACGCTGTTGTCAATTGGTGCTGTCGAGGCTGTCGACCCGGTCGACTACGTGCTCGCGGTGACCGGCACGACCTACACCACGGGCCAGATCATGTCGGCGCAGCAGGTCCTGAACCTGCACACCAACTACACGCCCGAGGTCTCCGGCGCGAACATGCAGCCGCAGGACCTGTTCTGGCTGCGCTACGCCCTGGCGTATCAGACCGCATGGATGGCCAGCCAGCCGGGGCTGTTCGCCCGCAACGCGGTCGAGGAGGTGAGCCAGGACGGTGTGGGCGCGAAGTACGTGGACGAGAACGCGTTGACGCTCAGTCCGCTCGCCCGGCGCAGCATCAAGCAGTTGTCCTGGAAGAAGTCCCGCTCGCTGCGCGTGCGCACGCCGTTCATCGACGACCAGACGCCGCTGTCCTCCGACCCGGACTCCGAGGCCAACGACCTGTACGAGCGTTGGGTGGACATGTACTCGTTCGGCGGCCGGTCCTCGACCGTGCCGTGATCAAGGGCCTAGTACACGACCTAGTACAGCCTCGATGAGACCTAGATGACGGGAGGAGGAGCGGTGGCCGGCAAGAAGCAGCTGCTCTCCAGCAAGTCCGCGGACCAGCTCGCGGCGCGGCAATACGTCTACGACCAGCTCCTCGACGACTACCCGCCGAAGGCCGTGAACTGGGTCAAGACGGTGCAGTGGGACGGCCCGAAGGTCGTGCCGCTCTCAGACCTCGACTTCTCCAACGCGGACAGCTGGAACGCGACGGGTGAGCCGGCCAAGGTCGCCAAGTTCGCGGACAAGATCAGCGCCGGACAGCTCAAGCCGATCCTGGTCGTGCAGAAGCCGGGCAACGACAAACTCGTCATCATCGACGGGCACCACCGCTCGCTGGCGTACAAGAAGCTCGACCGCGACCCGCTCGCCTGGGTCGGCACCGTTCCCGCCGGAACCGGTCCCTGGGACGAGATGCACGCGAGCCAGCACAGCAGCATCGGGAAGAAGTCCTGATGATCGCCATGGCGACGACCACCGTGTCGGTACTCCGCGGCACGGCCACGACCGAATTCGGGGACACCGTCGCGTCCCTGACGCCCTATCTGACCGGCATCCCGGCCTCGCTGATCGAGAAGACGCGGACCGGGATCAGCCAGAGCGACCAGTCGTTCCGCGTGTACCGGTACGTCGTCGCGCGCCTGCCTTACGGCACGGACGTCAGGGACACCGACCAGATCAAGGACGAGAGCACCGGCACCGTCTACTCGATCGCCTCGGTCAGCGTCAACGCGAACCCCGTCGTCCAGCAGGACCTGCGGCTGGATCTGCAGAGGACGAACTAAACCGCTATCCTCTTATGACAAGACATTACTAGTAATCACTTGTCATAAGGAGCACAGCGATGAGCGCTAGCAACGGCGTCCAGCCCGGCAGCTCCGGCCGTCTCCTGCGCGGCCAGGGCAAGATCGGCGGCGCCCAGGAGGCCGGCGACCGTCCGGCCGTGCACTCCGACCCGCACGGGCCCTACGTGGGCCGCGGCGGCAACCGCTACTGCGTCGGCTCCGAGTCCGGTTCCGTCGCCCCGCGCGACGGCCAGATGACCCAGCTCGAGGCCTGACACCCACCGCCTCGAACGCCGCCTGACGAGGGGTAGACCCGGATCTTCCGGCGCGACAACTTCACGACCCGCTACCTCGTAGAGAGACGGCGACATGGCACGCGTCGAGTTGAGCGACGGCTGGGAGGGCAACCTCCAGGCCGGAATCAACGCTCTGCTCGACAAGATCGCCGTCGACATCGAGGCGGACGCCAAGGCCATCTGCCCGGTCGACACCGGGGACCTGAAGGCCTCGATCGGGCACGAGGTGCGCGAAAACGAGGCCCGCATCGGCAGCAACCTCGACTACGCCGCCGCGGTCGAGATGGGCTTCCACGGCACCGAGCACGTGCGCGCCTACGAGCGCGCGGACGGAACCCGGGTGCGGGCACACGAGCGGCACGCGAACCAGCCCTCCGAGCCCTACCTTCGCCCGGCACTCTACCGCCGCCGGAGCGGCTGATGCCCCGATTCCTCTCCCACGTCCTGGGCCTCGACAACTTGTCAGGACCCTGGTACGGCTTCTGGTCCGGATTCGGCTCGGACATCGGCGAACTGGCAATCGTCGGCGGACTGCTGGCCACTGTGCGCAGGCACAACTGCCACATGCACGGCTGCTGGCGCATCGGGCACCACCCGACGACCGTCAACGGGGTCGAATTCGTCGTCTGCCGCAAGCACCATCCGAAGTCTCCGGACCGGCTGACCGCAGCGCACATCGCGGACGCCGCCTCGAACGAGGCGAGCGCGCCGTGACCACGACCAAGTACGCGAACACAGACCTCGCCGCGACCGCCTGGATCGGCTCCCTGCCGGGCCTGACCCCCGGCATGGTCGCCACCGCATTGCCCGAGCCCGATGAGGCCACCGGGAACCTGTCCTGGGCGGCGAGCGGCTTCGTCACCGTGCGCACCGTCGGCGGCACGCCCGAGATGTACGTCCCGTTGCGCGAACCGGTCGTCTCCGTGGACTGCTACGCCGCACCGCCGCCCGGCACCAACAAGGCTCCCTGGGCGCAAGCCAACAACCTCGCCGAGATGATCGTCACCGCCTGCCAGAACACCGCGAACTTCGGCGCGACCCTCGCCGGCCCGGCCGGCTACCCGAACATGCGCGTCCTGCAAGCCCATGCGCTGCAGGAACCGCGCCGCATCTTCGGCGACAAGTCCTTCTACGCCCATTACCAGTTCGACCTGCAGATGTATTGGACCCAGCTGCCATGAACGGGAACTGCTACGCGATCCACGGCGAAGCCAGCGGCAGCCCGCTGACCTACGGCGGCCGGGTCATCACGCACAACAGCCGGGAGGAGATGGAGTTCCTCTTCCCCGGCGCGCGCATCGTCGAGATCGGCTCCCTCATCCCGCCGCAGGACCGCATCGCGCTGTCCCAGCACCCGGACATGGCCGCCGTCTCCTTCCCGCTGCGCCGAGAGGACTTCCGCTGATGGGCGAGCCTCTGCGCACCGTCTACGTCCGGATGACCCCGGCCGTGCCGCATCTGGTCGACGAGGAGGAATACCTCGACCTGCAGCGGCAGGGCCTGCTGATTCCCGGACTGGGCGACGTGCCCGCCGATCCCCCGGCCGTGCCGACCCCGGCCACACAGACCGTCCCCCCAACCTCGACCGAAAAGGAGGTGCCGGATGGCAGCGCCGAAGAAGAGCCCGAAGCTCACCGCGGCCACGACCCGCAAGCTCCCGCCTAGCTCCTTCGCCCTGCCGGGCAAGGGCAACGCCACGGTCAAGGGCGCCAAGGGGGCGTACCCGATGGACACCCCCGGCCGCGCCCGCGACGCCCTCGGGCGCGCCAAGGCGAACGCGACCCCTGCCCAGCAGGCCACGATCCGCAGCCGGGTGGCGAAGAAGTACGCCGCCATCAAGGTGTCCACTCCGAACAAGAAGGCAGCACGCTGACATGACCGTCACCACGACCAACCTGGTGCTCGGGCCCGCCACCCTCTACACCGGCCTGTTCGGCGCCGTCGAGCCGCTCGACGCCAGCGTCAACTCCGCTCCCGGCGCCTCCGCCTGGACCGACATCGGCGGCACGCTCGGCGGCGTCACCGTCTCCATCGACCAGACCTACACCGAGCTGCAGGTCGACCAGCTCGTCGACTCCGTCGGCCGGCGCCTGACCAAGCGCGAGTTCACCGTCGCCACACAGATGGCGGAGGCGACACTCAACAACCTGTCGGTCTCGCTCAACGGCTCGACCGCGACCTCGGGCGCGACCCAGAACGGCGGCACCTACTCCACCCTGGAGCCGCTGTTCGCCACCTCGGCGACGCAGCCCACGTACATCGCTCTGCTCGCGGACGGTTTCAGTCCCAACCAGCTGCGGCGTAGATCGATCTTCCGCAAGTGCCTGTCCACGGCGAAGGTCGACACGGTCAACGCCAAGGACAAGCAGACCGCGTTCACGGTGACCTTCAACGGCCACTACGTCTCCCCCTCCATCGCGCCGATCCACGTCGTCGACCAGACGAGCTGACCGGCGCTTCCTCCCGTCCCGAAGGAAGAACCCTGACCATGCCCGCCGCCAACCCGACGCGCACCCGGGCCAAGGCCCCGGCGCGCAAGACCGCAGCCCGCAAGTCCGCCGCCAAGCGACAGAACATCGAGCCTCTGGCGGCGGACTTCGAGCCCATCGAGCTGAGCACCGAGGCCGACAGCAACGAGGAGCAGCTCGTCCACCTCTTCTCGGTCGACGGCAAGGCCTATTACGTCTCCGCCGCCCAGGACATCGGCCTGGCGCTGCGCTACGTGAAGGTCGCCACGACCAAGGGCGAGAACCTCGCCATCCTCTGGCTCCTGGAGAACGTGCTCACCCCCGAGGCGTTCGAGGCGCTGACCGCGATCCCGCGCCTGAAGCCCGAATCCCTGGCCAAGGTCGCCGCCGCCGTTCAGAAGCTGCTACTCGGAGGGATGGAGGCCCCAAAAGCCTGACACGCCCCCGGCTGGCCGAGGTCGCCTGGGTGCTGTTCGCCCTCGACGACGTCGAATCCGATCTGAGCCGATTCCACCGCATCGACGACATGTACGCCGTGCCGTCGGTCAGGTTCTTCCGCTTCGCCAACAGGTTGATCTACTACGAGGGAGCAGTGAGGGCAGCGATGATGCGCTACGCCGCGACACTGCAGGAGGAAGCGGTCGATGCGCCGGTTGTTCCTGCTGCGGCTTCTGGCGATGTCGTCGTGCCGTCTTCGCGTGCCGCCCTCGCGGTCTCCGACCTCGGCCCGCTCCTGAGTTGGGGGTGATCGCGTGTCCGAGGACGGATTCGAGATCGCCAAGGCGTTCGTCACCCTGGAAGCGGACGACACCGATCTGCGTGGCAAGGTCGCCGCGAAGATCAAGGAGGCGACCGAGGGGCAGAACCTCGACGTACCGCTCGGCGTGGACCAGGACGGCTTGCGCGAGAAGGTGGCCGCGGCCGTCGCCGAAGCCGGCGCCGGAGAAGACGTCAAGGTCAAAGTCAAGGTCGATGAGGACTCCGGCCAGCAACTGAAGCAGGGCCTGGAGGACGTCGCGGACGCGACGGTGCCCGAGGCGGACAGAGCCGGTTCCAAGATCGGTGAAGCGCTCGGCAACGGCCTGTACCGGGACGCGGCCGGGCGGATCCGCAACGCGAGCGGCCAGTTCGCATCCGACCTGGAGAAGCTGGCGGCGGGACTCGACGACGTCGGCACGAAGGCGGACGGCGCGGGCGGAAAGCTCGGCGGTCTGGGCGGCAGTGCTTCCAGCGCCGGCAATGCTGCTAGCGGGGCGAGCCAGGGATTTCTCGGGCTGGGCGGCGGGATCTGGGCCGCGGTCGCTGCGGCCCTCGCCCTTGGACCGGCCCTGGCCGCCCTGCCCGGGATCCTGTCCGGGCTCGCGCTCGGCGGCGGCGTGCTGGCCCTGGCGTTCAAGGGCGTCTTCTCCGCGCTCAGCGCCGCCGGCCAGGCCGCGGGCAGCACCGGGCAGTCCGCCGCCCAGGCGGCGATGACCGCGTTCCAGAACGCCCAGCAGCTCGCGCAGGCCGAGCAGCAGCTCAAGAACGCCGAACAGCAGGAGCAGTACGCCCAGGAGGCTCTGACCCAGGCACGCCAGCAGGCCGCGAACACCCTGGTCGACCTGAACAACGCCGCCGCTGACGCTTCGCTGTCCGTGCAGGCCGCCCAGCTCGGAGTGGAGCAGGCGCAGCAGAACTACAACGCGGTCATGGAGAACAGCCTCTCGACTGACCTCCAGAAGAAGGAAGCCGCCCTTCAGCTCGCCCAGGCGCAGCAGGCCCTGATCGACGCCCAGCAGCGGGCGAAGGAAGCCACACAGGCGGCGAACACCGCAAACCAGGAAGGCGTGGACGGCCTTCCCTCCGTCGTGCAGGCGCAGCGAGCCCAGCAGCAGGCCGCGCAGCAGGTCGCCGACGCCCAGCGCAACCTCAGCAACATCCTGATCCAGCAGAAGCTCGCGGCCGAGGCCGCGGCCTCCAGCGGATCGAGCGGTGCGAACCAGTTCGCGCAGGCGATGGCCAAGCTCACCCCGATCGGGCGCGAGGTCGTCGACCAGCTGCTCGCCATGAAGAGCGGCTTCGGCCAGCTCTCGGCCACCGCCCAGAACACGGTGCTGCCCGGGGTCCTGACCTTCCTCAAGGACGCCGCTCCGCTCCTTCCCCAGATCAACTCGCTGGTCGGCGAGATGGGCAAGATCATCGGAGGTCTCTTCGCCCAGCTCGGCGGACTGCTGAAGAACCCGCAGTTCGTCAAGGACTTCTTCTCCGTCCTGCAGCAGGGCGTCGGGTTCGTCTCGCAGATCGGCGGCGGGGTGATCCAGATGTTCGAGGGGATCACGCATGCCGCGGTCGCGGCCGGACCGATCGTCTCGGCCATCGGGACCGTGATCACCCAGATCCTCGGCACCAACCTGCCGCAGTTCCTGGCCGGCCTGACCGTCAACGCGGGCGGCGCGGCGCAGACGATCCAGGCCGTGCTCGGCTTCGCCGGAGACCTGCTCGGCCCGCTCGGCACCTTGTCGGGCATGATCTCCGGCGCCCTCGGCCCGGCCCTCTCCGACCTGCGTCCGATCCTCGACGAGCTGGTCAACGTCGCCCTGCAGGCCCTCGCTCCGATGATCCAGGCCGCGGGCCCGGTGCTCGACGTGCTGGTCAAGGCGATCGGCGCGCTGATGCCGGTCGTGACTCCGGTGATCTCCATCATCGGCAAGCTGGCGACGATCCTTATCAGTGCCCTGCTTCCCATCCTGCAGCCGCTGATCCCGATCATCGCGCAACTGGCCGACACGGTCGGCAACATCCTGATGCAGGCCTTCACCTCGATGGAGCCGGTCGCCGAGCTGCTGATCTCCTCCCTGGTCAAGCTGCTGCCGGTCATCCTCCCGCTGATCCAGGACGCGGTGAAGCTGGTCGAGGCGGTCCTGCCGATCATCCCGGTCCTGGAACAGCTGGTCGCCGTGATCCTCTCGGCGCTGCTGCCGGTGCTGACCTGGCTGCTGACCTGGCTGGGCAAACTGCTGGACTACGTCGTCGGCGAAATGACCAAGGGAATCAGCCGGTTCCTGTCCGACGTGGTGCAGTGGACGAAGGACGCCGCGCAGGGCATCGAGGACGCGATCAACTGGGTGCGCAGCCACTGGGACGGGTTCATCTCGTTCCTGGAGGGACTGCCGGGACGGCTGGCCAACCTGCGTCTATGGGACTGGATCGGCACAGGTCTGAAGGACGCCGCCAACGGGGCGATCTACGGCCTGAACGAGATGATCAGCTCTATCAACGCCCTGCTCCACGGGGTGTCGGACAGCTGGAGCTGGGCGGGCATCCCGGCGATCCCGAGCATCCCGTTCATTCCCTACCTCGCGGACGGTGGCACAGCCACCGAGGGCGGTTGGGTCACGGTCGGCGACCGCGGCGCCGAGCGGATGTTCATGCCGGCCGGAGCTCGCGTCGAGCCGCTCAAGCACCACACGACAGCCTCCACCGGGCCGTCGATCGGCGAGCTTCACATCCACATGCTGATCACCGCGATCGCAGACTTCTCCAACCCCAACGCCCTGACGGCCTCGGCCCGCAAGTACGCGGTCCAGATCCGCGACGCTCTCAATCAGCTGCAGGCGGCCAACACATGACCCAGTTCGGCACGATCAGCCTCGGGCGCCTGCAGTTGGTCGAGTTCCCAACCCAGGTCGCCTCGATCGCGGCCGGCGCCCCGAGCAGCAACGCGCCGACCGGCCGCACACTCGCCCTGGCCGGCCAGGAATCCACTCCGGCCGCCTCCACTGTCGGCACCACCACGGCCCAGTTGAGGGCCATGGAAGCCGACCTACACGGCCTGGCCAACGCCCTGGTGCCCGTCATCTTCACCGACAAGGCCCAGCTCAACGGTTACTACATCGTCGCCGACGCCTCGGCCGACCTGCAGAACTGGGAGGGCGAAGCCGCCACCCTGGCGTGGAAGGCCGACCTCACGCGCCTGGGCACCGACTTCGAAGTCGACCTCGAATCGCGGCTGACCGGCGGTGTGCGCAACTCCTCGTTCGCAGCCTCGGCCAACGCCGTACGCTGGCACGCCCCCTCGCTCGGACACCAGGCCTACTACTCCGCGTCCGGCAACACCCCATCCGTGGTCGTGCGCACTGGGGCGGACGGCGCCATGAACGTCTACACCGGCCTCCCCCTGACCGGCAGCGTCATCCCCCGCTGGTTCTGCGCGGTCGGCAACTACCTCGGCGGCCGGGTGCGCTTCCTCGACGACAACGGCATCGAACGCAGCGGGATCCTGTTCGCCAACGGCAGCCCCTCGAGCTGGACCCTTTCCAACGCGCTGCTCCAGATCACGCCCCTGTCCTCGGGCGGCGTGCTGAACGTCGCCGGCTACTCGGGCGGCGCGTTCCAGGCCAAGAACTGGGACCTGCAGTTCGGCGGGACCTCGCTCGGCGTCCCGCTCGGAATCAGCCTGCTGCGCAACGAGCCGGAGATCGTCGTCGTCCGGCTGCTCTGGTCGGCCGCCGGGCCCAACCGCGTCACCGTTGACCTGACCCTGCGCCGCGGCAGCCGGTTCGTCGAGCTGTATCTGCAGAGCCAGGTCGCCGGAACCTTCAAGGTCGTGCGCTCCTCCGCGGAGGCTGGCACCAACGGCGCCAGTGGCGCGTACCTGACCGCCACCGTCAACGACGGCGCCGGCAACCGCTACTTCGTCGGCAGCGCGCTGACCAACACGCAGGACACCGTCAACGGCGGGATCTCGCTGGCCGCCACAACCGCGATGGACGTCGTGCTCGGCACGGTCATCGGCGGCAGCGGCGCCGTGACCGGAGACCAAGCCTCAGACCTCTACAACCAGTACCTCGCCGCTCCTTCCGAGCTCGTCGCCGGCATCAGGCGGTAACCGTGCCGGTCACCGAATCGCTGATGGCTGTGGGCCAGTGGTCGCTCACGCTCTCCCCCGACACCCCGCGCTCGATCATCGACGCGCTGCAGTACTACCAGCACATCGCCATCTCCACCGGCCGCCCGGATCCGCGCGTTGCGGGCAACAGCCTGTTCACCTCGGCCCGGTACGCGGGCGTGGTCACGAGCCTGGACTTCCAGAGCCTCAAGCAGGGGCGCGGCCCGGTCATCTCCGGCGACGGCATGGCGACCTGGCTGGGCACGCCGCAGGGCGTCGGCCCGGTGATCGAGAACAACACGCTGTTCACCACGGCCGGTATCTCCTCCGTCGTCAACGCCCTGCGCCCGTCCTGTGTTGGAGCCGGAACGCTTTACACCATCCCCGGCGTGGGCACCTACACGGGCGGCTTCGTCTGGAAGACACCGCGTGACGCGCTGACCTCCTTCGCCCAGCAGGTGACGCGGGGCCCGCTGCCCACCCAGATCGTCGAGTGGCGCGTCAACAACAACTGCACCCTGGACTTCGGGCCGGTCGCCAGTCTGTATCGCACGACACCGGTCTGCGCCATCGTGTCCAAGGATTCCGGCGTCGACATGGCGGTGCGCGGTCTCGACGGTGTCGCGCAGCTGATCGAGGACGTCAAGGACTACACGACCCGGGTCGTCGTGCTCGCCTCGGGCAGCGGCTCGTCGACCGCGGTCGGGGCGGCGAACGCCGCCGATGTCGGCGCGAGCAACCCCTACACCGACTTCTTCGGCAACCCCGTCCAGATGACCCGCATGGTCTCGGCCAGCTCGGTGTCCTCGTACAACGCCACGGCCGCCGCCCAGGCCGCCCTCATCCCCTACACCACGCCCGCCGACCAGGTACGCCTGTCCAGCTCCGAGTACGACATCAAGGGCGATCTGCAGGTCGGTGACTACGTCTGGCTCTACGACCCGGACGCCGGCTTCGTCGACTACGGCAACCAGCTGGTCTACCGCGGACAGCGGATCAATCCGACCAAGCAGCGCGTCATCGAGGCCACGTGGCCGATCGTGCAGGGGATGTCGGTCGCCTACCGGGACCAGTCAGGGGTCTGGCACGACCTGACCGACTACGTCGCCTGGGAGACAGGGGACACCAACCTGACGGTCGGCGGCTACAACCGCAACCTGGTGCCCACCAGTGAACCGGTCGGCCCGCGCCCGCAGCCGGACACCACGATCCCGGGCGTGCCCGCGTTCAACACGCCGTTCACCACCTCGACATACCTGTCCTCCTCCGACGGCTCGGTCAAGGCACAGATCCAGCTGACCTGGGCGACGCCGAACAACACCGACGGCACGACGATGACGGACCTGGATCACTACGAGATCCAGTACCGTCCCGACCTTACGATCAGCTCGGTCAACCCGTCGTGGCAGGGCCTGAACTCCGGCGGCTACACCTGGGCGCAGTTGCAGTCCACGGGCGCGCAGTGGAACCAGATCTTCCCGATCACGCAGACCGACTGGAAGGTCACCTTCGTCGCGGGCGCGGTCAACCAGCTGTTGATCCAGGAGCTGACACCCGGGGTCACCTACGACTTCCAGATCCGCGCGGTCGACACCGCCCAGCCCCCGAACCGCGGTGCGTGGTCGACGACCACGACCTTCCAGGCTGCCGTCGACACGCAGCCTCCGCCCACCCCGGACGCGCCGACCGTCGCCGCGAACATGGCCTCGGTCCAAGTGACCTGGGACTGCGGACGGGCCGACGGCGGCACCTATAACCAGGCTTCCGACCTGCACCACATCGAGGTGCACGGCTCCTACGACCCGCTCTTCCAGCCGTCGAACGCGACGAAGCTCGGCAACCTGCCCGCGTCGGTCGCCAACATCACCGGGCAGATCCCGGTCGTCGGCTCGTTCACGATCCCGCCCGGCCAGCCGCCGGCCCAGAGCATGTTCATCAAGATCATCGCTGTGGACTCGACCGGCAACAAGTCCAACCCGTCCGCCTCGGCCGGGGCGAGCGCGATCCTCTGGTCCAACGCCTACATCTCTGACCTGAGCGTCAGCAAGCTGACAGCAGGGACGATCACCGCCTCGGTCGTGGTCGGTGGCGTGATCGGTACCGCTCTATCCGGGCAGCGGGTCGTCATGGACTCCACCGGAGTGCACGCCTATGACGCATCCGGGAGCAAGATCTTCGATGTCAGCAGCGCTTCTCCCATCCTGACACTGGGCCGCAATTCCGTGTCTGGAGCCTCTATCACTTTGGACACCAGCAAGAACTACCCCGTCATTACTATGAGTGACGGGGTCAACACCCCTGGAAACATCTCCTTCGCCGGCAACGCCAGTTACGGCACGGTCGGCATGGAGATGAACGGCGGATCGTTCTTCGCCGAGAGCCCGATCTCTGCCGTGGGCAATATGCAGTTGGCGCTGGTCGGCGAGGGCGGGACGACGGGCCTGCAGTACGTGGACCGGGACACGGGACTGGCCGTGTCACTGTTCGAGCTGAAGTCGGACCAGACCCGCATGTTGCAGAGCGATCTGTCCGGCAACACTCTGTCCGCTTACCGGGTAGGGCAGGACGCACACCACTACGGCACAGGGTTCTACTACAACAACTTCCTACTGGCAGGCACCGATCTCTTCGGCGCGGGCGAAGCAGCCGTGTCCGGGTTCTCCTCCGCCACCGTCAGCTACGGCGTGACCATGGCCAGCTTCGCTGCAGTCGTGCCCAGCGTGTTCGACTCGACAGGCGGCACCTCTACCCAGGGCGCGTACATCAGCTCCAGCTCCAGCACCTCGTTCACGGCGGCCTGGCACACCACCACCCCCAACCACTTCTGGTACTGGCTCATGAGGCTGGACGCATGATCAACATCAGGATCCTCATGGCGGATCAGGACCCCAGGACAGGGCACTGGCGCATCGGTCAGGAAGTGGACGACGGATCCGGAACGATCACCCGCCACCTGCACCTGATCCCTCTGCACGCTTTCGTTCAGCACCCCGCCGAGTTCGGGCTCGACCCAGCAGACAGCCGCACCGTCCTGGACTGGCTGCTGCACGAACGGTTCGTCCCGCGCCCGGATCCTCGCAACCCGGGCCCCTTCTGCCCGTATCGCAATCCGCCGGCCGCAGCGTGGGGCGCCCACCAGCGCGCCATCGCGCAGGTGAAGACCACCGTGACGATCACCGATCCGGACGGCCATCTGGAGAAGATCCACCAGGCCCACGATCCGCACCCGATCCGCGTCTGGGAAGCGCAAGAGCGGGCCGCCCGCGACCGAGCCCATGTCCAGCATTTCGAGAGAAGGCGTCGCAGCCATGGCTGACTCAAATACACCGAACATCGGGCTGCTGATCGCCGACACCGCCGACGTCGTCCAGTACCCGGCGCACATCGGCAATAACCTGACGACGATCGACGGCCTCATGGGCGCGGTCGACTGCACTTCCGTTACGCGGCCCACGAACACGTACAAGGGCCAGATCATCTACGAGCACGACACCGGCCGCTACGTCCAGAACACCGGAACGAAGGCCGCGCCGGTCTGGTCGTACATGTCGCATCAGGCGCTCGTGGAGAACAGCAGCGCTCTGCCGACCGGCGGCCTCACCGCCGGGGAGCTGATCTATCTCTCCGACCTCGGCGCGCTCGCCTACTACAGCGGGTCGGCGTGGCATTACTGCACCCTGATCGTCTGTTCGTCCACCACCCGGCCGACCGGCGCCGCTCTGCAGACCGGAACGTTCATCTACGAGACCGATACACAGACCCTGCTGGTGTGGACCGGTAGCGGCTGGGCGCACCGATCGTTCAACAACTTCGTCTGCACGAGCAGCACCCATCCTTCGTGGGCGTTCCAGGGCCTGGAGATCTACGAGACCGACACCGGACTGGCCGCCGTCTACAGCGGGTCGAACTACCTCTACGGGTTGCAGCAGCTCGCGCCGACACAGAGTGTCAGCGCCGCGGCCAATGTCACGTTCAGCGGACTGCCCGCGGTGAACCGCCTGCTCGTGGTCTGGCGGTTGCGCAGTTCCACGTCGGGAACTCCGCTCGGGTTGCAGATCGACGGCGACAGCACCAGCGGGCACTATATCTGGGCGAAGATGACGGCACGCGCCGCGGCGACCTCCGCGTCCGGGAACACCGGGGACGTCAACGCACAGATCGGCACCGTCGCAGGCAGCAGTACAGCCAACTACTTCAGCTCGGGCGAGACGTTTATCAACGGCTGGAACTCCACCAACGGCTACTGCAACATGGATTCCGTCAGCAGCTGCTGGGACACCACCTCGTCCTACTGGATCGACAAGATGGGCAGCCTCTACGTCGGCACTGCCGCCGCGCACACTTCGCTGAAGATCGCTCCCGGCAGCGGAACGCTGACAGGAGAAGTCACCGTCTATGGAGGGCCCTGATGACTGAGGAGCAGCGACCGGTTCACGTGTCCTTTGACTGCTCAACCGGCGAGCGCGTCGACACGCCTCTCACAGACGAGGAATGGGAGGAGCACAAGGCCCGCGAATCGGCAGCGGAGGAGGAACACCTGCGCCGAACGCGGGACCGCGAGGCGGCCCTCGCCGTTGTCCAGACCAAGGCCGCGCAGGACCCCGCGTTCGCGGCCCTCGCAACTCTGACAGGAGTGACCCTTTGACCGTCCCCGACCAGAACCAGGAAATCGTCCCCTACGACGTCCTGCTGCCCCAACTGGAAACCGAGCTGCACGTCCGTGACAGCCAGATGACGATGCTCAAGGCCCGCATCACCGTCCGCGACCGCAGGATTGCCCAGCACGAGCAGACGATCACGCAGCAGGCACAGATGATCGAACAGCAGGCCCGCGTGATCGAGGGACTGCGCGGGCACCTAGCGGCGACGCAGCGGCCGGAACAGCAGCTTGAACAAGCCGAGGTACAGCTCCCACCACCAGCCGATCAGCAGTCAGTACCAGAAGTAGGACCGCAAGGGTCTGCCGTAGCGTCGCCGTGACACCGGATCACGCCCTCGGCAGTTGATCGCCGTCGGTCGCCGTCAGCGTCCACTGACACGCCGTCGACACCACCAGCCAGTGCCGGCCGGCAGCGTCGTGCGAGTACATCGTGCCGCTGCCGGCCGGTCCGCTGTCGTCGGCCAGCGCAACGCCGTTTTCGGCGTCACCCCGCTCGACTGCGCGGAAGCTGCCCGAGCCCGGGCACGCGAACGTGTAACGGAGCGACCAATCCGAACCGGTCGTGAACGTCGCCGTGGTCGTGTTGCCGCCCCCGGACGTCTGCAGCACGATGGACGTGCTCGCATGCGCCGGAGCACGGCCGGCCAGAGCCCATCCCGCCGCCCCGAGCGCGACAACCGCGCCCGCGAGGACGCCGGCCCACCCCCTGTATCTCGTCATGCACCCAGTGAAGGACTTCGTATGACGATGTGTCAAGTCACCAGCGTGCGGGGTCGCCTGACGTGTTGCCCTCCCAGTGGTTCCACAGGAAGGTCTGCGCGTCGACATGGCAGAACGAGGCGCCCGCGTCCAGCATCGCGAGCCAGCAGCCCCAGTCGTCGTACTGCGATCCGGCCGGCCTCTGGAAGCCGCCGGCCTCGCGCATGAGTTCCGTGCGGGCCAGAGCGCTGGTGTGGATGTACGAACGCTGGCGCAGGATGTCCGCGTCGAACGGGAGCCCGTAACGGTGCTCCGGCCCGGTCGGCGGGCCGCCGAGCTGCGGGACGAACGGCGTCGAGTAGACGACGTCGGCACCTGACTGCGCCTGCGCCTGGAAGAGTGTGACCAGGTGGTTCGGCAGCATCGTGTCATCGTCGTCGAGGAAGGTGACCCAGTGCGTGTCCACCCTGGCCAGTGCGCGGTTCTTGGTCGCCGCGGCGCCGGTCCGCGTGAAGTCGAACTCGACCGTGATCGCGTCCGGCTGCATGTCCTGCAGCGCGACCGAGGCCAGGGCGCGGGCGAGCAGCCGGGCGCGCGGCGGGATGCTCGTGACGCAGACCGTGATGCCAGGCCTCACCAGCGGTCGCTCCGCCCCGAGGTGTTCGCGCCGTGGTGGTTCCACACCCAGGTACGGCACGGCACGTGCATCACGGTGGCGCCCTGGGCGAGGCAGCCGAGCAGGAACCGCCGGTCCTCCCCCATCACGTCCCCAGGCCGCAGCGGCGCGGCCGGATCGGTGAACCCGACCGACTTCGCCAGCTCGGTCCGGACCATAATCGTGATCGTCGTGTCCTGCGGATTGGCGGGATCGAACGGCTTGCCGAAGTGGCCGAGCGGGTCCTGCTCGCTCAGCTTGCCGTTCTGCTCCAGGTAGAAGTACGAGTAGACGTAGTCGGCTCCCGAGTCCCACGCCGCGTCGCGGAGCACCTGCAGGTGCTCGGGCAAGAGGCGGTCATCGTCGTCGAGGAATGCGACCCAGTCCGTAACCACGAGGTCCAGTGCCCTCTGCCGTGTTCGTGCGGCTCCTTCGCGGTCGAAGTCGATGGCCGTGGCGATGCACTCAGGTTTCAGGGTCTGGTTTTCCGCCGACTCGCAGGCCTGACGGAAGAGTTGCCTGCGCGGTGGGATCGTGGGGATGGCCACCGTGATGTTCACGACGCGACCACCCCGGTCCAGCGTGTCGAGCGCAGCGCCTGTTCGATGCCTTGTTCGAGCGAGATCCGCGGCTGGTAGACCTTGCGCAGCTTGGTCGTGTCCGCCACCCGGTAGCGCACCCCGACCGGCTTGGCCGGCAGGTGCTCGATCTGCGGCCGGTAGCCTCCCCCGACCTTGTCGATTACCATCTCGGCGAGCTGGTTGAACGAAGTCGGCCGCCCGGTGCCGATGTTCAGCCGGCCCTGCACACCTTGTCCGAGCATGGCGAAGACCGCGCCGACGACATCGTCGATGTGCACGAAGTCGCGCACCTGCTCGCCGTCGCCCCAGATCTCGAACGGATCGGCGCGCCGCGCCGCGCGGGCGATGAACGAGGGGAAGGGATAGTCCAGCGGCTGGTCCTCGCCGTAACCGGAGAACGGGCGCACGACGAAGACCCGGTGGCCTTTCTCCTGGGCGTGCCTGACGAGCCGTTCGCCGGTCAGTTTCGCCCAGCCGTACGTGGCATCCGGCTCGCCGAAGAACTGGTCCACGGGCTCGGCCATGTCCTCGGACAGGTCGATGCGGTAGCCGCTGTTCTGGGTGGCGACAGGGTAGGCGGCCGAGCTGGAGAAGTAGATCGCGTCCGGGACGTTCGCGAGTTCCAGCCAGCGGAAGAAGATCGAGTCCAGGGCGAGGTTGGTCGCCACGGCGAGTGGCGAGCCGTCGATCTCCTCGCGTCCCTTGACGTGCGCTGCGCAGTGCACCGCGAGGTCGACCGTGCCGCGCACGTGCTCGCTGGTCCAGGCCGGGTTACGCAGGACGTCGAGCATGTCGTGACCATTGGCTAGGTCAATGCCATGAACCGTGTGACCTTGCCTGCGGAATTCGTCGGCCATGTGCCGACCAACGAACCCGGCGTGACCGGTGATCAGGACTCTCATCCGCGTACTCCCGTCAGGATCTGGAACATCCCGCGCAGCTCCTGCCGGACCACCCGGTATCCGCCCTGCTCGAGCAACGCGCGGTAGCCATCCGGATCCCAGGCCCAGGTGTGAAATTCGTAGGCGCTGCCCGGACGCTCGGTCCACGGGGAGGAGGCGACCAGGACCCTGCTCTGGACGAGGGACTTGACGAACCAGTGCGGGTCGATCAGGTGCTCGAGCATCTCGGTGCACACGGAGATGTCCCCGAACCGGATCGGATGCATCGGGCCGTCCGGCTCCAGACGGAGCCAGCCCTCGACGACGTCACCCAGCGAGACACTGACACCGCGCTCGTTGCGGGCCGCGTCCACGTTCGTCTGCTGAAGGTCGTACCCCCACGCCGCGAGGCTCGGGTCGAGGATCGAGAGCAGTCCACCGTCGCCGGCTCCGAGGTCGGAGACTGTGGTCAGGCCGTAAGCCTCGGCGGCGAAGTGCACCTGGGCGGCAGCCTCGATCAGCCGCTCTCGGTGCGCGCCCTGCTCCAGGTGCGGCGCGCGGTCGCGGCCCGCGTACCAGGACGGCTTCGTGTACTCGGGGACGGTGCCCTCGGGGAAGAGACGCCACTCGCCCATCAGCACAGCCCCGCCGTGTGCAGCTTCTCCAGCGCGGCCGGCAGCCCGGCCCGCTTGAACTCCTCGAACACCGCGCCGTCGCTCGCGTACTGCTCGGCGCTGTTGACTTCGGCGTACCGCTCGTCCATCGGCGCCTTGCCCGCGGTGGGGTGCAGGTGCTCGATCACGACGTTGGGCAGGTAGCGCAGCCTCCCCATGCCCTCCCCGAGCGCCTTCCAGGCGTCGTCGAGGTAGAGGTGCACCATCCCGGGCGGGCACATCCACCCGAGCGCGGCCGGGATGTTCGAGGTCATGAACACCGCCGTGGGGAGCCGTTCGTGCTGCAGCAGGTCGTCGCCGTAAACGATGGCCGCGCCCATCCCGTCGAGGACCTTGCAGACCATCTCGTCCCAGCGCGGCGTGCGCGGGCGGTGGTCGTCGCCCATGAACCCGATCGCGTCGTAATCGGGGAAGCTCTCGGCCAGCCAGTTGAGCGTCGGTCCGAGCCGGCGGCGCGGGCCGACCACGTTGCTCGCCCAGGTGCCGTTCCACACGTCCAGGGCCAGGTACTCGGGCAGGGCCGGATCGTCCTCGTCGAGGGCGACGAGTAGATCGGCGTACCAGGAGAAGGTCTCCTGCCAGCTCTCGGCGAGCTGTGCGATGTTGCCGGGCCGTCCCCGGGACGGGACGAAGACCACCATGGGGGCCAAAGGGATACTCCTCGCGTATCGGGGCGAAGCGAGCCTAGCTTGACCGATAGTCACGCGGCCAGTAGGCGGCGCGCCAGCTGCCGAGGTGCCTGTCGATCGTGTAGTTGCGTGCGTGTTCACGCGCTGCCCTGCCCATGCGCTCGCGCAGGCCGTCGTCGGTGACCAGCTCGTGCAGGTAGCGCTCCCACTCGTGCTCGCGCCGCACGAGAAATCCGGTCTCCCCATGCTTGACGAAGTCCCGGTAGGCCGGCGAATCCGAGGCCACCACGGGGATTCCCATCGCCGCGTATTCCAGGGCCTTGAGATGCGACTTCGACCGGTTGAACGGGTGATCGCTCAACGGTGCGATGCCGACGTCGAAGCGCAGCATGCCGTAGTAGGCGGACGGGTTGGAGAAGATCGGCGTCCACGGGGCGAAGTCCGCGACCGGCGCGCGCACCAGGGCTTGGTGCTCCGTGCCCGTGTACCGCATGCGGATCTCGGGGTGACGGCTGAAGAACCTGCGCAGGTGCCGTGCTGCGACTTCGAAGTCGCCGAGATGGGTTGCCGACCCACCCCACCCGATCGTCAGCCGGTCCGTGACGGGAACCGGCAGGTCGAACACCGCCGGGTCGAGACAGTTCGGCACGATGTGCACGAGCGAGGGATCGGCGCCGTAGTCGGCGGCGCGCTGTGCCAGGTACGGGGTGGAGACGGTGATCGCGTCCGCGGAGCGCAGGTTGGCCAGGATGTTGGCGCGCCGCTGGTCGTTGTCGAAGTAGGCGCGCGCCTGCAGGTTCTTCTCGTCGATGCCGAGCAGGTCGTCATCGATCTCGTAGACGCGGCGCACCTGGCCGCGCAGGTTGCGCCAGATCTCCGTGGGACCGGTGTGGCACGAGCGCTGCCCGACCACGACCTGGCCGGCGGTCAGTGTGCGCACGTCGAGCTTGTCGCTGTAGGAGACGTCCGCCTCTCCCGTTCGGGCGAGGGCGTCGAGCGGGACCTTGATCCGGTAGTAGCCGCAGCCCTGCCGATCTGCGAGCCAGCCGTGGATCCGGCCGCGGTGAAAAGGGGACGGATGACAAATAGTCACAGTTAGACATTAGCAGGTTTATACCAGGACAATGAGGTCTGACGAGGGAGGAGGACCAGGGGTGATCGCGTGGCTGCATTCGCTTCCCTGGGCCCCGATTACGGCCGCCAGCCTTGTCGGTACTTTCGTCCTGATGGTGTGGCGCGGTACTTTGGTGCCGAAAGCCACTTTTGATGCGGTTTGCCGGATTCAGGAGTCGCGCCTGGCTGACAAGAGCCGGGAGAGCGACGACTGGAGGAACGCCTATCTGAACTCTGAGAAGGCGCGCTCACTGACCGACCAACAACTGGCCCGGATGCTGGAGCTGTTGCAGAGTACCGACCTGTTCATCAGGTCGTTACCGAGGAGCGGTGATCCCGATTAAGCGCTTGAGACGGCGCCGTAAGGCGCGCCAGGACGAGGAGACGCGCTCCTTCGGTTGCGAGAAGGCAGCCGCAGCGAAGGATGCGAGCGCCCGCGAGCTGGAAGCCGTCATACAGCGCGACAAGGTGATCCGAGCCCTGCCGGGACTGCTGCTTGCCCACGCCCATCACCGGGAGCCTGTCCGATGACACGCACGATGATCGACGGCGTCAACACCGACGCCCCACGGATGCCGACGACCGGCATCCAACTGGTCGCAGGGTACGTAGACGGACTGTACGCCTGGTCCCAGGAAGACTGGGACCGCTTCCCGCCCGGTGTCATCCGCGTCCGCATCGCAGTGTTCAGCACCACCAACGACGGCCACATCCTGGACGTCGAGCCCGGCAACGCGACCCCCGCACAGGCGGTCGACTGGGTGCTGATGCGCCGCAGGGCCGGCGCCGATCCGACCATCTACTGCAGCGTCTCCAACTGGCCGGCGCTGCGCGCCGCGTTCGCCGCCCGCAGCGTCGCCGAACCGCACTGGTGGCTCGCCGCCTACGACGACGTCGCCGTCATCCCGGCCGGGACGGTCGCCAAGCAGTACAACGACGACCTGCATCTGCACCAGCCTTACGACATCTCGGTCGTCGCGGACTACTGGCCCGGCGTCGACCCCGCCGACCCGCCCTCGAACCATGGCTCCGTCAGGAGAAACGACATGCACATCCCCTTGAAGCCGGGAGACCCGGTGGTCTTCACCAACCCGGCCGCAGCCCTCGGCGGGACTTCCCGCATGCTGGTCGCGAGCGATTTCGGAGACCTGAAGATCCGGATCGCCACCTACAGCTGGGCGACGAAGGGCTGGACGGTCCACGACGAGGTGTCCGTCGACTCGAAGGGCCCGGCGTACGCGCTCGACCTGCCGCCGGACACCAACAAGGTCTCGGTCGGCGTGGACGCCGACTCGACCGGTATCGGCGGTCTGGTCGTTCTCGCCTGATGGGCGAGAAGACGAAGCACGCGCTGCGCGCCGCGCTCTCTGCCCTGGTCGCCATCTGCGGCGTGGTCCCGCTGGTTCTCGGGACCGGCAGCCCAGGCTCGCAGGCCGGCTGGGCGGCGGGAGCCGTCGCCGCGGCCGGTCTCGTCAACCGGTTGCTCGCGGCAGCCGACCCCTACCTGCCCGCGTGGCTGAGGGTAGGGCCGCCGCGCCCGTGATCTCGCCTGATTGACGGAAAGTCACGATCTGGCTAAGATCACCGTATGAGTGTGCAGCGTCCTGTCTCCCAGATGCAGTTCGCCGCGGACGTAGGGTGCCACTACACCCTGGTCACGCGGTACCGCAACGGCGAGAGACTGCCCACGGTCGAGCACCTCGCCAAGATGATCGAGACGTACGACCTCGATCCCATGGAGGCGATCAAGGCCGTGAACAAGGCGAACGAGCGTGACGCTCAGGGTGAGAAGAAGTACCCGAAGGCGTTCGCGACCTACCTGCGGGACAACATCTTCACCGCCCCGCCCGCGGCGAAGAAGAAGGCGAAGTAAGGGAGCCCGGCTCATCGAGCCGGGCTCCCTTTTCCTCGTAGTATTGACAGATAGTCACATCAGCGGCAGACTCTTCTTTGACAGATAGTCACAGGGGAGGAGCTACCGATGACCCAGTCCCAGATCCGCGCCCGTGTCACCGCACTGCGCATGCGCCGGCTGGCCCGCGTCGCTCGTGTCTACGCCCTCTTCGCACGGCTGGTCCAGAAGCCGGTCACGGTCGAGTCCTTCCTGCGTTCTCGCGGCCTGTCCGGCGGCGTGCTGCGCTCGGTCTGGGGCACCTTCGGCGAGCGCGTCAAGGCGCTGTACAGCGAACTGCGTGGCGGCCGGAAGCCCACGAGCATCTGGCAGACCATCACCTCCCCGTCAGGCAAGGTGCGCGAGGTCGAGGTGGCCGCGTACCGCGTCAGCGACCTGCCGCTGCTGCAGGCCGTCTGGAACCAGTTCTACGCGATCTGAGAGGTACACATGGCCACTGCTACACCCCGCGATGACGCCGCCGACGCTGCCGAGATCCTGCACGAGGACAAGGTCTCCGAGGTCGTGCAACACGCACTCAAGCAGCTCGAGGGCAAGCGCTGGGTTCTCTTCCACGCGAAGGACTACCTGCTCGGCGTGCTGCAGTTGCTCGAGGCGCGCAACCTGCTGCGCGACGTCAAGCGCGAGGCGGAGATGGACAAGGTCGTCCGGGAGACGCGCGCTGCCTTGGAGGCACGTGTGAAGGGGTACTTCCGTCTCGCGCGCATCGCCGCCGAGATCCTGCCGGCCAGTTACCGTGCCGAGGTGGATCGCATCTACAACGTGCGCACCATGGAGGAGCTGGACAACACTGCTGTGACCAAGATCGAGGCCGCCGGCTGGGCGCACGCCGGGTCCGGTCCGGACGCCATCGCCCTGGCGAAGGTCCGCAAGTTGGCGCGTGAGAGCTACAAGCGCCAGACGATCAAGCGCGCCGACCTGCTCGAGGCGCTGGGCATCAGCGACGGTAGATAAGGAAGCTGATACGCAAGAAGGGCCCGGCTCGTTGAGCCGGGCCCTTCGTCATGCGCGCACCCAGACACCGGGTGCGCGCCAGAAACCGTGCGTGCCGCACTCCCGGCACTCGATGGAAGGACTCAGCGATCCGTCGGGCAGCCACTGCCAGCCTTCGGGACCGAGCGGGAGTTTGCCGCCGATGTCGTCCCACCCGGCGTGGACCCCGGTACAGGCATGGAAGAAGACAGGATGGTTATCGACCGGATCGCGCTCGACACGCGGCAGAGCCTTGTCAGGCACTGTGCGTCAGCGGATGCCGGAAGGCGGGCGTACAGTCCGGGCAGACGCACCTCTGGGTCGCTGGATCCCAGCAGTGGGGACAGGAACAGACACATGAGCGGGACTCGCCGAGGTGCTGGTGTGCGGTCTCGGGCTCGGTCTGCGAGGCCGACTGGAGCGCCGGCATCAGAACTTCACCAGTTGCGTTGAGCTGTAGCCTTGGCCGAACCCGTCACCGTCCCCGGTCCACTCCACGATCGGGTGCGCGGTGTCCTGGGCGAACGGGTCCATGTGCACGCCCGTGACGACGCCCTCCTGCCCCGACAGGCGGTGCTGGACGCGGTCCCCCGGCGTGTAGGCCGGGTTGCCGCTGCGGTCCCCGGGCGGCTGGTCGGTGGCGACCTCGAGCGTCATCGCGCCCTCCTGGGAGCATCAGAAACAGCGTCCTGAGTACCGCTGTACAAGTCGACCGGTGTGGCGCCGACCGGGCGGATCGAGTTCGGCGCGATGCCCTGGGCGAGTGAGGCGTCCTCGCCCGCGAAGGCTACGCGCGGCATCACGCGAGCGGTGTGCGGATCACGGTGGTGGCCGACCACGGTGCCCTCGCCGAGCGTGCGGTGCACGACCCGGTCGCCGACCTGATGCGCCGGAGTCGGCTCCATGCGCTGATCCTGATTCATCTCGGCCGCGCCCCGCGGATGATGGGTGTTGGCGAGTTCCTGCGGGATGACCGTGCCGAGATCGGGTCCGCCGGCCGACGGGCCGCCGTCCCCTGTGCTCTGATACGGGCCGCCGCCCTCGAACTGAGCCCTCATGTCAACCAGAGTACATCGGGGCACTGAAAAGAGAACCGCCCCAGTCGGCCTCGACGACTGGGGCGGTCCAAGTCTGGCTGATCAACTGCCTGCCGTGTCCTAGCAGATCCTCGCGGATGGCGCGCGCACCGTCCTTGAATCAACTACCCGGAGCTGACGAGGCTCCTTGAACCACTGCAAACAGGCGGGGGAAGACCGCAGCAACCTTACTCCCGCTTTGACCCGCGCCCCTCACCGGTCAAGGCTACTCACGCGGATATGTGGCAGGGATGGGATTTGAACCCACGACCTTCGGGTTATGAGCCCGACGAGCTACCGAACTGCTCCACCCTGCTGTGAACCGGATTGCCGCCCCCGGCTCTGCTGGCCCATACACCTCAGCACGGTCCGGCTTCCCGGACTTACCTAGCCAGCCCCGCACATCCGAGGATGCGTCCACCACCTTACATCGAGCGGCGCGCCTCGTGCAGCAGCTCCTGCACGTTGTCGTCCGTGCGCGGCGAGCGCAGGAACCCGGAGACCAGCTGCGGCAGCGCCGCGTCGAATCCAGCCACCTGCAGCACACCCTGCTGCTTCGGGTCGGCGATCGAGTGGCCGGCCGCGGTCATCGACGCGACGATGACGCGCGCCTGCGGATTCACCGACGAACGGTAGCCGTCCAGAGCCTGGCTCGGGTGCTGGTACCGGCCGGCCCACGTCTCGTTGTCCGTCAGCACCAGGAACCCGTCGACCGCGATCCGCTGGGAAGCGGCCCACTCGAACGGGAGTGACAGGTCCGTCCCGCCGCCGCTCGGCTGCCAGGACGCGATCTCGCGCAGGTTGGTGCGCGGCGTGACCCGCGACCTGCGCACGGCGGTGTCGACGTCGATGACGTGGACGTTGCCCTTCTCGATCCGGGACATCGCCGCCGCCATCCCGCACGCGATCTCGTACGGGGAGCCCAGGGGCGAGCCGCCGAGCACGACCCGGCCGCCGAAGCCGTTGGACATCGACCCGGACGAGTCGACCGCGACCAGCAGCCGCTTCCCCGAAGGCTCGACGTAGCCGAAGGAGAGCTCGTAGGCCTCCTCCAGCGCATCGGAGATCGCCGCGAGCGGTGTCCAGGTGCGCAGCGGCGCCTTCGGGTTGGGCTGCGCTGCCCCCGAGTTGTAGACCTTCAGGGCGAGGTAGACGTCGAGGGGGTGGATGCGCGCCTTCTTCAACGCCTCGCCGTCGGTCAGCCGGCGTACGACCGTCGAAACGGCCTCGCCTCCATAGGGCTTGAGAGCCGCGATCCTGGTCATCCGCGCGAGATTGCGGATCAGGGCCGTCATGCCGACCGTCTCGGTCAGCGCTTCCCAGACCTCGGGCGAGTCGAGTACCGCGTCCGGCAGGAACTCCCACGGCACGCGCAGGGTCCGCACCGCGGTGACCGCCTCCTTCGGACCTGTGACCGCCTTGGCGATCCGGTACTTCTCCACGCTCGGCAGCACCAGGGCCGCCTGCTCGTCCGGAACGTTGCCCGCGAGCCAGCCGAACAGGGCGTCGGTCGCCGGGTCCATCTTGATCAGCGATGGCTTCGCGAGGCGCAGCATGTCCCGCAGGGCGAAGGGCTCGCCGCTGCCGGTCTTGCGCGAGCGGGCCTTGCACGCCCGGAACGCGATGCGGTCCGCGTCGTCGGCCAAGAACCAGTCGGCCAGAGCGCCGCGCATCAGCCGGTTCATGACCGGCGCGATGCCCTTCCCCGAGGGCTTGCCCTTGAGGTTCTTGTAGTAGCCCCAGAAATGCGCGAAGTGGTCGGTGGTGCGCGCGATCGATGGCAGCGCACCACGCGCCGCGCGGCGCGCGTCCAGGTCGCCTCGGGCGAAGGCCGCGGCGAGGACGAAGAGGGCCGGGAAATTCTTCGGCGCGCGGCCGGCGGTGCTGACCTCGGTGGCCAGCTGGACCGCGCGGCAGCCATCAGCCCCGATCGCGTCGAAGACCACCTGCGCGTTGGCGAAGGTGTGCTCCTTCTCCCCGACGTAGTAGGTGCCGCCGGTCGTGCCGAGGATCAGGAAGTCCTCAAGCTTCGTCCAGAGGTCCTTGCCGAAGGTGAAGCCGCCCGCGTTGTTGCGGACCATCTCGGCCTGGCGGCCGGGGATCGGCTCGGTCTGCGGCGTGCGCACGGTGCTGACCATGGACAGGGCGTCCATCGTGGTTTCCTTTCGAGGATTCAACACGGCCGGGGCCGGACGCGAACCGGCCCGCACGAGGGGGTGTCGTGCGGGCCGGTCAGGGGACGGATGCGGGAGTGACTACCGGGTTTAAGCGTCTTAGGCCGCTAGACAACCAATCCCGAGGGATTGGACGGGATTCGAACCCGCGTCTCTCCTTTGCAAGGGGTAACCGATAATCGTTCAACCCGTCGGTGGTGCGAGGTGAGCGGATACGGAGGGCGGCCACCGGTGTTAAGTGCTCTGCCAATTGAGCTACGCACCCGAAGGTGCGACGGGACTTGAACCCGCAACCACTCTCTTAACAGGAGATAACCGACGGCCTTTCAACCCGCTCGATCGAGCCGTCAGGCTCGGCGATTCACGAGTGTCCGGATGCGGTGTCGACCACCGGGTTTTAGCGCTCTACCAGTTGAGCTACCCATACGGATCTCTCCGTTTGGACGGGATTCGAACCCGCAACCTCTCGAACCAGAATCGATAACCGACGGTCATTCAACCCGGACCAGGCTCACTGTGTTCAGTTGTCAGCGGAGCAGATGCGCAAAGCTGGTCCCCGGAGTCATCAGCCAGATAACCGAGAGCCTTTCAACCCGCTCCGAGAAAGACAGTACAGGGCGACGTGACTATCCGTCAACCTGATTTCAGCGTCACCACCCGGCGCCCATCCGACCGAGCAGCCGGCGGCCCGCCTCGGGAGAGAGGCCGGCGAAGAACCTGCCGCCCAGCGACAGGATCCCCACGACGACCACATCGCCATGAACGGCGACGGACACCAGCTGCTCGGCGCGACGGTTGCGCTGTAGCGAGCACAGCTGGTCCGCGGCAAGGTCCGCCGCGAACACCCGGATCTCGGCTCCGTGGTCGTAACGCGGCACCGACAGCGTGTGCCGCCGCACGTCGTCGTAACCGATCAGCCGGCGGATCTTGCGCGACGTCGCGCCGTCGGACCACGGGACACGAACCTCCCGCACCGGCTTGTGCCCGTCGGCCGGGACCATGAGCATCTTCACCGCCCGCGCTTCCTTCCCTTGCGCTTGCCGCCGGCCCGGGTCACCGGGGCCCGCGACAGGTCGATGACGCTGTTCGTGTCGTACGTCCACGGCAGCCAATCGGAAATGGTGTGCGCGGCGAACTGACTCGGATCGCCTCGTTCGGCGACCAGCTGGTCATAGATCGGTGTCGTTGTCATGGTTCTTCCTCCTCTCCTCGGCGTCGGGATACCGGCCGCGTACGCGCGCCGAGATCTCGTCCACCCGGTCCCAGTACTGCCGCGGCAGCGTGCACTTGTCGGCGCACCACGAGACCAGGGCGCAGACCAGGATGGCGGGGTCGGTGCGCACGACCCGGTGGTGCGTGGCGATGCTCTCGGGCAGGAACGCCTGGCGGACCGGCTTGTAGGCCTTGGCCAGCAGCGCGATCTGCTCCTCCAGGCTGCTGCTCACGCGGCTTGCGGTTCGAAGGCCGCGGCCAGCAGCTTGTACCAGTGCTCGATCTGGTCCTTGACCGTGCGCTCCTCCAGCCAGCCGTCCTTGGCCCAGCTCGCGCGCAGGGCGTAGAGCTCCTTGGCGGTCGCCCACGTCTTGAGGCACTGGTTGTGGTTGTAGTTGGTGGTCGGCGGCTCGGTCACGAGCGCGTGCAGCGCGCGGTGCAGGGCCGTAGAGGTCTCCGTGCGCAGGTCGGGCAGCGTCATCCGGCGTTCACCCACTTCCTCAGCTCGTCCGTGGTCAGGGCGAGCCTGGCCTCCAGGTCCTTGTTCTTGCGCTCCAGTTCGGCGCAGTTGGCGCACACCGCCGGCTTGCGCACCTGGTCGAGTCGGTAGGTGCGCGGGAAGGCATCGCCCTTCACCTGCACCTGGTACAGCTCCCGGCCGGAACCGAGCGAGTTGGCGGTCAGCACCACACCGGTCTTCCAACCGGTCAGTTGCTTGACCTCGACCTGTTCGCCCGGCCGGAATGTCGTGGCAGGCTTAGGCACCGCGCCTCCTGGGATCGCGCGTCATCTCGTCCAGCGTCAGCACGAAGCGCCCGGGCGGAGGGAAAACACCCGTCCGGAAACACAGCGCCACGGCGTGCGCGGCGTCATGCGCGCCCAGCCGTGCGAACGCCCGGCGCAGGTGCGACTTAACCGTCAGGTTACTGATACCGACTCTGTTGCCAGTGTCCTCGTAGGTCAGTCCGTGTGCCTTGCACCAGAGCACTTGCACCTCACGGGACGTCAGCGGGCTGCCGTGCGGCGGCTTCGGCGCCTTGCTGTCGCTCATGCGGTCTCCCTCCAGTGGTCCCGGGCGAAGATGAGCTTCTCGGCCAGGGACGTCAGCCGCTCGAAATACACGGGGCTCACGGTCTCCAGGCCCGGCTGCTCGGGTAGGGAGGTGACCGAGGTCAGCCGCGCCGCGGCCAGGCCGCAGAGCAGGTCTACGTCGTCCCGGTCCAGTTCCCGGCTGCGTCGCTCGGCGATCCGGCGCAGCGTGCGTTCCCGTCGGCTCATGCCAGAGCCTGTTCCAGCATCTGGCACAGCGCCTCGGACAGCGGACCGCCGCTGAACTCGTTGATCACGGTCAGCAGCCCCAGCGCCTCGTTGTTCAGCTGCGGGTCGCCGGGCAGCACCCAGCGCAGTACGTCCGGGTCGTTCAGGTTCCACTCCTCCCGCGGTGCGGGCGTGACACCAGTACCGCTGCGGACGGCGACCAGGCCCTTGGCCCGCAACTCGGCGAGCGCATCGCGCACGACGGTGCGGGAGACGGCGTACTGCTTCGCCAGGTCCTCGGTCGTCGTGGGGTTCGCCAGTTCGCCCGTGACAATGCGCGGGCCGAGGATGCCGGCCAGGGACTTGCCCATGGATCCTTGCGTCATGATCATCGATAGGCTCCAGTCGTGATGCGGCAGCGGACCGCTTCCATGGCGCGCAGCTGCAGTTGTTTGGCCGCGCCGTCGCTGATGGCGAGCGCGGCCGAGGTCTCCTTGATCGACAGGTCACGCAGAAACCTCAGCTCCAGGCAGCGGCGCTGGTTGGGGACCAGGCCGCGCAGCGCCTGATTGACCGTGGTGCGGTACAGCGTCTGCTGGACCTGCTCCCACACGTCGGGGGCGACGCGGTCGGCGTCGTACATGTCTGCCGTGGGCACTTCGCAGCGCACGCGCGCCGACTTCAGATGGTCGGCGAGCAGGTTGCGCGCGATCGTGACCAGCCACGCCTGCCTGCAGCTGCCGCGCTCGGTGTAGCTGTCCCAGCGGGCCAGGGCACGGGCGAAGGTCTCCGCCGTCAGATCCTCGGCGGTCTCGTGGTGGCGCAGCCGCTTGTAGAGGAACTGGAAGACGAACCGGTGACTCTCGCGGTAGGCCTGCTCGATCCCGTCAGCGTCCACGGACCGACCTCGAGATCCGCACGAAGCGGGGCAGGGCGTACGCGGCGGCCACGGGAATGGCCAGGCCGGCGTAGATCAGCACGAGAGTGGCGCCGATCTGGGCCGACATCGTCCACTGGTGCACCATCCACTGCGCGGTCAACGTGCCGGCGACGAACAGGACCAGTCCAGTGGTGGCGAGAACGATGGCGGTGTCGGTCAGGTCCCGGAAGGTGCGAGAGCGCAGGATTCGGTGCAGCATGGATCCCCCATTACGCGGATAAATCAGTACAGTCAGATCGTACGATGGTGTGTGACTATCTGTCAAACAAGAGGGTTGTCACTCAGTCATTTCGGTTGGGGAAGCAGCATTCGTCGAGCGTGCAGAAGAAACACGCCATGCAGCAACCGCACTCCGGGCAGAAGTCCTCACCGCAGACCGGCTCGCGCTCCTCGTCTTCCTGCGCGTCCTCGCCCGTCTCGCCGGTCACGGCGCGACGGGCGGATACAGGGCTGCGTACTCGTCCCAGATCCCGGCTTCCTTCAGCAGGGCGATGACGAGTTTCCCGGCCGGGGTGACTCCGTAGAAGTCGGAGAAGGGCCGCTTATCCGTCCGGCTGCCGTCGTACCGGTGCCAGATCAGGCCGCGGCGCTCCAGACCCGGTGCACCCGTCGCGAACATCGACGGGCTTCTCACCCAGGTAACGGGATCCAGGCGGTGGCCGCCGGCCGCCTCCAGGCGCAGCACCCAGTCGATGTGCACGAGCGCCTCGATCAGGGTCTTGCCGAGGTCGAGACGGAACGCCGAGCCTGTCACATAGGCACGGAAGGCCTGGTTCACTGCGGGCGCCCGGGCGGGCTCGGTCGCGGCCAGTGCCTCGTCGCAGTCCGGACAGGGTGAGTGGTCCCGCTCGATGTGCTCGCGCGCCGCGTCCTCGACGATCCGGCGAATACCGGTCGTCGACCAGCAGTCCATGGTCGGGCCGGCGGTGCAGCGCGCCTCGTGCCAGTCGGTGCGGGCGCTCTCGATCTCCTGGATCTCGATGTGCTGGTCGAACTCACTCGTCAGCGTGGACACAGAGATCCTCCTTGCAGTCGGCGTGCCGCTCCAACACCTTCACAACGCCGCACGGCCAGGTGTCGCCTGGGTAGCCGCGGTGCGGGCAGCCGCCACACTCCAGCCACGCCTCGAGCCAGTGCAGAACAGGGAAGTGGCGATCGACCAGATCAGAGGAGAGGCAGTCGCCACGGGGCAGGATTTTCAAGCGCAGTGCCTGGTGCCGATCCTGGGCCATGGCCATGCGCTCAGTCCGGGCGGCAGCCAGCTGGAGAGCCTCCTGTGCCCGGTCTTCCTTGCGTTTCTGCCGGGCCGCGTACCGTTCAGCGGCTGTAAGACGTGTCACTGCCCCACCTCCGCGTCAGTACCGAAGACGAGCTCGTAGAGCGCGTCCGCGATGTGGTCGGTCTCCTCGGCAACTGCGAGTTCGAAGTCTGCGATTTTTTTTTTCCTCCCCGGCCCAACTGCACAGGCAGCGGGCCCGCACGGTGCCCTGGGAGGGGAGCAGGACGATATACGTCTCGTGCATCAGGCGGTCCGAGACTCGATGTCCTCGATCCAGGCCGAGCACACCGCCATGACCTGAACCAGTTCGCCGACCAGCTTCTCGGGATCAGTCTCCGCGAAGGCCTCGGCGACTTCCTCGTTCAGGATCAGCCGCCAGCCGGGGCCGCCAGGCGTGTGCGCGGCTGCGCCCTGGCAGATGGTCCGGGCGAGGTCGGCGGCCCGTTGCAGGCCTTCGCCGCCCGTGTCGTCCGGGTGCTGCTGGTGGCCCCACTTCTCCATCTGGCGCTGCCGCTCGGCCGCGACGCGTTCGAGGACGGACAGCGTCTCGGGCGAGGTCTCGTAGTCGGGCAGCACGGGGACGCCCCGGTCCGGCTCGGCGGCCAACCGGTGCGCCGTCTTGGCGCTGGTGGCCAGCGCCCTGCCGATCAACGTGTCGGTGAACGTGCCGATCGCCTCGCCGCAGGCGCACTCGACGCGCAACCAGTCGCCGTCCAGGGCCCGGGTGTAGATCGTGTGCTCGGCCATCAGATCCGGACCTCCAGCCAGTGCTGCGAGCCGTCCGTCTCGGCGGCCAACACCGCAGTGCGCGGGGCGGCGTGAACGGACACGGTCTCCAGTGAGACCTGCCGGCCGCAGCGCGGGCACGCCATCATGATCGCTCCGTCGTCGATCTCGACCTTGACTTCGTCGCCGGCCGCGAGCGCGCAGGTGCAGTAGATCTCGTCGAGGTCTGGCGCCTCAGACGTCGATGTGGCGATCACCAGGTTCAGCATCCGCGCCACCTCCCCGGGCAGCGAAGGCCTGGGCCCAGGCGATGCCGACGAACATCACGCACACCGCGCCGACGACGATCGACAAAAACTGTTCGAACCCTGTCATGGAAGTCTGTCCAGCTCTCCTAGGTGGAAGGTCAGAGGCTCGGTGTCTCCGTCGAGCAGCACGCTGCACATCCGCGTCTGGATCGTGAGCACCTTGCCGGTCTCGCCCATCAGCGAACTCATGCGGTTGGAGACCATCACCCGGTCTCCGGGCGTCAGTGGAGCTTTCACGCCAGCTGCTCGAGCAACTGGGTGAGGAAGGGCATGTACTTCTCGCCGAGCGGACCGTGCTGCGCCGATTCGAGCGCGACGCGCGTCAGATGGATCTTGCGCTCCAGGTCCTCGACCTTGATCTCCAGCTCGTCCCGTTCCCCGCAGTGATCGCCGCAGAGGTCGGTAGCCTTTTCGAGCTCTTCCTTCGCCGTGCTCAGCTCGTCCGTCTTGTCGGCCAGCCTGCGGGCACGCCGGTTGAGCTCTTCCAGCAGCTCAGCGATGTACTGCGGCGCGTCCTTGAGAAACCGCGCGACCGGGTTGTCAATGTCCCGGAACGTCTTCGGGTCGTAGTCGGTCCGCGGGACGATCAGATCCTTGGCATCCGTCATCAGCGACCAGCCGCTCGGCGCTTTCACAGGAAAGCGCGGCTGTGCTCCCTGCATGCCGCACCGGCTGAAGCCCATGACGTACAGCTGGCCGGAGTGTTGCGTGGCCAGGATCGGGCCGCCGCGCGTGTCGCCGATCCAGCCCCAGGGCGGCGCCGGAACAGCGCGCAGAGCGGTGAGGATCTCGTAGAGCCGCTGCGGTGTCATCCCGGGGCCCGACCCGTAGCGCTCGCTCACCGCTGCGCCGAGATGCTCGATCCGTCCCAGACCAGGGTGTCTCCGGCCTGGGCGAAGCACGCCAGCGGGCTGTCCGGCTGGGTGTAGATCACGCCGGAGTGCGACGGGGCCTTGACCGGGGCGGCCTTGCAGCCCCGCTCCACGAGCCACGCCGCGGCCTGCTCGACGTCGTCAACCGTGATCTTCTCCACTGTCACTCCCCTGACTTCTCGTGCGTGTGCGTTTCGTCGAGCAGGCCGTCGACCGGCAGCTGCAACGCGTCCGCCAGCGACTTGAGGGCCGGCGCACTCGGCGGCCGATCTCCGGCCTCGTAGTGGCTGATCGAGCTGCGGTCCACCGGACAGGCGCTCTCCGACGTGCGTTTCGCCAGGTCCTCCTGTGTCAGTCCGGCGCGTTCACGCGCCTGACGCAGGCGCGCGGAGCTGAAGGGGAGTGAGAGGGAGGTGCGAGGCATGGACGAAAAACTACCGCACATCACCGCACATGACAAGAGAAGAACGGCCTTCAACCGACTTCGCTTGGCCTCCGTCTCTATGTGCGCTAACGTGCGCGTATGAGCGCCCCATCACGAAAGGGCAACGCTTATGTCGACGGATCCCCCGCCCGTCATCTTGGAACGCGCCGTCGAGGACCGACGGCTGGAGCTCGGCATCCGCAAGCAGGAGGTCGCCGAGCGCGCAGGTGTCACCGCGTCGTACCTGCGCCGTGTCCTGTCCGGGAAGAATCCGCTCTCCCCGGATCTGAAGGCGGGACTCGAGCGGGCATTGCAGTGGCCGCGAGGCCATATCGACAGCCTGCGACCTTCCGGCGACAGCGACCGGCCGCCGCCCGGATCCCGCTACACGCAAGAGGAATGGGACCGGCTCGATGCGACGGACCGGCAGTTGCTCATCGACATCCACCGAAAACTGACTGATCACCAGAATCACCCGGCTGTGCGACGCAGAGTAGCCAGGTGATGAGTAGGCTTATCCGAATGACTGACGGTCTATTCATCATCTTGTGCGCTGTAGCCGTGGTCGGAACCAGTGTGATTTGGATTCAGGCCCGGCGTATCAGGCAACTGCAACGCAAGATCGACGTTCACGCCGAAGCGTTGCGGATGCTCGCTCAGCCGATCCACGTCGAACTGCCGCCCGAGCCGCCGACGAAACCCGATCTGCGAGTGATCAAGGGCGGCATGGTCGCGTTCAGCGCGGCGGCTTCGGGAACGATGGCCTTCCTGCACCGCCACGCGGGAGCGGTGAGCACGGTCGCGGCCGGACTCGTCGGCGGGATTCTCGCCGGGGCTCTGATCTTTACCAACCGCGGGATCCGCACGCCTTCAGTACTGCGCCCGTTGCCCGGGCCTGGGATCACGCTGCCATCGTCTGCCGCGCCATCCGTCTCCACGAGCAGCGTTCCGCCCTCCACGACCGTCACGGAACCGATCACTTCTCCCCCGTCAGCCGCGGTAGTGCCGGCCGTCGTCGGGCGAAGGCCGTCCCCGATCCCCCGACCTGCAGTACCTTCCACACAGCGCACGACGGCCGTACCGTCTCCTGCGGGAAGCTCGGTCAGCTTCACGCCGTCGTCGGTACGGCCGTCGCCGTGTCCGGTCGGTCTGAAACTACGACTTGACCCGGTCCTGAGAATCGAGGTCTGCGCCTGACTGGCGCTGCCCCTTGACCCGTCGTGTCTCGCCAATCGACGCGGCAACGGTCAGTACCGTTGCGATACCGAGCAGGACCCACATAGCGATCTTCAAATGCGCGTATCCGAGAATGATCGACCCACCGAGCAGCATCATGGCTGCGGCGGCGAGCCTGTCCGAGTTCTTCTTCGTCGTCTCCGCTTCCCGTCGAATTCGATGACTTCGTGCCGACACCTCGGGCAGAACCGGGTGCGGTACATCGCCCGGCGCACGCCATTGGTCCAAGCACCCCATTCGCCCTGGTGACCGCGTACCAGGCACACCAGCCGCTTCACAGGGCTACTTCTGCAGCTGCGGGACGCTCGCGTACGTGGGGATCGGCGCGTTCGAGACCAGGAACGGAAGGTCGGTCTCGACGAGCGCGCCGCCGACGGTGCGGAAGAAGACGCCGAACTGTCCGCCTTCGTCAGGGCCGTAGGACCCGTCGTCGCCCGGAGCGTCGTTCGTGCACTCCGTGCCGCCGCAGCCGACATTGACCTGTGTGGAGGTCATCTGGCTGGCCGTGCTGCTGACCTTGCCCTGGATCACGTAGTAGCCGACGACCTGGCCGGAGAAAGTGAAGACGTAGACGTAGTTGGTATTGCCCTTGGAGTTGTACTGCTGCAGGCGGAAGGCGAGGTTCTTGCGCTCCAGCGGGTCGGAGGGCGACTGGGCGGTGCAGTTACCGTTCTTGTCGCAGTTGGCGTAGGGGTAGGGCACCGCCTGGCTGAAGACCTGGCTGATGGCGCCGGACAGGTTGTTCTGGACGTGCTGGTTGGCGTCGGCGCTCTGGGTCGAGCGGCAGGCCGCCAGGCTGATCGTCAGCCCGAGGGCGACCAGCGCGCCGACGAGCAGGGTCCGTACGCGGCGTGTGTGTGCACGCGGGGAGCGGTTGTTCACGGGGTCTGCAGTCCTGTCGTGTTGGCGGCGCACTGCGCCTGCGCGTCGAGATGGTCGGGGTATCCGTCTGGGATGACGGCCAGGGCGTTACCGGCGTCGGTGTTGTATTGAGCGACGTCGTTGCTGCAGGCCATCTCGACACCGGTCAGGTTGGTCGCGTCGATGGCGGTGGCGTGCGAACCGGCGGCAGCCTGCGCCGCGGTGCGGATGTTGCGCTGGTCGGCCTGGACGGTCTCGTAGTCGCCCTTGATCGTCGCCGACCAGTGCTCGCGGTTGGCGGCGGTGCCGCGCTGCTGCTGGATCTGCAGCGTGCCCTTCGCCCCGCTCGTGCTCGCGGACAACTCCCGCAATCCCCACACCAGAGCGAGCAAGGCGATGATCGCCAGTACGCAGTAGAACAGGACCCGGCCGAGACGGAAGTCGCCGCGGTCGTCATAGATGCTCACATCAGACCTCTGAGTCTGGTTAGCTTCGGGCGGAAATGCCCGATTTTCAGATGATGCGATGCTAGGGAAGGGCGTGACTATCTGTCAATACAGCCCGTGCGGGCGGGTTGATCAGATACAGGCCGGCCCGGAAGAACGCTTCGGGGTCGTCGCGGCGCCTGCCGATGTCGCGGTTGCAGTTCGAGCAAATCAGTCCTCTTACACACTTGCCGCACGAGGTCTTTCCCGGGCAGCAGCGGTGGTCGTGGTCGACGGCCAGCTTCCGCGCCTTGCCCGTCGCGACCTGGCACACCGCGCACTTGCCGCCCTGAGCTTCGTACAGCCGCTTGTAGTCGCCGGGCTTCAACCCGAAGTTCGCACACACCTTGCGCTCGTGTTCACGCTCCCGGCGCTCGGCCACGACACGGCGATGGTGCGTCGCGCACCGCGGCCCGGGGTGCGGAACGGCCCGTTTCGTGGCCACCTCTTCGGCGGCGCAGTCCTTGCAGCGTCTCAGTTTCGCGCTGCCGCTGCCCGGATCTTTTCCGCGGTCTTCGACGTCATCCACCGGCTCTCCCCCTTCTCGTCAATCAGGGGGACGGCCGAGGCGGAGATCGGCACGCCGAGGAAGTCGAAGGTCATCGACTTCTCAATGGCCTCTGAAACGACAGAGACCCGAGATTCGGGAACCTGGAGAATCAGTTCGTCGTGCACCGGGTACCAGACCATCTCGCTGTAGCCCAGCTCGGCCGCGAAGTAAAACCAGGCGTCGACCAGGACCTCGCGGGCGCTGCTCTGGATCACGTAGTTCACGTTGGCGTACGTGGCCAGGTCGCCGTTCGCCCAGCGCTTGACCGGGATGCTGCGCCGGCTGACGGTGCGCACCGCGTCACGGAAATTGCCGAGCTGGCGGGAGAAGTCGGCGACCGCCTGGTAGCGCTCGCGGTGCGCGGCGACGATCCGCTGGGCGGCCTCCAGCGGGATGTTCGCCTGCTGCGCCAGTGCCTTGCCGCCGCCGCCGTAGACGATCAGGAAGTTCGCCATCTTGCCGATGTCCCGCGAGATCTCGATGCCCATCTCGGCCAGCTCGTCGACCGTCAGCTGGTGCAGGTCGCCGCCGGCCAGGATGACGTCGATCATCTTGCGTTCCTGGGCGAGGGCCGCGGTCACGCGCAGTTCGATCTGGTCGAAGTCCGCGGTCAGCAGCACGTGCCCGGGCTCGGGAAGGAAGCAGCCGCGCATGCGCGGGTCCTTCTTGCTGAAGTTCTGGAAGTTCGGGCCGGCCGAGGACATGCGGCCGGTGACCGCGCCGATCGTGTTCAGGACCGGGTGCACGCAGCCGTCCGGCGCCAGGTGCTCCCAGACTCCCTTGGTCTTGTTCAGCATGTCCTGGTGGCCCTTGAACCGGATCAGCTGCTCGGCCACCGTCCGGCCGTCGTCGTCCAGCTCGTAGTCGAGCAGCAGCCTGACGTTCTCCTTGGCCAGCGACGGCGCGCCGCCTTCGGTCCTCGCCCCCGGCCACGTGCGCCAGTCGACGCCATGCTCGCCGAGCCAGCCCTGGATCTTCGGCGAGCGCGCGAGAACGCCGCCGGTCAGCTCCTTGATGACCGCTTCGGCCTCGCCCGTCTCGCGGGCCGCTTCGTCGGTCAGCTCCTGCAGCAGTTCGCGGTCGACGCGCATGCCGCGCAACCGGATCCGCGCCGCCTGAGCAGTCAGCCAGTTCTCGATGCGCAGCAACTCCGGGGGCGCCTGGGTGAGGGGGACGAGGATCTCGGCGAGCCTGCGGCAAGCGATCGCGTCGAGGCCGGCGTAGATCAGGTAGGTCGGGTCGTCCTTCGGGATGTTCGCCCAGCCGAAGGCCTCGATGTCGGCCTTCTTCGCGTTCTTGCGCCCCGTCCACATTTCGCGGAACCGCGCGTGCAGCAGCTCCTCCCCGGCGAGCACCTGCGGCATCCCGTGCACCGCCGCCAGCGTCTTGAGGTCCTTGCCGCCGAGGCGGTCATCGGGCGCGGCCATGGCCGCAAGGTTGCGCGTGTCGAGGTTGCGGCCGGTCAGGTCCACGTTCAACTGCAGCGCGACCGAGATGACGTCCATGTCGGTGTGCGAGCAGAAGGACACGCTCTCGTCGCTGAGCAGGGCGATCGCGGCCTGTTTCTGCTCCTCGTCCTCCAGGTCCAGGACCCAGGCGTAGCCGGTGGTCGCGAACTGGATCAGGCGCAACCGGAAGCCGGGGTCCCATTGTCCGAGGTCGTTCATGTACGTGCCCTCGACGTCGAGCCCGTACAGCGCGCCGGCAGGGAACAGGGCCCGGAACACCTTGCGGTCGAACATGCCGGGCTGCGGCGCGTGGACGACGGCCTCGCCCGCGCCGAGGGGAACGGTGAAGTACTGCATCACGGGCTCCGCATCAGCGTGTCGGGATGGCAGGTGGCGCAGCGGTAGATGATCCCGGCGGGCGGCACGGGAGTCTCGACGCCGTCGCAGGTCTCGCATTCGATCGGCGGCAACTTCACGGCCAGGTGCGTGAGATGGTCAACGGGTACGAAGTCCGGTCCGGCCCGCGTCTGGTCTCCTAATCTGGGATCGGTTAGGAGGTCGCTGGGAGCTTGCGGGGTCTGTTCGATGGCGATCTGCGCGGTCGGTGTCTGCTCGAGCAGTTGGGTGACCGTCATCCCGGGTGCAACCGAGGGGCCTGTTTCGTTGGGATCAGCCGGCTCGGGTCCAACAGAACTTGCACCCGGTGCAGGTTCGGGCCCGGAGCCTGCAGTAGGTTCGGCGAACGGGTCGCTGTTCTGCTGCGGCCCGCTGATCGCCCACTTCGTGACGCGACCGTGCCCGGTCTCGTCGGTCTTGCGCAGCGTATGTCCGTCCATCGACCGGTCGCGCATGCGGGCGTAGGCGAGGCCGAGCTGCCGCGGGTAGCTCTTGCCCGAGGTGTCCTCCAGGCCGGGCGGATGCTCGGCGACGGGGTCGCGGTCCAGGGCCTTGATGACATCCCCGGTCGTGAAGAACTTGTCCTTGAAGCTCTCGCGCAGCCACCGCAGGTGGTCGGTCCAGTGCGCCTTCTCGAAATCGGACTCGGAACGCCAGGCCTTGACGTTGGACAGGAACCCGGGGACGCCCGCGTGGGCGAGGATCCCGGCGACCATCTTCTGCCAGAGCTCGAAACTGCCCATGGACTCGATCGGCACGCGCGGGCAGCCGGCCGAGAACCAGGCCCGCACCAGTGTCAGGCAGGCGCTCACGAGCTGCGCGCGGTTGCCGGTCGCCCACTCGCGCAGGTCCGGGTGCTTGAACTCGGACTCCGGCCGGTTCTCCGGGTTCGAACCCGGATACGAGAGCGCGATCCGGTAGCAGCGCCGCCCCATGTCGCCCGCGATCTGCACCTGGTTGCCCAGGCTCATCCACGTGATCCTGTTGGGGAACTCCACCAGGTTGGAGACGCCCAGGACGCGGTCCTGGTAGGTGATCGAGGTCAGGGCCCGTGCGAACGACGGACCGTCGAGCTTGTGCGCCTCGTCGAACACGAACATCTCCGCTCCGGAGCGGAACGCGCTCGTGATGACCTTGCGCTGCTCGGCGTCGTCGGTCGTGTATGGCAGCGGTTGCGCGGGCCGTCCCGTAGCGACGATCGAGACGACGTCGGCGAGCAGGTTCTTGCCCGATCCGGCTTCCTTCCCGTCGACCACGGCGAGCGGAACGAGCGGCACCAGGCCGCGGATGAACGGGGTGAGCAGCAGGGCGAGGGCGGCGGACCGGCTCGCGTCGTCGGGGAAGGGGAAGCCCTGCAGCAGGTCGCCGAAGATCAGTGACTTGGCCGCCTCGACCTGCTCTGCGGTCGGATCCTCGGGAACGCTCACGCCGCTCAGATCGTCGCCGAGGACCAGATAGGTGCTGGTGCGCTCGTCGTAGCCGGGCTCCTGCACTACGGAGCCGTCGGCGCGCAGGTACGGGACGCGGCTGATGCGCTCGAGCCTGGCGAACTCGCTGGGCTCCGACATCACCGCACCGATCGTGCGCTCGTCCGGCCACGCGTCCACGTCGGTGTACTCGCCCTCGCTCCCGCTGCGCGCGACGGTGCGCGCGGTCTCGGCGATCAGGCGGGCGAAGGCGTCCTTGGTCAGCGGATCGGTGCTCGCCTCCCGGCGCAGGGTCGGGATGCCGCCGTAGTTGAACAGCCGCGTCCCGCTCCAGCGGTCTTTCAGCGCGGCGGTCAGCTCCGTGATGACCTTGAGCTTGTCACCGTTGACGACGAGGACCGGACGGCCGTCGTCCGAGGCGACCGGGGAGGAGGCGCGGCGCAGCGCCTTCGGCTTGGCGTCGGCGGGCCGCGCGGCCTTCACCCCCGCCTTGGCCGTCTTCTCGATCATGTTGGCGAGCATCGCGGCGCGCCGCTCACGGGGCTGGGCGCCGAGCACGTCGTCGAGGCCGGCCTTCTTCCCGGCCGACAGGCGCACGAACCTCACGCTCGCGGCGCCCTGGTCGGTTAGGGCGCCGAGCAGCGAGAGGCCGGCGTTGTAGACCTCGAGGTTGCTCGCGGCGTCGGCGTCGAGGATCACGAACACGTCGCGGTCCTCGGCGACCGCCAGGTGCGGGGTGGGCACGCCGTCCTCGGACCACATGCGGCAGCCGCCGATGCCGTACACCGCGGTGTCCGGCGGCGCGTAGGAGGCCGCGGCGAGTGTCTGCTTCGTGCCTTCGACGATCAGCATGCGGGTCGCGCCCTCGACCGGGCGTGCGGCCCAGAGTTTCGCCGCGGCGTCCTTGCCCCACAGGTATTTGGCGGGCCGCCCGGACGCGTCCCTGATGCGGCCGTCGGGTACGCGCAACTGACGGCGCACGGTGCCGTCAGGCTCGGTCCAGGGGTAGAGGAGGGCGGGCAGCGCGTTCTCGCCGTGGTGGGCGAATTCCTCGGGCAACTCTTCGACAGCGCTGATGCTGCGTACGCCGTGCTGCGCCGCGACTGCGGGCTCGATGCCGTGTCCGTGCAGGTACGCAGCGTGTTCGGGAGCGATCGGCAGGGATTCCCAGCCTGGCTCGATCTCACCCGGAGACACTGGCACCTCGCATCACGCTGGCCCGGTGCTTGCGCTTCGGGCGGGGACGGTCTTGGATCGGATGCGGCACCCCCGCCCAGGTCAGATGGGCGGGGGTGCTTCACGCGGGGGTGCCGATCAGGCGAAGGGGTCCTTCGGCGCGGTCGCCTTGGCCAGGTAGTCGCGGGCGAGCTGCTTGTCCGCGTCGGTCGGGGCGTTGGGCACCCACACCGGCTTGCCCTCCGCGTCCTTCTTGTTCGGCACGGTGCCGATGCGGGCGAGGAGCATGCCGCGCTCCTTGCCGATGCGGCTGCTGAGCTCGGACACGAAGATCTTCTGGAAGATCCTCACCGAGTCGTGCTTCTCTCCCGCGTTCGGGCCGTCGAGCACGACGACGTCGGTCGAGACCGCGTCGCTCTTGCCGTACTTGGTCTCCACGTCCTTCAACAGCTCCTGGGGCGTGAAGAGCACCAGGCAGTCCTTGAAGTCCGCGAGCTTGGTCCCGCCCGACGGGGCGGCGAACGGGTCGGTGACGGTCACCGTGTGTCTCCTGTCTCTTGTATTCAGTACTGTATGTAAGTGTTATTACATACGGGCGATTGACTACGATATCGCCCGATTCACACCAGCGCCAGTTCCGCCTGTCGCTGCTTGCCGAGCTTCTCCAGCTCGGAAGTCCATTCGCCCTTCGCGTTCGCCTTCTGCCAGACCGCGGACAGGTCCGCCTTGCTGCGCGCGGCCGAGATCAGGTCCCTGTACGTCGGCTCGGCGACGGGCGCCGGGGACGGTCCGCCGAGAGCCACCGCACCGGCCAGCGCCCGGCGCTTACGCCATGCGCGCACCTGCTCGCACATCGCGGCGGCCTCCCAGCCGGCCTCGATGTCCACCGCGTAGAGCGTCGCCTTCGCCTGACCCACCGGCAGATGGATGACCAGCGCGGTGCGCCGGTCGACTGGCGGCATCTGCTCCCAGGCTTGCGCCGAGCCGTTCCAGATCCCGTCGGCGTGCGCGTACAGCGCGAGCTGGATCGCGATCTCGTTCCAGCCGTACTGCAGGTCCTTGCCGGTCTTCAGGTCCGCGACCAGCCACGTCCCCACGGGCAGGTGCAGCGGGTCGCGGCCCGGGCGCTCCATCACCAGCGGCTTGGACAGGCAGGTGAGCCGGTCGAAGGTCCCTGCGACCTCGAACTGCTTGACGACGACGATCCGTTCGATGTGCGCGGGGTCGTAGGTCAGACCCGCCTCGACCACGGCCTGCTGGTAGGCGACGATGTCCCTGTCCCAGGGCTCGGGCACGCTCGGCGTCTCGCCCCGGTCGATCTGCTCGGTGAAGGCGTGCAGCGCGGTGCCGAGCGAGGCGCGCGACTTGCTGCCGGCCGCGGTCTTCGCGTCCTCGGCGATCTGGTTGAGCTTGTCCTTGTCCTCCAGCGGCGTTGCCGCGGCGAGGGCGTAGAGGTCCGGACGGATCGTCAGGCCCTTGGCGACCATGCGGTCGCCCCACTGGGAGAGGGCGAAGGTGTCGCTGATCGACTTGGCGAAGGTGGTCGCCCGGGTGTGTCCGGTCTCCCTGCCCTTCGGATTGTCCAGCGGCGGCAGCAGGTAGCGGCCCCATCTGTCACGCTTCGGCTCGAACGGATCGACGGCCTTCTGCCCCTCGGCTGCGGTAAACGGATCGGTCACAGTGTTCCCTTCTCAGCATTCTTCGACTTGCGTTTCGCGCAGAAGTCGGCGGTCGCCTGAAGCACCACGCGCACGTGGTCGTCGGCCGGGTTGTCGACCACGTCGGCGAGGAGCCAGACCAGGTGCTTGACGACGTAGGAGCGGTTTCGCCCACTGGAGTCGAGGACGACGGACGCGCCGACCGGCGGAACGGGGATGCCGTAGAAGTTGATCTCCCGCTGCGGCGTGGCCCCGGCCGCGGGAAGGAGCATCGCGACGCGCATCACGCCGACACCGCCCGGTCAAGGATCTTCGATGCGTGATGGATCGAGATCTGATTCGACAGCTCGTTCTTGCTCAACGGTTGGCCGAGCGGGTCGTTGATCTGCAACCCGAGCCGCACCGCGTGACCGACCTGTGCCTCGCTCGGCCTGGCCTTCTTGGTGCGCCAGCTCGCGGTGCGGGAGGCCACCATCGGGTCCTCCTCCTCGGCGAACTGCTCGGCCCAGGACATCGCCAGGTCCAGCGGTAGCCCGTCCATCAGCCACTGGCCGCCCGAGGCGCTGTACACCCCGCACTTGCCGATCTTGTAGGTGCCGTCCTCGCCGTCGGGCCAGAGGAAGTAGGTGTGCTCGCGGGTCGGGACGAACCACACCCCCTTGCGCGTCTGCAACCAGGCCGCGTGCGACTGCTGGAAGAGGTCGACCTCGCGGGTCGCCAGGTTCGCCAGCCTTATGAGGCTGGCCGTCTCGAGGTCCTTGCGTTCACGCGCATCGCGCTCGATTGCCTCGGCCAGCGACTCCCCGTCGCCCGGCTGCACTCCGGTCTCGGTCAGGTCGACGATCGAGCGCAGCCCCATGCGCGAGGTGACGCCGACGACGTCGAGCAGCAGCGCGTCCTTCTTGCCGGGGTGGGTGCGCAGCACCCGGCCGGCCATCTGGATGTACAGGCCCTGCGACTGGGTGGGCCGGGCGATGACGCCGCAGGAGAGCTGCGGCATGTCGAAGCCCTCGGTTAGCACCATGCAGTTGGACAGGACCTGCGTGTCGCCGTGCCGGACCCGCTTGTAGATCAGCGCGCGGTCTTCCAACGGCGTCGAGCCGGTCACGGTCTCGGCCGGGATGCCGGCGGCCGTCAGCTCCTGCGCGAACGCCTCGGCGCTGGCCACGGTCGGGGCAAACAGCACGCCCTGGCGGTCCGCGGCATGTTCCTTGTACGCCTGCGCGATCGCCTCCCCGGCGCCGCTGGCGAGCATCGCGTCGCCCAGGGCGCCGTCCTGGTAGTCGCCGCGCGTACGGGCGACCGAGGCGAGGTCGAGCCCTTCGACCTCGACGGCCTTGCCGCGCACGTCGACCAGGAAGCCCTCGCGGATGCCGAACAGGACATCGCGCTTGAACACGACGTCCTGCCACACATCGCCGAGCCCGCGCGTGTCCGAGCGCACCATCGTCGCGGTCACGCCCAGCGCCCGGGTGTCCCGGAAGCAGCCGTAGTGCTCCAGCACCTCGAGATACGAGCGGGCCGCGGCGTGGTGGCACTCGTCCACGATCACGAGCGTGACGCCGCGCAGCTCCTCGCGGCGCTTGGCCCGGGCGAGCGTCTGCACCGAGCCGACGACGACCTGCGCGTCCACTTCCCGGTGCTCGGCCTTCACGAGGCCGACCTGCAGTTCGGGGTCGAAGGCACGGACCGTGGAACGGGCCTGCTGGGCGAGCTCGTCGCGGTGCACCAGGATCAGCACCTTGCCGCCGCGGTCCACCTCTCGGTGCGCGAGCGCGGTGAAGGTGCGCGACTTGCCCAGGCCCGTCGCCATGACGATGGCCGGACGCAGTATGCCTTCCGACCACGCCTTCTCGACGGCGTCCACCGCCGCCTGCTGATAATTTCTGAGGCTCAAAGTCCGCATTAGACGTGCCCCCAACTCTTACGGCGAACGATGCTGGAAGTGTGACCTTCTGAGATTCCGTACTCTGCCGCCAGAGATTTGAGTGTCACGTCTCCACAGGCGTACTTCTCCCTGATTTCCTTGACACTCTGCACCGTCAACCTTGCTCGAGGGTGCTGTTCACCTTGCACTCCCCGGCCGTGATTGACCTTGTCAGCTTCATTTTCTTTGGGCGTCGCCCATCGCAAATTACTGGCACTGTTGTTGAGAGGGTCTCCGTCGGCGTGCGCCGCATGAGTACCGAGTGGTCGTGGTCCGTGGAACGTCTCACAAACCAGAGCGTGCACCCCGTGCTGGGACCAGACCCCTTCTTGGTAGATAGTCACTCGGAGATACCCAGCACGGTCCGGAAAAGGCTTGAGCACCTTTCCCGAAGGACCAACGATCGTGCCGTCGTCCCCGATCAGAACCCGGGGGTATCTCGGTGATGGAACAAGGACACGGGGCATGAAAGAAACCTGATTCAGTCGGGATCAGAGCGGCCACAGCGGGAGTCGAACCCGCTTGAGAACGGAGCGGTTAAGTCGCTTGTGCCTCGGTTCGGAAGGGGTCGCATCCGAACCGTCCGGGCCATGGCCTACCGGCGGTAACCGGGGAAGATTCCGCCATGGACAAGCCTAGGCAAGTACGTGACTATCTGTCAAGACTCAGTGAACGCCGATCAGCAGGCTGACAGCGGCGATCGCGACGAGGACCCAGGAACCGGCGCCGCGGGGCCAGCTTCCACGCGTGCGCCGCCGCATCGACGGGCGGCCGGCGGACTGCTGCGGCTCCTCGTTCCGGATCGCCGGCAGTACCTCGGTCTGCTCCGCGGAGCCGGGGACGCGCCGCGGAAGCTGGTGCGTCGGAACCGGGAAGTCTTTCGGGGGAAGGGACGGGCGCACCACTGCCGGCTGCAGGTTCTCCGGCGCTCCCGGCTCGCGGCTGCGGATCTCCGCCTCCCGCTCGGCCGGACTCTCCGGCGTCCAGGCCGCCTTCGGCGCCTCGGCGTGGTCGACGACGTCTTGCGACGGGCGCGCCCGTCGCGGCTGGGCCGCGCGCTGCTGCGGCTCGGCCACCTCGTCGCCCTGCTCCCCGAGGTGGTGGTAGCTCATCCACATGCCGGGCGCGTACTCGGCGACCGGGTGGCGTTTCGCCTGCTGCCGCGTCGACCACCGCCAGATTTTGAGCGTGCCGTCCACGTTGACCGCGTACGCGTCCTCGAACACCTTCGGGACGTCCGGACCGGTGAACACGTGGACGTCGCTTCGGCCCTCGAACTCCTGCATATCAATACCTTTTCTCACATCGGGTCTCACGGAATGGAAAATTTGTGACGGACATGACCGGACATCGATCGTGATGAGCGGACCTGAGAATGCCCACAAATAGGACAAAGACGAAGAATGCTTGACATGAGATCAGCTTCGCGGCGCGCCGATCCTGTTACCAAGAGCCTGCTTATCCTGGTAGAGCGACTACCCGGCTCCCGCCGCGACCGACTTCACGATCTTCCTTTCACATTTTCTCACAAACAGTTATTGATCTTGCTAGTTTCCGCTCACGACGTACGCGATCGTGACGCCGACGAGCACCAGGACGAGGGCGGCGAGCAGGCCGACCGCGACGTACATGGTCCGGTCCGGGCGGCTCATCCGAGTGCCTCCCGGACCGGCACCTCGTAGCAGGACGGGCAGACGGGCACCTGGACCGGGGGCGGCTGCTTACCGAACACCTTGCCCGAAGGAACCTCACGGAACAGTCCGTCGCCGCGCCAGCCCTCGCACTCGTGCGGCTCGTACACCGGGCAGTGGCAGCAGCACGCGGCATCGGCCGGGATCCTCGACAGACCGATCTGGGCGGTGACCGCGGCTACTCGCTTGAGCGGTCCGGCCGCCGCCTCCAGGCTCTCGCGGAAGGCCTGTGCGTCAAAGGCCTTCGGCATCCGGTCGGGCTTCTCGTCAGTCACCGCGCATGACCTCCTTCAGCCCCTCGGTCAACTCCTCGACCGCCGCCACGGTCTGGCCGACGGCCATGGCCAGCAACCCGCGCACCGGATCGGACTCGACGCCCGTCAGATGCAGCTGCGCGTACTCCAGAAGGTGCTGTTTCGCCCGGTCCAGATGTTCGCGCACCGTCATCAGGTCGTAGTACGCCAATGTCCCTCCCCTGTTCTCTGTTCTTGCGCTCGAGCGCGTCACGCGCCGCGGCCAGGTCCTGCGGCCGGGCGTGCATGTAGTTGTCCGCCGTGAACGACGGGTTCGTGTGGCCCATCCACGCCGCGATCACCTGCGGCGCCACCCCGGCCCGCGACATCCGGCTGCCGGCCGCGTGCCGCATCGCCTCGTACGGCGTCACCTGCCGCACTCCGGCCGCGCGTATCAAGGCGTACATGTACCGGCGCAGGCTGGACGGCGTGAACGGGCGCCCGAGCTCGTCGCACAGCACGTAGCCGCCGTCCTCGTACGCAGGCCCCACCTCGCGCCGCTCAGCCAGCTGGGCCAGGCGCCAGTCCTCCAGCATCTTGATCAGATCGTCGTCGAGCGGCAGGACGCGCTCCCCCGCCTGCGTCTTCGCCCGCTTCTCGACCGGCTTACCGGCCGCCAGCGTGCGGGCGTGCAAGCCGGTGTGCGCGGTCCTGGCGGCCGGATCGACGTCGGCCCACCGGATGCCGCACAGCTCCTCGGGCCGCAGGCCGCGGGCGAACAGCTCGATCACGGCAACCAGACGGTCTGATGCCGCGTGGGCGAAGAACTGCTCCTCCTCGGCGTCGCTCCAGAGCGAATGCTGCGGCTTGACCTGGGCCGGGCGCTCGACGAGGCGCACCGGGTTGTACGCGATGCGCTTCTCGGTCACCGCGATGTCCAGGGCCGCCTGCAGCCGGCCGAGTGTGAGCTGCACCGACCTCGGACCGTGGCCCTTGCCGTACCGGGACGAGGTCGACCGGGACCGCCCCTGCGTCAACATCCAATCGACGAACTCGTCGAAATCCTTCTTCTCCAGCTCCTGCAGCGGACGCTCGCCCATGTACACACGGGCCGGCTTGAGCGCGTCCTCGTAGCTGTACAGCGTCGCCGCCTCTTTCCCGCGCAGCCCCTTGAGGTACGCGTCCAGTTCGTCGCCCAGCGTCCGCGTCTTGTCCGGCTGGACGAAGGTGCCCGTCGCGCGCTCGTGCCGGATTCGGGCAAGCTCGTTCTTCGCTTCCTTCAGCTTCTCGAACGTGCCGGTGTACTGGCGGCGTTTTCCGGTAATCGGGTCGGTCCCGATGTCCACGACGAGGCGGTAGCGCTTCGTCTTGCCGTCCGCGAGCGTGATCCTGCGGATCGGTTCCTCCTTGGCCACCGGGCCTCCCTTCCGGCCTTACCTTGACAGATAGTCACGCGCCTGTCCACACTCTTCGGGACGGAGACGACGTATGGGGACATTCATGGCGACACTGGACGAGATCCGCGACTGGCCGGCCGCCGTCAGCATCGAGCAGGCGGCCAAGGCCTTCGGCATCAGCCGCTCCCACGCCTACGAGCTGGCTCGCACCGGGCACTTCCCGGCCCGGACGCTGAAGGTCGGCTCCAGCGTCCGGGTCGTGACCGCGTCGATCCTCGAGGCACTGAGCGCCTAAGCCGCGGCCGTCTGGCGTAGCCCGACGCACCAGTGGTGACCGCACTCGCCCCCGATCGGCTTCGCGTGCCCCTCTGCGCACAGCTCATAGGTCCCGGGCGCGTACCAGCACGCCGGGAACCGGCCGCTGCCCACCCCGACCCGCAACGCGTAATCGATCGTGCCCTTGGCCGACTCCAGAGCCTTTTCCTGGCTCTCGATGTGATCACCCTGGTCCACCCCGTTGACGATGACGCGTGCCCAGCCGAATTCGCGGCCCTTGACGACCTTGATCTTGCAGCCCTGGTACGTCTCGCGAATCATCGCCAGCTCCTCGCCTCACTGTTTGACTAATAGTCACATCATCGAGCCTGTGTGACTATCTGTCAAGCTCTCCCCGACAGCGCCCCGAACGCGGCGTCCAGGCTGCCGAACTGCGGCAGGACGCCGGACAAGCCCATCCTCCGCAGCTTGCAGGCGACGTTGTCACGGGGAGCGATCAGAACCATCCGGCCGCCACAGGAGACGGCCCGCCGCGCCGCACCGAGCAGCACGCCCACCCCGGTCTCGTCGAGGAACGTCAGGTCGCGCAGGTCGACGACGAGCCGGTAGCGGGCCGGAGACGCCAGTTCCTCGAACTCGGCGCGCAGCCTCGGAGCGGTGTGAGTGTCCAGATCCCCGGACACCACGACGACGGCGCGGCCGGCGTCGATCCATGACTCGACGTCGAGCGGTTTGAGCGCACCCATGCCGTCCCCTAAGCTTCGCAGTGAGCAATCTAGTTTCACCGTAGAGGAAACTAGTTTCCACCACAAGGGGTGAAAGATGCCGCGCGCCGCGAAATACACCGAGATCGTCGACGAGCTGCGCGAACGGATCCTGGAAGGCGCCCTCGAACCGAACGAGCGGCTGCTCACGGTCGAGGAGCTGGCAGCCGGCCACGGCGTCGCCGTCGCGACCGCGGGAAAGGCGTACGCCGCACTGCAGGTCGAGGGACTGGTACGCGTCACACCGCGCGGCGTCTACGTCAGCGACGAGCACCAGCTCACGCTCGTCGGACTAGACCGGCTCTCACGCGTCCGGCGCAACCTGCCGTACCTGGTGGAGGGCGAGAGCGCGTTCGTGAACTCGGCCGAGGTCGTCATCCCGCCGGCTTACGTGGCGGACCTCTTCGACCTCGACCCGTCCTCGGCCCGCGCACTGCGCCGCGAATACGTCGTCGGACGCAGCGTCAAGCGCCTGATGCTGGTGGTCGACTGGTACCCGGCCGAGGCCGCGGTGCTCGCCCCGAGCCTGGCCAAAACCACCCCGTCGACCGTCAACCACGCGACCGCGCTGTACCTGAAGGCGTCCGGTCGCACCATCACCTCGGCCCGCGACGACATGCACGCGCGGCGCGCCTCGGCCCGGGAAGCCGGCCAGCTGTTCGTCGCGGCCGGCGCCCCGGTGATGGGGCATGTCTCGCGCTGGTGGGACGAGGACGGCGTCATCGTCTACTCCGAGGCGGTGTTACCCGAGAACGAGGTCATCGGGTACCGGACCCTTCCTCCTTCGGACCTGGAATAAGCAGAGGCCCGCCAAAGCGGGCCTCGCGGCCGGCCACCGCAATGACCGGGGTATGACTGAAGACTAGCCGGTCTGCGGCGGCGTCTTCTTCTCCTGCGAGGTCGTGTGCCATCCCTGGCAGACCTGACACTCGTAGACCCGAACCGGAGACTTGGCCCTCTTCTTGCGGTCGGCTTTGCGCCGGATCCGCAGCAGCGCCAATTCGGCACCGAGTTGGTCGCGGTACCGGATCTTGTCCGGGCACGCCTTACCCAACGTCAGCCCCAGTACGAGGCGAGCCACCAGCCGGGCTGGTTCTCGCCCTCGGGCGGCTCGATACCCTGGGAGGAGAGGAACGCGTCCAGCCTCTCTCTCCATTTCGGATCGACGTTCAGGTCCTCGGTGATCGGCTGCGCCGTACCACAGCTCGCCGTGGTCTGGGTGCCCGTCACGTACAGGTACGGCATCGGATAGTCACCCGAGCAGTGGTCGTCCCAGTCGACGCCGAGCTCTCCCTTGACCTGCTCCGTCGCCGCACGATAGGCGGCGACCTCGGCCGCGTTCTCCGGCACGGCCTCCCATCGCTTGTAGGCCTCGTAGTCGCCGCTGTAGTGCACGTCCCACGGATCGGTCATCCCACGGCCGGTCAGGATCGCCTTGACGACCTCGTCCATATCGGTCGAGAAATCCAGGTCCTCGATGTACTCGTTCCAGCAGTAGCCGTAGAACAAATACGCGTCAGTGCTCTGCCCCATGGTTCATCGACCTTCTTCCAGGATCTTCCCGATGCGCTGCAGCACCGGCTCCAGCTCGGCGTGCAGCGAACACGCCTTCGACCACAGATCGCGCAGCTCGCCTTCCGGGACCTCGTCCGGCTTGATGCCGTACTCGATCGCCTCCAGCACCCCGCCCTCCCAATCGACCTTCGACTCGAGGGCGCCCAGGGTCCAGATCTCAGGACTCGTCATGACCGTCCTGTGCGGCCAGGTACTGCCGCACGCTACGGGCGAAGGCCTGCACACGCAGAGCCATCGCGGCCAGCTGCGTCTCGATCTGCTCCAACTCCCAGGCCAGCAGCGCGGGCCCGACGGTACCGGCGTCCGGCGCCAGGCCGCTGGCCTCCGAGGCGAGCGCGAGACGCACCTCGTTGATGTTGTAGCGGCGGTGACCGCTGGGCGTCGTGCTGAACGGGATCCGGCCGGCCCGCGCGTAACGGCCCACGGTCTTCGGGTCCAGGCCCAGGATCCGGGCCACCTCCGCCGGACGGGCGCTGCGAATGGTCTCGTTCACCCCGCCACCTGCGCCCAACCCGAGCCATCGTCACGCGCGGAAGCATTGGCGAACCATGGCTCCTCGTGCCGCAGGGCGATCGCGGCGGCCAGGGCAAGCGTCGCGTGCACCTGGGCAGCGGCCACATATGCCTCCCCGCCCTCGCCGAAGTCGACGGATCCGTCGTCCATGGTCACTTCAGCGAGCAGTTCCTCGGCGCGCTTGTAGTGCTCAGGCCCGGTCGCCATCAGGCGCCTCCTCAAGGATCTTGAGCATTTCGTTGGCGCTGAGCAGCCTTACCCCGGTCGTGACAAGCGCCATGACCGCCTTGCCGGCACGCAGCCAGCAGTACGCACAGCACGGCTCACCGATGGCCTCGTGCATGTGCAGCGACTCGTTGCGATGCAGGAACAGAGCGACGACGTCGACCATCGCCTCCCGCTCCGGACCGGCCCACTGCACTGCCTGCGCACGGTAGTCGGTCCCAGTGGGCGCGGGCAGCCGGCCCGGGAGGGAGCCGAGCACCGTGCGCAGGTCGCCGAACGTGAAGTCGTAGCCGGCGATGTCGAGGATGGGGGTGTCGTCGGTCGCGCCTTCGGCCTGCGCCGTGGCAAGGAACGCGGCAGCGGCTTCGGCGGCCTGGTCGAGTGCGGTGCCCATCAGCGCGCCTTCAGACCGTTGCGTCGCCTAAGCGTGCGGGCGTAGTCCTCAAACCTCGCCTTGGCGATCACAGACCGGTCCTGGGTCCGCAACACGATGCCCTCTGCCCGTCCGCCTGCGTTGCTGTCGAGCGCGACCAGGGTCTCCGGTGCGTACTTCTCCAGCCACGCCGCCGTGTCCTCGACCGTGGCCGGGAGCATCTGGACCGGGAATTCAGCCAGACGTGGCGTCAGCTCGATCTGCTCGGTCTCGGCAGCGCGCCGCAGAACGGACTCGTTCGCGAAAGTCTGGTAGCCGTTGTCCCGCCATGCGGCGATGTGCTCGCGCTCCCATTCCAGGACCTCGAACGGGACGAATGCGATGTCGAATAGCCGGAAACCGACCGCACCGGCCCCGGTGTACTGCTTGGCCTGACCGCCGATACGTGCGCCGTACGTCTCCAGAAAATACACCGTGGCCCGATCGCTGACACCCTGATCGCCGGTGAGCCGTTCGGCTACCGGGCGCAGAGTGTGAACGATGCCGAGAGCGTCGTTGTAGACACGGTCGCCACGGGCCATCAGCAGTTCTTCGCGGGAGCCGATGAACCAGTCGCCGTCCGGCATCAAGATGATGCGGGAGTTGGTGCCGTCCACCTTCTCAGTGAGGATCACCTCCTCTCCCGAGAACTCGATCACCTCCTCGGTCAGGCTGCCGCGTTCACCGAGGAGGTGATAGGTCGGGATCGACGGGTACTTCGTCGCCGAATTCAGGGCACGCAAATCGGTCACTGGACTCCCTCCTTCGTTCTCGATTGCTGGACGTACAGTTCGATGCGGGCCGACAGGTTGGCGACGGCCTTGGTCAGCTCGCGCATGTCGGACAGCAGCACCTCGGGGTCCAGCTCCGGCTGCGTGGACTCGCACAGCAGCGCGGAGCGCACCTCGGCCAGGTTGAAACGGCGGTGTCCGCCCGGCGTCACGTCGAACGGGATCTTCTTCAGGACCGCGTACCGCCCGATCGTCGCCTGGCTGACGTAGAGCGCCGCGGCGACCTGGCCGGCCGTCAGGGAGCGGATCGGGGCGGTCACAGCAGCTCCTTGACGGCGACGATCACGGCGCACCAGAACAGCACGCTGAACGACAGGCCGTACAACACGCCACGGATCAGTCCCATGAGCGCCGTCCCCAGCCCGGGTCCATCTCTGGTGCAGGCAGGCGTTCCTCTGGTCTGCGCCACGACCGGATGTACCGGATCGACTGGCGTGGGTGCACCGCGAGCGCGAGCAGGACCAGCAGTCCACCAGCCGCCCACGCGATCCCGCGGCGGTCACCGGTTGCTGCGTCAAGTGCCTTGTCGAACAGCCGCCGACCGGGACGCAGTCGCCCGGCGAGGTAACCGGCCATGAGACCCGCGGCCAGTGTGATGACGAAGTCCATCACGCCGCCCTCCTCTCGACACCGCGCGGGCGCGCCTTCGGGTCGTCGATGCTCTCGTCGTCCCAGGCGAGCGGGCCCGGCCAGCCGTGAGCGAGGGCGAAGTTCCGCGCCCTGTTGCACGAGTGCGCAGAGACACCCAGCTTCAGCGGGTCCTGGTTCCAGAGCCCGTCGTACAGTTCCCGGCCGCGGCGCGCGGTCACCGCCCACACCTGTTCGCGTTCCAGCCGGCTCCAGAAGTTCGCGGTCGTCATGCCGAGCCTGCGGGCGAGGAAGGATCCCGGGAACCCACGGGCGATCAAGGCGCGCATCCGGCGCAGGAACCCGGTCGCGTCGACCGGCATATGGTCGGCCGGTTCAGCGTCCTTCTTGACCGCGAGCAGCGCCTCGGCCGTCGCGACGCGGACCTTCTTAGAAGGCTGCTTGCCCGGCTTGCCGTTGATCAGCTGTTCGATCGTCCTTTCCGGGACGCCGGACAAAACATGAAGCCTGCGCCGGCCGAGTCCCGCCGCGCGCAGTGCAAGAACATGCTCGCGCACCGGCCCAGCATCGACGAAAGGCTGCCAGGTGCCGTAAGCGATACCGCGTTCCCGCTTCGCGTTATACACGCTCACCGCCAAGCAGCACGGGTAGCAGCGGCACCCCTCGAGCTTGTACTTGGCGTAGCCGTGTGGCCGGTTCCGACTCGGAGGATACGGAATCCTCCGAGTCGGAACCGGCTCTTGTTTCATGTCCGTGCCGGTCACAGCTCCATTACCTCCCACGCGCCGCGGAGGGAACGTTCCAGCGTCACCTGGGCACCCTGTGCGGCCCGCTTGCGGCCGAAGTCGCGGCAGCCGGCCTCGTCCTGCATCGGCCAGACGACACCCGACGTGGTCACGCGCCAGTCATAGGCCGGCTTGCCGACGACGAACTGCTCCTCGAACTCGGCGGGGTCGCAGACGGCGACGCGCTCACCCTCGACCACGGCCCAGTCTCCGGGATAGATCTCCTGCCAGGAGTGGTGGGCGGAGGTAAGGACTGACGCGTCCCGAACTGCGCCGGGTTCGCCGACGCTGTAGTCGAAATGCGGGCCGAGCAGTGCCTCCATCGCGTCGAGGTTGTCGCCCGTCCACTGCACCGCCCGAACCACGGCGCACTTGCGGAGGAACAGGGAATCCTCCGTCACCGGAACCGGCTCTTGGTTTTCCGTCATCGCAGATCGGCGGCTTCCGCTTCCTTCACCGGCTCACCGTCGATGTCAACCTCTCGGCAGCCGGGTTCGACGACGCGACGTACCTTGACCTTCTGCTGGTCAATGACGCTGATCTCGTCCACGCGCACCGGACACGCCATGAACTTCGTCGCGTCCGTGTGGTACGCCAGGGCGTGTACGGGAGTCGGGCCGAAGTGCAGTCCCTTGCCGCAGTTGTTGTCGGGTCGCCAGTCCGGCGCCTCGGGCGTCGCACCGGGCGAGTAGTCGAACCCGTAGTCGGTGGTATAGGCGTCGTTCACGGCCTTGTACAGCGTGACGATTCCGTTCTCGTCCGGCTCCACGCCGTGGTACGAGAGCCAGGTCGCGGCGTCAGCGCCTGTCAGATTCGGCGGCTCGATGACATGGCACTTACCCGAAACCGTCACCGCGCGGTTCAACTTGTGCACCGCGACATACTGCGAGGCGGTGACGCTCGCGCTGCCCGAGGCGCGGACGCTCGCGCTGCCCGAGGCGCGGACGCTCGCGGTGTCCCAGGCGGTGACGCTCGCGGTGTCCCAGGCGGTGACGCTCGCGCTGCCCGAGGCGGTGACGCTCGCGCTGCCCGAGGCGCGGACGCTCGCGGTGTCCCAGGCGGTGACGCTCGCGCTGCCCGAGGCGGTGACGCTC
>Ga0207695_10000580_pt1 | contig 74519 bp, 64 predicted proteins | sample KBSC54metaG_FD_184354 | JGI IMG/M metagenome (GOLD analysis project Ga0207695, IMG submission 184354) | Corn rhizosphere microbial communities from Kellogg Biological Station, Michigan, USA - KBS C5-4 metaG (SPAdes) (version 2) | ecosystem: Host-associated > Plants > Roots > Rhizosphere > Soil...
TGAGCTGGGCGGTGCGCCGTCTTACCCCGACACAGTCGAAGTACATCAAGTTGTTTTACGGGGAGGACACGCTGCACCAGCTGGAGCTGCTGGAGTCGGGCCACACGATCCGCCGGTCGCGGACCCTCATGGCCTGACAAGGGGCGGACGGGAGGGCGGACGACGCTGGCCTGTCCGCCTTCACTCCCGGTACTCCCTCGTCCGCGCTTCGTAGTGCCGCTGCTTCCCGCCTAACACACGGGTGATGAGCGTCGTCACCCCGCGGCCTAACGCAGTGCCCGGATTCTTCTCGCCGTGCACCGCCGGCGTCAACTCGCCCCGCAGCCACCGCTCCACTTCGTCGAGATCGTTCACCGACAGCATCTCGACATCCAGCGTGCCCGTCCAGTAATAGCGACCATGCCCCGTCGGCGGTGCGATCTTCGGCACGAACGGCTTCGCCAACGCCGAGTCCACCCGGGCCATCCCGGTCGAGGAGCCGAGCGATGTCACGCGGTCGCCTTCGATGCGCGTCGCGCTGTAGCGCCGCTCGAGCGGATTGTAGCGAACGATGACGTCCCACTCGGTGTGCCGCTGCAGGTTGTCGAACAAGCCGCCCGACGCCCACAACTCGAGGCGATAGTGCAGACGCGCGGGAAAGCCGCTGTGCAGAAGGTCGGTGAGACTCCTGTCGTCGAGCACCCGCGTGGCGCTCACCGACGGCACCGCACCTTCGGCCGCTGTCTGTGGCAGCGCGATCTGCAGGCGCGCATCGCGCTGCGCCGCAATCGGCGCCGCAATGCACAGCGCCAGGCACGCCACGAATGCGAGCCGCACGGCTCAGAAGCGATGCCGGAGTCGGACGACCACGTTGACCGGATGCTTCCAGTCGGTCACCGACTTTGCGACGAACACCCCGAGCACTTCCGCATCGAGTCCGATGCCGACGTCGGCCTTGTAATCGCGCAGGGGAAATGCGCTGGCATCTTCGATTCCGCCCGTGGGCGAGAGCTGATGCAGCAGCCAGCCGCGCCCCGCATCGCTGAACAGCACCCATTGCAGCGGATGATAGAACGTCCAGCTCCAGCCGCCGCTGCCGCTCTGCGCGCCCCAGTCGCCGAACAGGTGCAGGTGCAGATCGCCGCGGTATTCCACCTGTGCCAGCAGCACGCGGTCGCACTGCGCCGGCGTGCCCGGAATGGCCTGGCCGGCGCTGCACGACAACACGTCGGATTCGCCCGCCAGCGGCTGCCGGAAATCGTAGCCGGGCAGGGAGCCCGAGCCGCCTAACGAGAAACGGCGCTCGAGCGGCAGCGGATCGCCGCCTAACCAGCCGCCCGTGAACAGCCGGACGTTGAGCTGCGACTCGGGCGACAGGCGGTTGTATCGGCGCAGGTCGAGCACGCCGCGCGTGTAGGCCACCGGCACCGGCTGCCCATCCGGCGAGGGCGCACGCACGACCGTCGACGCCGGGCCGAGGACCACGTGATTGCTGAATCCGTGCTCGAGCTCCGCCGTGATGAGCCACCCGGTCCACGGATTGTCGCGGTCGTTCCGTGTGTCGTAGCGCACCTCGGCCGTCGCGAGCGTGAAGGTGCCGGCATCCATCACCGGGTTGGGCCGCCAGGTCCCATCCGTGCGGAACAACGTCCACGGATCGCGTGTGGCCCGCGGCTGCCACCGCTCCTCGCCCAAGCCTAACGTGAGCGAGAGCGTCGTGCCATCGCGCAGCGCGAGGTAGCCGCGCGCGCCCTTGCGATTGTAGTAGTCGCGGTAGTCGCGCTTGAGGAAAAACGATGCCAGCCCGATCTCGCTGTCCCGCAGCTGCCACGTCTCCACCGGCTCGACTTCGTCGAACGCCTCGGCGCCGAAGGCCACGCCGCGCGCGTAGCCGAGCTGCAGCTCCGCCTGCGCATCGTAGCCGAGGTTGTCCGCCTTCCAGGCGAAGTGATCGGCCGACCGGTAGATGCCTAACGCCTGGATGCTGAAGGGGCCGAGCGAGGAATTCTGCCGGATCTGCGGGCCCAGGATCACCGGCAGCCCTTCGACGCGGTTGTACGTCCCGCTGCGGAGCACCACGCGGTTGTGGGTGCGCAGGTGACGCCGCTTCCATTGACGGAACCAGCTGGCGACACCCTGGGACTCGTCGCGCAGCGCGACGACCTCGTCGCCCTCGACCCGGTACGCCAGGCGCGGCGCGTAGATCTTGATCGCGCCGCCCACGCTCGTGCTGTCCGCGCCATCGACTGTGCCGCCGGTGACCACGAGCTCGCTGTCCACGCGCGCTCCGTGCAGCAGCGTCACGTCGCCGTTGATCACCACCACCCGGCCCGTGACGTGGCCGCCAATCACCAGCGGCGCGTCCAGCACGGCCACGTTCCCCTCGACCGTCTGGTCCTGCGCGATGGTCGTGGCCTTGGTCACGCGCAGCGTCGCCGGCTGGTTGTAGAGATAGGCCACCGCCGACGCATCGTCGTAGCTCAGCGAATCGATGCGCTGCGCCGTGTCGGCGGCTTGCGCGCCGACGCGCGCGCCGGCGAGCGCGGCCGCAACGGCGCATGTCGCGGCGATCCACGCGCCGCGCCTCACGAGCCGCCGCCCCAGTCCACGCCTAACCGCCGCATGCGGCGATAGAGATTCGGCCGGTCCGTTTGCAGGCGCCGCGCCGCGTCGGTCACGTTCCCATTGGTCATCGACAGCGCGCGCAGGATGAGCAGCCGCTCGTATTCGTCCAGCGCATCGTTGAGCGGCCGATCGAGCTGCGCCGCGTCCGGCGGCGCGTCAGGCGACGCCTCCGTGCCCGGGTCGATCCGCAGCACCTGGCCGACGTCCGCCGCGCGCACATCCTCCCCGGCGTGAAAGATCGCCAGCCGCTCCACGATGTTTGCCAGCTCGCGCACGTTGCCCGGCCACCGGTGCCGCTGCAGCAGCGCCAGCGCGTCCTCGTTCCACCGCGGCGCCGGTCGTCCGCTGCGCGCGCGATAGACCGCCGAAAAGTGCAGCACCAGGGGCGTGATGTCCGCCGGACGCTCGCGCAGGGGCGGCAGCGCCAGCGGAATCACGTTGAGCCGGAAGTACAGATCCTCCCGGAACGTGCCGTCGCGCGATGCGCGTTCGAGATCCCGATTGGTCGCGGCGACGATGCGCACGTCCACCGGAATCGGTTTCGCTCCGCCCACGCGCTCGATCTCCTTTGCCTCGATCGCGCGGAGCAGCTTGGCCTGCGCTTCTGCGCCCAGGTCTCCGACCTCGTCGAGAAACAGCGTGCCGGTGTCGGCCAGCTCGAAGCGGCCGATACGCTTCTCCAGCGCGCCCGTGAACGCGCCGCGCTCGTGGCCGAACATCTCGCTTTCGATGAGATCGCGCGGGATCGCCGCGCTGTTCACGCGGATGAACGGCCGCGCATGCCGCGCGCTCAACCGATGGATCGCCGCCGCAACCAGTTCCTTCCCGGTGCCCGATTCGCCGGTGATCAAGACGCGAGAATCGGTCGGCGCCACGCGCTCGATGAGGGCCCGCACCCGCGCCATCGCCGGGCTCGTGCCCACCATCTCGCTCGTTAGGCCAATGTCCTCGCGCAGCGCCCGCGCCTCGCGCCGGGCGCGGCGCAGCTCGAGCGCCGACCCCAGCGTGAGCAGCACGCTCTCGGGCGTCAACGGCTTCTCGAGAAAGTGAAAGGCGCCGAGCTTCGTCGCCTTGACCGCGTCGGCCAGTCCGGCGCGCCCGCTCATCATCACCACGGGTACGTCGGGGAGCTGCTCGCGCAGACGAGTGAGCGTCGCCATCCCGTCGAGCTCGCCGGGCATCATGAGATCGAGCAGCACCGCGTCGGGCTCGCGCTCTTGTGCTAACGTCGCCCCGGCCGTCCCGGAGCTCGCGTCCCGCGTCGTGTAGCCCTCGGCGACGAGCAGCGCCGACACCATCCGGCGCAGGTTGGGCTCATCGTCGATGATGAGAATCTCGCCCTTGGGCGTCATCTAGGGCGCGTTAGCGCGCGTCGCTGCTGCCCGACACGCGCGGCGCCGCCGTCCCGGGCACGCCGCGCTGCGCGTTCGCCGGCAGCGAGTCCGGCGCACGCTCCGACAACAGCCTGGTCGTGAACCGCTGCCCCTCCGAAATGCGCTCGATCTCCACCGCCATCGAATCGATGGCCTGTTCCATCCGCGTCAAGCGCTCCGTTAGGTCGTTAGGCAGCGCCTTGGGATCGATGCCGCGCTCCATGCGCTTGGCGTGCGCCCGGGCCAACGGAAATCCGACCACGATGGCGATGATCATGAGCATGCCGCTGATAGGAACCAGGACATCAGGACCCACGTATCGTTTCCTCCAGCGCCGGCGCCGCCGGCGTCTCGTTGATGGGAAGCACCAACCGGATCTCCGTGCCCTCGCCGGGACGGCTCGTCGCATCCACCGTCCCGCCGTGCGCCAACACCGTCTGCCGAGCGATCGCCAACCCCAAGCCCGTGCCTCCGGGTTTTTGCGTCACGTACGGATCCCAGATCCGTGCGAGCGCGTCCGGCGCGATCCCGCACCCCGTATCTCGCACGCACAATTCGACCGCATCCCCGACCACGCCATTCCCGTTCGCATGCGCGCGCGCCACCCGCACAGCCACATCGCCGCCGTCGCGGCACGCGTCCACCGCATTCATCAAGACATTGGACAGCGCGCGGGCCAGCGCATCGTAGTGGCCCGTCACTAACGGAACGTCCTCCTCGACCGACACGCGCACCGGCACGCGGTCCGTCGCGATGGCGCGCGCCGCATACCGCGCCAGCTCGCCCACGTCGACCGCCGCCGGCGGTCCCTCCGGCAGCCGGCCGAATTGCGCAAAGTTCCGCGCCATCTCTTCCAACCGCCGGGACTCCGTCTCCAATACATCCACTACGTCGACAAGACGCGGATCGGAGTCACGTTTGAGCCGCGCCACCGCCAATCGAATCGGCGTGAGCGGATTCTTGAGCTCGTGTGCCACCCGGCGCGCCGTCTCCCGAAACGCTTCCAGCCGGCTCGCCTCACGATCGCGCGTGCGCGCCGCCTCGAGATCCGCGGCCATCGCGCGCATCCGTTGTCGCAACAACTCGAACTCCGGAGCGCCGCGCCGCGGCGGACCGGCTGGTAACGGCTCGCCCCGCGCGATGTGATCCGCCCACGCCACGATCTCGCCGAGTGGTCGGCTCAGCTGCCGGCTCAAATGACCCGCAACGCGCGATGCCAGCAGCGCGACCAACAGCGATCCGAGCAGCGCAGTGACAATGACGAGCACCACAATGCGCGACGTCAAGTACCCGACGCGCTTTGCCTGCACGAGCGACGCGGCCAGCTCCCGTTCGTGCGCGTCTACCGCTGCACGCTGCGCGCTCGTCAGCGGCGCCTGCCGCGCCGCATCGATCGCTCGACGCCCCGTGTTCGCTACGTTGTCCCACGCTTTGCTCGCGCTCAACACCGGTAGCGTGCTGCTGACGACGACGGCCCCGCCCACCATCAAAAGGGTGGACGGGATCACCGCGAACAGCACCAGATACAGGAGTACGCGCGTACGAAAAGTGAAGCGACTCACATGTCCTCTCTCGAGCCGCGAATGCGGGCAGCGTGGTGATCGAGAGGAAATTAACTGAAAAGAGGCTCGTCGCTCGATGCTGAAAACCAGGATGCATCTCGGCCGCGACCCCGGCCACCGTCTACCCGCGTCGCGTAACTAGCTATAGATTAACGCAATCGTGATCCGCCCCTTAGTCCGAGACTGATGTCGACCTCGTGGACCCTCGCACGCACGTTTGGCGCGCGCGCAGAGGAACACCCCGATCGTGCCATGCTGGTCGCGGGGGGACGCACGTGGTCCTATGGACAGGTGGATGCGAAGGCCTCTGCGCTCGCCGCCGCGTTGGGCGAGCTGGGCATCGAAGCGGACGATCGCATCGCCATCGTCATGCCCAACTGGCCCGAGTGGGTGATCACCCTGCTCGCCGCCGCCAAACTCGGCGCCACCATCGTTCCGCTCAATGCTCGGCTCAGCTACCACGAGCTCAAGTACCAGCTGCGGCACGCCGAGGTGTCCGCGGTGTTTGCGGCGGAACGACACGGCGGCATCGACTACCTCCAGATTTTCGAGGACATCATCGCCGAGCTGCCGGACCTGTTGTACCTCGTCACCGTTGGCGACGAGGAGTTGTGGTACGATGACAGGATCTTCCGCTTCGAGGATCTGTTGTCGAGCGGGGAAGGGCGCGCGCTTCCGTCGCACTCTGAGGTCGATGACGACTCCGATCTCGCCCTGCTGTACACGTCGGGCACGATGGGTAAACCGAAAGGCGTGCGACTGTCGCACCGGACCATTGTCGAAACGGCACTGCGCACCGGTGAAGCACTCGAGGTGGAACCCGCCGATCGCGTGCTCGTCTCGGTGCCGCTATTCACGATCTTCGGCTTCAGCATCGTAGTCGGTACGCTTGCCGCAGGCGCAACGGTGGTGTTGCTCGACACCTTCGACGCCGAGCGCGCCATCGACTTGCTGCGACGCGAAAATGTGACCGTGATGCACGGTGTGCCCACGATCTACCACCTCATCATGCGGTCGCCCGGATTCGATCCCGGCGCGTTCCCGCATCTCCGCACCGGTGTTGTTGCCGGCGGTCCGGTCCACGAAGATCTCGTGCGCCGCATCCGCCGGTGGTGCGATGTGCAGGTGGCATATGGCCTCACCGAGACGGGGCCGACGGTGACGATCACTCGCTTCAACGACTCCGACGAGAAGCGCCTCACGACGGTGGGTCGCCCGCTGCCGGGTGTCGAGATCAAAGCGGTGGACTTCGTGACTGGTGCACTGCACGGCCCCGAGGCAGTCGGCGAAATCGCCGTGCGGGGCCCGAACGTGATGCAAGGCTACGCCCGCATGCCCGCGGAGACCGCCCGGTCGTTCTCCCCGGAAGGCTTCTTCCTGACTGGTGATCTCGGCATCATCGACGAGGAAGGCTATTTGCGGATTGTTGGGCGCACCAAGGAAACGATCGTGCGCGGCGGATATCAGATCTATCCGCGCGAGGTCGAAGACCTTCTGCGCGCTCACCCTGCAGTCGACGACGTCTGCGTGATCGGTGTTCCCCATGATGTCATGGGCGAGCTGGTCTGCGCGTGCGTCGTGCCAGTGGAAGGCGCGGTCATCACCGGCGACGAATTGAAAGATTTCGCCCGCGATACGATGGCCGACTACAAACTCCCTGATCTCGTCCGCTTCTTCGACACTTTCCCCATGACCGGGAGCGGGAAGGTGAAGCGGCGGGAGCTCGAGCGCACGGTGTCGCTCGAATACACTGCTACGATAGGAAGCACATGAACTCACGCAACATGCGACCGGCGCCGTCCCGGATTCCGGTCACTCCCGTGCATCGAGGTCCGCAAGCCATGGCGGCGCAGTCGTTCGGCGCGCCGCCGTTCGTGCATGCGCCCAATGCCGCGCTCCTCATCGATTTCGACAACGTCACGATGGGGATCCGTTCCGACCTGGGACACGAACTTCGTAATCTGCTCTCGTCGGACATCATCAAAGGCAAAGTCGCGGTGCAGCGCGCGTACGCCGACTGGCGGCGCTATCCGCAGTACATCGTGCCGCTGACCGAAGCGTCGATCGACCTCATTTTCGCGCCGGCGTACGGCTCCTCCAAGAAGAACGCGACCGACATTCGGTTGGCGATCGATGCGCTGGAGCTCGTGTTCACGCGCTCGGAGATCGGCACATTCATCTTGCTGTCGGGCGACTCCGATTTCTCGAGTCTCGTCGTCAAGCTCAAGGAGTACGGGAAGTACGTGATCGGCGTCGGCATTCGCGAATCGTCGAGCGATTTGCTCGTCATGAATTGCGACGAGTACTACAGCTACAACGCGCTTGCCGGCTTGGTGAAGTCCGGCGAGGACGAACACGTTTCGCGCGATCCGTGGGAATTGGTGGTGGAAGCGGTGTCCCGCATGAAGCGGAATGGCGACGTGATGCGCGCCGACCGCCTGAAGCAGGTGATGCAGGACATCGACAATTCGTTCGACGAGAAGAACCTCGGTATGGCGAAGTTCTCGCGGTTCGTCACCGAGGCGGCCCAGCGCGGGCTGCTCAAGCTGACGAAGCTCGAGAATGGGCAGATGGAGGTGGACGCGGCGGGCGAGGGTGCGGCCGCGGCGGCGCCTGCGGCGCCGCGCGCGTCCGCGCCTAACGGACTAACGGAGGAGCGCGCGAACGGCACCGAGGAGACGGCGCGCCGCGGCCGCCGCGGCCGCGGTCGCGGACGCGACCGCAACCGCGGCGCCCCGGCGCCCGCAGCGGCGCGCGACGCCCACCTCGCGCCGCCCATGGCCGAGCCCGTCGCCGCTCCGCCCACGGCCGAGATGACGGGCGAGCGCCTCACCCGCGAGGAAGCCCTCGACCTGGTCCAGCGCGCCGTCGCCCAGGTCGGCGCCACGTCCGCCGAACCCGTGCCCGCGTCCATCGTTAGGCGCGCGGCCCGCGAGCTCCTCGGCCGCGACTCGGAGTCGCTCAACGAGCGGTTCTTCCACCGCATCCTGCGCGATGCGCACGATGCGGAACGGATCGACCTCCGCCTCCACGGCGAGGACTACGAGGTGGCGCCCGCCGCCGCCCGCGCGGCTGCCGCCGCGCCGGCCGCGCCGGCCGCCGATGCCGCAACCGACGCGAGCCAGGCCCAACGGAGCGTCGCCAACGCCGCATCCCTGCGCCGCGGCATGCGCCACCGCGGACTTCGCACCAGCCGCGCCGGCGAGCTGCCGCCGGATCTCTTCTCGGTCGGCGTCGTTGGCCTAACGCCAGCCGAACCGGAAGCCGCGCCCGAGCCGGCCGCCGAGGCCGTTCCGGAGGCCGGCACAGAGGCCGCCGCCGACACCGCGCCGGCGCGGCGCCCGCGCGGCCGTCGCGGCGGCAAATCCGGCGCGCGCACCCGCGGCAAGACAGCCACCGCTGCCGCCGCCCCCGCCCAGACCGAGGCGCCCGCCAAACCGCGCCGATCCGGCGGCGGACGGGCCCGAAAGAAGGCCGCCGAGCCGACAGCCCCGCCCGCCGGAGGCGACGGATGACCGAGAACGCCGCGCGCACCGCGCGGCGTTCTCGCATCGCGGCGCTCGGGCGCCCGTTGCCGCGGTCGTTCTACGACCGCGACACGGAGCTCGTCGCCCGCGACTTGTTAGGCGCCGTGCTGCGCTCCGTCACCCCGGATGGCGTCACCGCCGGCCGCATCGTGGAGACCGAAGCCTACCTCGGCGAGCACGACGGCGCGTGCCACGCCGCCGCAGGCCTAACGCAACGCACCCGGTGGCTCTACGGCCCGCCCGGCATCGCGTACGTCTACTTCATCTACGGCGTCCACTGGTGCTTCAACGCGGTCACACGGCGCGAAGGCTTGCCGAGCGCCGTGCTCGTCCGAGCGCTCGAACCGGTCGATGGGCTCGAGCTCATGCGCCGCCGCCGCGGCGCCGCGATCGCCGATCGCGACCTGACCAACGGACCGGGCAAGTTGTGCACGGCGCTCGCGATCACCGGCGCCGCCAGCGGTGCTCGCCTCGACCGTCCGCCGCTCTCGATTCTGCGCGGAAAGCCGGTGCCCGATGCGAACGTGGCCGTGTCACCGCGCATCGGCATCAGCCGCGCCGCCGACTGGCCGCTCCGCTGGTACATCAAGGACAACCCGTTCGTCTCGCGCGCACCGAGCCCCAGGCCGCGCCACCCGCGGCGTGCGCATGCGCGCTGAAGAGACACCGGGAATTTCCGAGCGCGCCGCGCGCCTCTACCGCGATGCCATCGTCATCGACACGCACAACGACCTCGCCACGAAGATGCTCGACGAGGGATACGACCCGGCTGTGCGCCACTCGCCGTCCGAGGGCCACACCGATGTGCCGCGGCTGATCGAATCGGGCATCACCGCCCAGGTGCTGGCCGCATGGGTCGACGCGCCCTATGCCCAACGCGGCGCCGGCGCCGCATTCGAGCGCGCGCTGGCCTGCACGGACGCGATTCACGCGCTGATCGACGCCAGCCCGGACGCGCTCCGCTTTGCTGCCACCGGCGCCGACATCCGGCGCGCCAAGGCCGACGGCGTCGTCGCGATCCTGATCGGCGTCGAAGGCGGACACGCGATCGAAGACTCGCTCGACCACCTTCGCGAGCTCAAGCGCCGCGGCGCGTGCTACCTCACGCTCACGTGGAACAATGGAAACCACTGGGCGGGATCGTCGATCGGCTCCGGATCCACCCGCACCGCCGGCCTCACGCCGTTCGGCCGCCAGGTGATCGCCGAGCTCAATCGGTTAGGCATGCTCGTCGACGTGTCCCACACGTCGAGCGAAACGCTCATCGATGTCCTCGCCGCGTCGGAGGCGCCGGTCATCGCGTCCCACTCGAGCGCCCGGGCGCTCGCCGACCATCCGCGGAATCTCAGCGACGAGGAGCTGCGCGCCATCGCCGCACGCGGCGGCGTGATCTGCGTCAACTTCTACTCGCGCTTCATTGAGGTGCGCATGCGCGCCGCGATGGATGCTGCCGAAGCCAGAGCCGAAGCCGAGCCGGCCGGCACGGCCGCGCAACGATCCGCCCGGCTCGAGGATCTGCTGGCGCGCATTCCGCCCACGCCGCTCTCCATCCTCATCGACCACATCGACCACGTGGCCCGCGTTGCCGGCATCGACCACGTCGGACTCGGCAGCGACTTCGACGGTATCCGCCTAACGCCAGCCGGCCTCGACGACGTCACGGCCTACCCGCGCATCGCGCAGGCGCTCCTCGATCGCGGCTACAGCGACGACGATGTCCGCAAAGTCCTCGGCGCCAACGTCCTTCGTCTCATCGACACCGTGGTGACCGCGATCCCGCGCTGATGCACGTCCGTCGCCCGTCTTGTCTGTGTCCGCCTGTTGTCCGTCTGTTGTCCGTCTGTGGTCCGTCTGTGGTCCGTCTGTTGTCCGCTTAACTCTCCGCCTCTTACTCCGGTCTATCGATCGACGACCCGAAGTTGTACCGGATTCCGCCTTCCAACATGTACGTCGACCGGCCATTCAACAGGAAGTTCGCTGCCGATGGCATGTAGGTCACCTGGCCGAACAACGAATACCGGCGATACGACGCCTGCAGCCCGGCGAGCGCCATGAAGGAAATCCTGTCGCGGTTGTTCTGCAGCTGATCCTGGATCTGCGGCTCGACCAGCGGATCCGCGGGCTGATCGATCTGTCCAACCTGCTGGATCAAATTCATCGAAAACCCGACGCCGCCATACGGACGGAAGCTCCCCCATGCCACTGGAAACGCCAAGGCCGCCGCGCTGTACCGCCGCATGTCCTTCATCGCGACGCGATAGCTATTCCCCTGGTTGTCCGTCACCGCCGACGTGGTATTGAAGAAATCCTGCTCGCCGGAGATGTAGAGACCACCCTTGCTGCGCGTGACGATCATGTCGAACCCGATCGACGGAGCAACATGGTTCGATACCGTCGTCGTCGAGAACGTCATGAGGCCGGCCTTCGCTCCCCAGAACCACGAGTCCTGGAAGGGTCGGTTCGACTGGGCCGCACCGACCGCCGGTAGCAGCGCCACGAGGGCGAGCCCGGAAGTCATCCACCGGACCGTGCGCATGGTGAAACTCCTCATGTGTGAAAAAGGAGAGGGCTGAGTAGTTGGACTTGGAAGAACTGGGGACGTGCGTGCGGGTCTTGCCCTGGAAAACAGTCCTGTTATGGCGCTTAAGGTCATGTCAGAGACGAGAGTGACGCAGAGTGGTCACGCAGACCGGACGGCTCCGTCATCCTGACATCCCCCGATCGACTGCTTGCCGTCGCTCGTCCGAGCGAACCCATCTGCTTGACCGCGAGCGTCGCGTCCGCCAGCTTGGCGAAAGACGCGTGATCGGGCGGGGCGGAATCCCAGAGGGAGTGAACAGCATGAAAGAGCACGCCGCCGCCATGTATCCGCCGGTCGAGCAGTTTCACAGCGCGGTGTACGGCACCGTGTTCGGCCGGCGCATGGAAACCGTGCACCGGCTCCGCGCGGGCGATGCGCTGATTCTCGTCCCGGATCCGCCGGGCACGGACAACCCCGCGGTGTGGGTGCATGCCGCCGGCGGCGACGTCGTTGGGCACCTGCCGTTTGCAGTATCGGGCTGGCTCGTGCCGTGGATGCTGGACGGCGGCCGGTGTCAGGCGCGCGTGCAGCGGGTCGAGGCGGACGACGTCGCCAGCTGGAAGCGCGTCATCGTCCACCTCACCCTGGGCGCCCTCTAACTGAGTTAGACGAGTCCCAGCGCCTGGCCGACCCGCCGGAACGCACGCACGGCGGTGTCGAGATCGTCGCGGGTGTGCGCCGCGGACAACTGGCAGCGGATGCGCGCGTGGCCCTGCGGCACCACCGGATAGCCGAAGCCGGTCACGAAGATTCCTTCATCCAGCATCATCTCGCTCATCTTGATGGCTAACGCCGTTTCACCGACGATGATCGGGACAATCGGCGTCTCGCCCGGAATCGGCTTGAACCCCGCTTCCGTGATCGCGCCGCGAAAGTACGCGGTGTTCTCGCGCAGCCGCTCGACGCGATCGGGATGCTGCTCGATGAACGTCACGGCGGCCAGCGCACTGCCGGCGACCGTCGGCGGCAGCGCGTTCGAGAAGAGCTGCGGACGCGAGCGCTGCGTGAGATAGTCGGTGAGCGCCGCCGCGCCCGCCGTGAATCCGCCGGCCGCGCCGCCCACTGCCTTACCGAGCGTCGACGTGATCACGTCGACCTCGCCCAACACACCGTGATACTCGGCCGTGCCGCGGCCGCGCGTGCCCAACACTCCGGTGCCGTGCGAATCATCCATCACCACGATCGCATCGTGCTTGCGCGCGAGCTCCAGAATGTCCGGCAGTTTCGCGATGTCTCCTTCCATCGAAAACACGCCATCGGTCCAGATGATCCGCCGCCGCGCGCCGCCGGCCGCGGCGAGCTTCGCATCGAGGTCGCCCATGTCCGAGTGCTTGTACACCGCGGTCGTCACCTTCGTGATCGCTTTCGCCAAGCGGATCGAATCGATGATCGACGCGTGGTTGAGCGCGTCGGAAATCACGAAGTCGCCTTCCTCGACCACGGTCGCGGTGAACCCCTCGTTCGCATTCCACGCCGACACGTACGTGAGCGACGACTCCGTGCCGACGAACCGGGCCAGCGCGCGTTCGAGGTCGCGGTGGATCGTGAACGTGCCGCAGATGAATCGGACGCTGCCCGTGCCGGCGCCGAAGCGCTCGAGCGCATCCTCGCCGCCCTTGATCACCGCCGGCTCCGCCGACAAGCCCAGATAGTTGTTGGATGACAGGATGAGCACGTCGCCGCGTCCTTCCATGCGCACGTGCGCGGCTTGCGGCGACTCGAGATAGTTGAGCCGCTTGTAGACACCGTCTCGCTTGAACGCGTCGAGGGCGCCGTTCAGTTGCGTCGCAAAGTTCGGATTCACGGCAGGTTCGAGAAAGAGAAGGGTGCGCGCGTTAGGCGATCTCGAAGATCACCTTGCCGGCCTCGCCGCTCTTGATGGCGTGGATCGCCTCGTCGGCGCACTCGAGCGGGAAGCGGTGCGTGATCACCGGCGTCGGATCGAACTCGCGCGATCGCAAGAATCGGGTGATCTGGATCCACGTCTCGTACATCCGCCGTCCCGTTACGCCGTAGACCGTCACACCCTTGAAGATCAGCTCGGTCGCAAAATCGAATTGCATGGGCTTGGCCGGCACACCGAGCATCTGGACGCGACCCGCCGGCCGCACGAGTGCGAACGCTTGATGAATGGCCGACGGAACGCCCGACATCTCCAACACGACGTCCACACCGAGACCATCGGTGTAACGCTTCACCGTGCGCTCGAGCTCGTCCGGATGCACCACGTCGTCCGCACCCATCTGCTTCGCGAGCGCCAGTCGCGTCTCGTTCACATCCGACGCAATGATTCGCGACGCGCCCGCTGCATGGCAGATCCCGACCGCGAAGATGCCGATGGGCCCGCACCCCGTAATCAACACCGTCGCGCCGGGAATCTCCGCCGTGAGCGCCGTGTGGAACGCGTTGCCCATCGGGTCGTGAATGCCGCCGATGTCGTACGAGATGTCATCGTCGAGATGCCACACGTTGGTCGCGGGCATGGCGATGTATTCCGCGAAACAGCCATCGCGGTCGACGCCGATCACTTTCGTGTACGGACACGCGTGCGCATTGCCCGTCCGGCACAGTAGACATCGCCCATCGACGATGTGCCCCTCGGCCGTCACCCGATCGCCGACGTGAACGTCCACCACCAGCGAGCCGACGCGGGCGACATCGCCGGCGAACTCATGCCCAACGACGAACGGCGGATGACATCGGCCGCGCGCCCAGTCATCCCACTCGTAGATGTGCACGTCCGTCCCGCAGACACCCGCGCGACGTACACGAATCAGCACCTCGTCGTCGCGAATCGTTGGTTCGGGAACATCCTTCAACGTGAAACCGGGGGCTGCAGTCTCTTTGACGAGCGCTCTCACGCGATCTATGGCTCCAATCGATGGTCAACATCCGCGTTCACACGGCACCCACATCACACCGGCGCGCGGGAAAGCTGTTGCTGGACCGCCGATGATGCCAGGGGAACTCGGCACGACGGCCCGTTGGTCGCTCGCCGTTCAGAACACCGTGCCGATCTGACCGCCATCGACGGCAATGGCCGTTCCGGTCACGAAGCTCGCCCGCTCCGACGCGAGAAACGCCACGACTGATGCGAGCTCGCCCGGATGACCCGAACGACCAATCGGTATCCCGCGCCGCCGTTCGGCGAGCACTTCGTCGAGCGAACGATTTTCACGGCGCGCGCGGCCGGCGGCCAACGACATCGAGCGATCCGTGTCGAAGTGTCCTGTGAGAATCGTGTTCACGAGCACGTTGTCTTTCGCGCAGTCGGTGGCCAGCGTCTTGGCGAACGCCGCCAATCCCGCGCGCGCCGTGTTCGAGAGCACCAGCGATTGCATCGGTTGCTTCGCCGCGGTCGACGTCAAAAAGATGATGCGTCCCCATTGGCGGCGACGCATGCCGGCAACCACTTGATACGAGAGACGGATCGATGCGAACAGGTTGAGCTCGATCGCCGCGCGATACTGCGCTTCGGTCGTGTCTTCGATGTCGGTGGCGGGCGGACCACCCGCATTTGCCACGAGAATGTCGATCGGCCCGAGCGTTTGCTTTGCTTCCTTCACCGCCGCGATGATCGCGGGACCATCCGTGACATCTGCCGTCAACGGCAGCACACGTCGTCGTGATTCGGCAGAGATCTCGCTCGCCGCTCGATTCAACGGTTCGCTGTGCCGCCCAACGATGGCTACCGATGCGCCTTCGATCGCCAGTTCCCGCGCAACCGCCCGGCCGAGTCCGCTCGAAGCACCCGTGACCAACGCGACCCTTCCCTCTAACCCGAGATCCACTCAAGCCTCTCCCGCGTACGCGTGCGACATCGCTCGAGAATCGTCAGCCATGCTCTCTAATACTACAAAATCGCGCGCACCGAAACCGATGCGCGCAGCGGCCCGGATTAACCGAGTCCGACGATCTGCGCGATGCGCGCGGCAGCCTGCTCGCCGCTCGCAACCGCACCTTCGATGAGCGGTGTCGTCAGATAGTCGCCTGCAAGCGCCACCGGGAGCGCAATCGCATTCGCCAACGCGCGTCCATGCACTCGATCGCTCACGTATCCAACGAACGGTGCCGGCGATCCGGGTTCGAAGCGGTAGACGCGCGCGCGAGTGATGTGATCGCGTACCTCAGGAACGAGTGCTTCGACCTCGGGCAGCATGTGCGACACGATCGACTCGGACGGCGCCTCGTGCAGCGTGTCGTACGCCGATGGCGTCAACCAGGCGAGCACGGCATCGCGGGTTTCGTGCGCGGCGTGCTTCGCGCCGTGCACGACGCATGCGCTCACGATCTTTGCCGCGCGCACATCCTGGAACACGCCAAACGCATCGTGAGGGGGCGTCGAATCGAGCGCCAGCGCTAACGTGAGTGTGCCGCGAATCGGAATCGAGTGGAGCCAGCGAGCGAGGGCCGCGTCGGGCGGCAGGTGCGGTGCGAGCAGCGCGTGCGCGGCGCGCGGATCCGTCGCGATCACCGCTGCCTCCGCATCCCACGCACGTCCCGATGCATCTCGTACCGACACGGACGTGCGGCCACTGGTGCTGTGCTCGACGTCGATCTCGGCTGCTTTCGTGTCGCGCACGACCTCGACGCCGCCCAGCGCGGCGCCCAACGCGGCGGACCAGCCCTGCCGCGGTGCGAGCGTATCGCCGTCACTACCGTAGCGGCCGAGCGTGAGAAAAAACGCTAACGACACGTTGGACGCCGCGAGGTTATAGAACCCATTGCAAGGCGGCTCGGCGAGCGTGTCGGCGGCGGCTGGTCCGATACGCGCATCGACGAACGCGCGGACGCTTTCCGTGTCCAACGTTGCCGGCGTGCGCGCGCCGGATGCATCGAGCGCGTCGTGGTGACGCGCGAGCACCGGCAACAGCTGCGTGCCGAGTCGGATCTTGTCCATCGCGCTCAGTCCGCCGAACGCGAGCAAACTGCGCAGCGATCCGAATCGCAGCGGGAGTCGAGCGCCGTCGCGCACGACAATGTCGTGCGCCGCTCCGCGCTCCAGTTGCGCGCCGAGCAGTTGGACCGTGCGAGTGAATCCGCTGGTGATGAGCTGCGCCCCGATGTCGATCGGTACGTCGTCCAACACATCGCTGCGAGCGCGACCGCCGAGTGTCGCGCGTGCTTCGATGATCGTGACTCGCGCGCCGCGCGCGCGAAGCGACACTGCGGCTGCAACGCCGGCGAACCCGCCGCCGATGACGACGATGTGCGCGTCGTTCATCGATGTTGGCCATCCGTGCGCGATGCACGAATTGTGCGACGAATTGCGTTCATGCTATTGCGTGCGTTTTTCATCGTTCCTATATTCGCGCAAGGGCCGCGGGCCGCACGTCGTGATCTCTTGGTCGAGGTTCGTGAGTGGCGCGAATAATACTTCGATTCCGCAGTCACAGATCAGAGAAGCCGGTCGCCAACCTCTTCGTGAGCGGCGCACCGACACGGTCCCCGTCTCACTCAACGCTTCATTCCCGCCTCATCGTCACTCGTCGCCGCGCCGGCGTCCGTCGGCACGGCGTTGTTGCATCGGATACATCCCCACTGTCGATCGTGCGCGATGCACATGCATCTCGTACACCAACGTGCATCGGTAACACCGCGGGCATCACGATCGTCGATGGACCGCGCGCCGTCCTAACGCGGCAAATCGGATGTGCGAACGCCGCTGCGCGAGCGATCGCGCGCCATCGGAGTCGATGATTGTTCGCGGTTCGTGCTGATGTGTCGTGCGATGTCGAATTCCATCGACCTCATCATCGAGGTCGGCTAGACGTGCGGCAGGCGCTCATGGTGCTTGCCCACATCGCCGCCGGTCCACCGGGGGATCGGTCGGCACTAACACTCCTTCAGTGGAGATGAACCCATGGCAACACGGAAAAAAGGCGCGAGAAAGAAGTCCGCTCGCAAGGGTGGTCGGAAGAAGACCGCTCGGAAGGCCGCGAAGAAGCGGAAGTAGCCAGTTAGTCGTAGCAGTTGAGAACAACAAAAGAGGCCGGCGCGAACCGCCGGCCTTCTTTTCTTACCACCAGAGCTGCGTCGACTCGATCGAGGAGCCCGGGTCCTCAGGCTGCCCGTGGTGTCTTGCCCGCCGATTCCTGCTCGGGCGCTGGTCCCCACATGTACGCCCAGAACGCAGGGGTCGGCTCATCGCGCTTGCCGTTCGAGATGACGATGCCGACCGGCTCGACACTCATCTTATTATCGTGGTTGTGTCCGTCATTCTTTGCGGCCATCGATCACCCCTCGTTGATTCACCCCCCGCGCTGGTGCGCGGAGCACTCTGCCGCAAAGCACCGCACGTGCCACCTTCGGCGTGCGCGGTCAACACGCGATCAGACAACGAGTTGCACAAAAAAAGGCTCCCCAGACCGGGAGCCCAGCGACGCGGAATGACACGCCTCGTCGATCGTTCGTCGTGTCCAAATGCTACGCGACCTCTTTACGGGCGAAGAAGGTCTCGCCCGTGCTGCCTAAACCCACGCTGCCGCGCTCAACCGTGATGTGCCAGCCGCGGTAGCGGTCGCGAAGCTCATCAATTGGAAGCGCTTCGCCCCCAACCGCACCCTCCACCACGTGAACGCCGCCTGCTGTGGTTGCTTGCTGAAGCAGCTCGATGGCGCGCGCGCGTTCGACGCTCGACAATCCACTCAATGCGGCCGCGGCGACGACTACTGCGTTGAGCGGTCGGTCAGGCGACCAGTTGGCGAGGTCCTCTCCAACGCAGCGAACACGACTGGTGAGGCCGACTTCGGCTGCGGCGTTCAACACGCGCTCGAGCACATCCTCGGTGGTATCGACGGCGGTCACCGCGCATCCGTTCGCCGCTAAATAGATGGCGGTGCCCTCGGCGCTCACGCCGGCAACGAGCACATGACCCTCGGATGTCGAGAGCGCGGCGCGCGCAAGCGCGGAATCAGCCCGGAATCCCCAGCGCTCGGGGCGACTGAACTCCTTGAGCGCCTTGAGCCTTCGCTTTCGCCAGGTCGCAAACGATGGGAGACGCAGCCGACCCTGAATGATGCGGTCGACTTCCGCGCATAGCAGGATTTCGGTGAGCGCCAATTGGGCTTCGGACTGCAAGGCAGCCACCGCATCGTCGCCGATCTTGAGGATCGCGCTGCGGGGAATCGATTCCTTATAGTTCTCGATTTCCCGCTCGACGAACAGCTCGTACTCGTATCTGAGAGAGCGTGGTCGTTGGCTCATTTTGGCACAGTCGCGGGGAGACGAGTGGGGTGCCACCTAAAGTAGAACTTTGTCCGTAGCGCGCAAGTCCCTATGCAGGTTCGACGTGGACTGTGACGCTTGATGCACCAAGTTCAGTGTGCAGTCTAGCCTCCACTGCGTCGGACACACGATGAGCCGCTTCCACGGACATGTTTCGGTCGACGCCGATGGTCACCTCGACGAGGAGCACACCTGAGGCCATGGCGCGCGACCGCACCGCACGCACATCCATGACGCCGGTAACCGCGCTCAGCAGTTGGCGAATGTCGCGCGCTTCGATGGCTCGTTCATCGACCAGGACCGGAACCGTCCGCCGCACGATGTCGAATCCGTTGCGGGCGATCACGAGCGCGACGGCGATCGCGAGGAATGGATCGACGATGCCCCACCCGTACCGCGTGAGCACGAGCGACACGACGGCGGCGCAAGTGACGTAGACGTCGCTCCGCGTATGCGCTGCATCGGCGGAGAGAAATGCGCTGTCGAGCAGCTCGCCGCGCCGTCGTTCGTACCAGACGACGAGCACGTTCACGAGCATCGTGGCGGCGACGAGCGCCAACTGCGGAATGGTCGCTTCGTGCGGCGTGTTGCCGCCGAGCACGTAGCGCACGCCTTCACGCAGCAATTCGAAGCACGTGATCGACAGAAATCCGACGATCGCGAGCGCGCCTAACGTCTCGAACTTTTGGTGTCCATAGGGATGTTCTTCGTCGGGAGCGCGCGACGCGACGCCGACGAGCACGATGCCCAGCACGTTGTTGAGCACATCGAGACCGGATTCGAGCGCCGCGCCGAGCACCGAGAGTGCGCGCGTGTGCACGCCGACGGCGATTTTGATCGCCACGACGAGCACGTTCAGCGCGAGAATGATCAGCAGTGTGTTGCGGACGGCGGTCGCGCGCGCCGAGCGGGGTCCGGCCGCTGCGGCTGGCGAGGGCTGAGTGGCGTGCGCAGGGCTGGGCACGCCGAAGGATACGGTGCGCCTGGAATCGTAGCCAGTGTCGTGCGCGCGTAGATTCTGAGGTCGCGTCACCATCGTGGACCGGGGTCGAAATGCCGGAGCTGCCTGAAGTCGAGCACGCCGCGCGCGTCCTTCGCGCGGCGATCACGGGTCGTCGCATCACGCGCGTGCGCGTGCTGCATCGATCGTTGCGGCGGAAGCTGCCGCCGGCCGCGCAACGCCGCCTCACCGGGCGCGTCGTGCGGGCGGTGGAGCGCCGCGGCAAGCACCAGGTGCTGCACCTGGACGACGGCACTGCGTTAGTCGCGCACTTCCGCATGACCGGAGACTGGGTGATCGGTCGAGCGGGGGCGCCCATGGAGCCGTACGCGCGCGCCGAGCTCGAGCTGGACGATGGCGGGCGCGTGACGTTGTCCGACTCGCGCGCGCTGGCCACCCTGACGCTGACCCGCGATCTGGCCGGCACGCTGCCGCCGTTAGGCCCGGAGCCGGAGGACGCATCCCTCACGCCGGCGTCCCTCGCCGCTTCGTTGGCGCGCCGCCGCGGCGCCATCAAACCCGCGCTGCTCGATCAGCGGGTGATCGCCGGCATCGGGAACATCTACGCCGCCGAGGCGCTCTGGCGTGCGCGCATCGACCCGCGCACCGCCGCCAGATCGTTAGGCATTCCGCGCCTCCGCCGCTTGATCGGCGCCATCCGCACGGTGCTCCGGCGTTCGCCCGCCGGCCGCTACCAGACCGACGCCGCCGTCGCGCGCTGGAACGTCTACGACCGCGAGGGCCTCGCGTGCCGGCGCTGCGGCGGCACGATCACCAGAATCGTGCAGGCAGGGCGATCGACGTACTACTGCCCGCAGTGCCAGGTGTGAGCGGTCAGTCTGCTTCGACGATTGCCGCCTTGATATAGCCGGTTTCGGGGATCGTCAGCACTTCCGGATGATCCAGCGGTTGACCCAGCAGCTGGCGGAGCGTGATGCGGCGGCCGCTGTCCGCGGCGGCGCTCGTCAGCATGTCGAGGAACATCGGCTTCGACAGATGGAAGCTGCAGCTGGCGGTGAAGAGCATACCGCCGGGAGCGAGCAAACGCATCGCGCGCAGGTTGATCTCCTTGTAGCCGCGGAGCGCGGCGGCAAGCGAGGAGCGCGTCTTCGCGAACGCGGGGGGATCGAGCACGATGGTGTCGTAGTGTTCGCCGCGCGACTCCGCGTCGCGCAGAAAATCGAACACGTCGGCTTCCACGAAATCGATCGTGGCGAGGTCGTTCCGCGCGGCGTTCTCGCGCGCTCGCGCAAGCGCGGCGCCGGAGCTGTCCACGGCGGTCACCCGCTCCGCGCGTTGGGCGAGGTGCAGCGCGAACGAGCCATGATAGCTGAAGCAGTCCAAGGCGCGTCCACGCGCCAGTTGGCCGGCGCGCACGCGGTTCTCGCGCTGATCGAGAAACGCGCCGGTCTTCTGGCCGTCCCACGGCGCCGCAAGGTAGCGCACGCCGTGTTCGCGCACCTCGATCTCGCGCGGCACGGCGCCCGCGAGGAGCTCGGTCGTGCGCGCCAGGCCTTCTTTCGCGCGGACGGCCGCGTCGTTGCGCGCCAGGATGCCGGCCGGCGCGAGCACGTCGCCTAACGCTTCCAGGATGGGGCCGCGAAACGCGTCCACGCCGGCGCTGAGCAACTGCACCACCACCCACTCGCCGTAGCGGTCCACGATCAGCGATGGGCATCCGTCCGCCTCGGCGTGCACGACGCGCCAGGCCGACGTCACTGCGCCTAACGATGCCCGCCGGCCGGCGCTCCGGCGCAGCCGGTCGCGCCACCACGACGCGTCGATCACCGCATCGGCGCGCGCGTCGAGCAGCCGGAGCGAGATCTCCGACGCCGGGCTCCAGAGCGCCCAGCCTAACGGGTGCCGCGAGGCGTCGCGCACCAGCACCGCGCCGGCCGGAGCGTCCGGCCGCCGCGCCACATCGCTGCGATAGATCCACGGATGGCCGCTCGCCCAACGGCGGGCGCCCTTCCGCGATACCACGGCCTCCGCGGTCACTGCCCCGTCGTCGCGGCCGATCCGCCCGCGGCCAGCACCAGCCGCCGAAGCTGCGGAATGATCGCCAGCCGCAGCAGTCCCCGCGGCGCGGCGAGCGAATCGAGTTGCGCCAATCGGCCCGACGTCCACGCCGGCGCCGCGGGCTGGCCGCCTTCCAGCTGCCGCAGCGCTTCCGCGCCGATCGCCCCGGCCGTCGCCAGCGCGGCAGCGGCGCTGTCGGCGTCGGTCAGCAGCGGCGCGCGCGCCGAGAGCGCGGCGATGGCGGGCGCGATCTGCTGCCACCGGTTGAACATCGTCGCCAACGAGTCGCGCAGGCCCGCGCCGCGCTCGGGCGCATGAAAGAGCGTGTCGAGCATCATCGAGAGCGCGCGTCCGCCCGCGGCGTCGGGCGTCACGATGTCGCCCGGCGCCACCAACGGCGTGAAGGACGTCGGCCGGCGCATGTGCATCCGCTGCCCCAGGCTCACCGGTTCGACCACACGCTGCAGGTCGCGCAGCGGCGCGATGCCGTCGGTTTGCGCGATCAGCCGCCACAGGGCGTCGGGCCCGGACAGCTGGTGCACGCCGACATCGGCCAGCTCAACGTTCACCGCGCCTAACCGGCGATACATGTCGTGCACCTGCACCACCGTAGCCGGCGACCACAGCCGCTCGGCGATCGCCGCCGTACGCGGCCAGATGCGCGAGTCGATCGTTTCCGGAGTCACCAGCTCGCCCCACATGCAGGCCTCCCCGCCTAACACACGCCCGGCCTGCGCGCTGTCCACCTCCGCCCCCGCGGGAATCGGGTCCACCGCGTACAGTTGTCCCGCGGTCGACATCGCATCCAGATAGTAGCCTGCCGAGAGAATGCCCGAGTAGCCTTGCTGCGCCGCCGTGAACAGCGAGGCCTGACCGCGCCACGATTGAATCACCACGTCGTGCGGAAGATCGGGATGCAGAATTTCGTCCCACCCCACGACGCGCTTGTGTTGGGCGGCCAGGATGCGCGCAAGGCGCCGGTTGAAGTACGCCTGGAGCGCGCCGAAATCCTTGAGCTTGTGGCGTCGCATGAACCGGTGGATGGCCGTGTTGGGCTCCCATGCGCGCGCATCCACCTCATCGCCGCCGATGTGCCAATATCGATCCGGAAACAGCGGCGCCATCTCGGCCACGAATCGGGTGATGAACCGGTACACCGATTCGCGCGTCGGATCGAACGCGGCGGCCGTGAAGTTGTAGTCTGTGGGGAGCGAGTACGGTCCCGGCGCGCTGGCGAGCGACGGGTATCCCACGAACCAGCTGATCGAGTGCCCCGGCATGTCGAACTCGGGGACCACGCGAATGCCCCGATCGCGTGCGTACGCCACCACCTCGCGTATCTGCGCCTGCGTGTAATACGATCCGTCGGAGCCGAGCGCCTGCAGCTTCGGATAGCGCCTGCTCTCGACGCGGAATGCTTGGTCGTCGCTCAGATGCCAGTGCAGCACGTCGAGCTTGACGGCAGCCATCGCGTCCAGATTGCGCTCGATGACGTCCACCGGTTCGAAGTGCCGCGAGACATCGATCAACAGGCCGCGCCAGGGAAATCGGGGACGATCGGCGATGTGCGCGAGGGGAATCGTGAAACCCGCGCTCCCGCCCGTGACTAACTGTTGAAACGTCTCCAGTCCGCGCAGCGCGCCAACGACCGTCGGCGCGCGAAGCACGGCACGAAACGTCGTCACGTCGAGCGTGTACGATTCGTTTTCGTCGACGGATTGCACCGCTTCGCCGGGGCCTCGCACGTCGATCACCAGCGTGCCTAACAAGGAGTCGTGCGCCACCGCGTGCGACAACGGCAACCCGGTGCGGCGCGCCAGCCGGGTGATCGCCCGGTCGGCGGCGCGGAGGAGCCGGCCGTCCTTGAAGCGGGGCACCGCGACGCGGAACGAGGAGGTGAGCGCAAGCTGTCCGCCCGAATCGACATGAATCGACGCGGGCATCGGCATGAGCGACAACTGAGCGACCGCGGTGGAGTCGAACGATTGGGCTGCGCCAGACGTCGCAGCAGCGACCAGCACCAGGCCGAGCGAGAACGAATAAGACGGGTGCATGAAACGACGGCGTGAAGGGAAGGGAGAAGCGAGGTGACTTGGCTGGAGGTACGAGATCAGTTCGTGTCCACCGGGATGACGATCGGCGGATGGAATCGGTGGCGGGTTGCTATCGGAGGCCGGCGTTGTCGTGTGCTGGTGAAGCGCACCCGAGTTTCGGGTCGCATGAGTTTAGAGCATTTACGCTCGCGAAGAAACGGACAGCGCACGCGCTCCATCAGCGGCCGAGCGCCGCGCGGAGGGTTCGCGCGGCCTGCTCCGGATCACTCGCGCCGAAAATCGCGCGAATCACTGCGACGCCTGCCGCACCTGCGGCAATGGCGTGAGCCCCGTTGGTCGCATCGATTCCACCGATCGCCACCGCGGGCTTCTTCGTGAGTGCAATGAGATCCGCGAGGCGGGTTGTCCCGATCGACGCGCCGGCGTCGTGCTTCGAATCTGTCGCATAGATGGGCCCGATGCCTACGTAGTCGGCGTCGGCCGCAAGCGCTACTTCCGCATCCGAGCCGACGCTCGCGCCGATAATGAATGCGCGCGGCACGACGCGACGCAGCGCCGCCGGCGGAATATCTTCCGGTCCCACGTGCACGCCGGCGGCGCCGGCCGCGATCGCGACATCGGCTCGATCATTCACGATGAGCGGAACGCCGGGAGGAAGCGAGGCCACGAGGGCGCGCGCCACTTCCACCATCGTCCGGGCATCGGCATCTTTGAGTCGCAATTGAATCATGGTCGCGCCGCCGCGCGCCGCGGCTTGCGCGCGAGCGATGAGACCGGCCGCATCGTCCGGCGCACCGTCGGTGATTGCGACCAGCGTCAGCATTTCAGGAGCGAGCATGGATGTCCTTGCAGGATGAGCGGCACTTCGGCGCTCTGCGCGGCGCCACGACCATCGACCGCGACGACCCGTCCCACGTTCGCGATGCCACGCGCGAGCTGCTCGAGCACATGGTCGCCATCAATAACATAGCCGTCGCCGACATCATCAGCGTGGTCTTCACCGTCTCGGAGGACATCACGAGCGACTTTCCGGCGCGGGCGGCGCGGGATCTGGGATGGGTGGACGTGCCGCTCCTGTGCGCCACCGAGATTCCGGTGCAGGGGGGTCTGGCGCACTGCATCCGGGTGCTGATCCATCTGGAATCGGCGCGTCCGCGCAGCGAGCTGCGTCCGGTGTATCTGCGCGGCGCCGCGCATCTGCGCGACTAACGGAGCGCGGCGCAGCGGGGGAGGCTATCTGCCGCTGCCGTGCTCGCGGCGAATCTCGGCCTTCGCCGCTTTGTGCTCCTTGAACGTCGTGCGGAACTCGTGGTGCCCGTCGGTGTCGGCCACGAAATAGAGGTAAGGCACCGACGCCGGAAAGAGCGCCGCTTCGATGCTTGCGCGGCCCGGCGACGCGATCGGTCCCGGCGGCAGCCCGGGATGGCGATAGGTGTTGTACGGCGAGTCGACCTCGAGGTCGCGGTAGGTGACGCGATCGTGGTGTTCGCCTAACGCATATTGCACGGTCGGGTCGGCCTGGAGCGGCATCTGATCCTTGAGCCGGTTGTGGTACACGGCCGCGATCACCGGCCGCTCTTCGGGCAGCCGCGCTTCCTTCTCGACGATCGAGGCGAGCGTGACGATGTCGTTGCGACTCATCGCCAGTTGCTGCAACCGGTCGTCCCACCGCGGATCCCACACCTGCTCGAAGCGGTGCACCATTTCACGCACGGCGTCGCGCGGCGACGTGCCGTAGGCAAACACGTACGTGTCGGGGAAGAGATAGCCCTCGAGCGTCGGCGTCGGAACGTCCAGCTCGCGCAACAGCGAGGTGTCGCGCACCGCGGCTTCGACCGAATCCTCGGGTGCGCCGAGGGCGGTGACTAACGCAGGCACGATCTCGCGCAGCGACCACCCTTCGGGAATCGTGAGCCGGCGCTCCAATCCTTGCCCTTCGTGCAACGCCTGCACCAGCGCGCTCCAACCCATGTCCCGTTGCAAGCCATACGTGCCCGCCTTGATGTCGCGGTCACGGCCGGTCACTTGCGCGTAGAGCCGGAAGAGCCGCGGGGATCCGACGAGGCCGGCATGATGCAGCGAATCCGCGGCGACGCGAAACGTCGCGCCCGGCGGAATCGTGACGCGCACGATGCGCCCGTGGGGCGAACCGCCGCACGCCGCAAGCCCAACGAAGAGCACCGACGCGCCAAGGCGGCGCGCGTTAGCCCTCCATGTGCAACGCATGTTGAAGCAGGATTGTGGCGGCAAGCGCATCAACATCCCCCTTCCGGCCACGCGTCGAGCCCTGCATCTCGCGGATGGCGCGGAGCGCCGCCGCGGTGGAGTACCGCTCATCGACGAGTGAAACCGGCCAACCGGTACGCCGCTCGAGCTCGACGGCCACGCGCCGAACCTCCTGGCTGCGCGGCGTTTCGTCGCCATTGTCGTCGAGGGGAAGACCGAAGACCACCGCTACAGCTTCCAGTTCCGTGCCGCGTTGCACGATCTGCGCGATGGGCGCCCGCTTTCCCGCGCGACGCGCGATGAAGCCGGCGGGCGACGCAATCATGCGTGTGGGATCGGAGATCGCGAGGCCAACGCGGCGATCGCCGTAATCTATCGCGAGCACGCGTCCGGGAAGGGACACGCGGACGTCGTCGTGACCGCCCGAGACACGGGACGCGGGCGGAAGCGAGGACGGTTCGTGCGACCCGCCTTCCTCGTCCCGCGTTCCGCTCATCCCTGCGCCATCGTGGCGAAAAACTCTTTGTTGGTCTTCGTGCGCTGCATGCGCTGAAGCAGAAACTCGATCGCTTCCGTGGATGGCATGTCGCCGAGGAAGTTGCGCAGCAGGTACACGCGATTGAGCTCTTCCTGCGTGAGCAGCAATTCTTCTTTTCGCGTGCCCGAGCGCTGAATGTCGATCGCCGGGAACACGCGGCGATCAGCGATCTTGCGATCGAGCACGAGCTCCATGTTGCCCGTGCCCTTGAATTCCTCGAAGATCACCTCGTCCATGCGCGACCCCGTCTCGATGAGCGCGGTCGCGATGATCGTCAGCGAGCCGCCCTCGTCGATGTTGCGCGCCGCGCCGAAAAACCGCTTCGGCTTGTGCAGCGCGTGCGCATCGACGCCGCCGGAGAGAATCTTGCCCGAGTGCGGCACGACCACGTTGTGCGCACGCGCGAGCCGCGTGATCGAGTCGAGGAGGATCACGACATCCTTGCCATGCTCGACTAACCGCTTCGCTTTTTCGATCACCATGTCCGCGACTTGCACGTGGCGGTCCGCCGGCTCATCGAACGTCGAGCTGATCACCTCCGCGTCCACCTGCTCTTGCATGTCCGTCACTTCTTCGGGACGCTCATCGATGAGCAGCACGATGAGCGTGACCTCGGGGTGATTCTCGATCACTGCGTTAGCCATCTTCTGCATCAAGATCGTCTTGCCCGCGCGCGGCGGCGCGACGATCAACCCGCGTTGTCCCTTGCCGATCGGCGCGATGATGTCCACCACGCGCATGCTCAGGTCGCCGCTCGTCGTCTCGAGGCGCAAGCGCTGGTCGGGATATCGCGGACGCAGATTGTCGAACGCGATGCGATGCTTGGCTTTCTCGGGGTCTTCGTTGTTGATGGTCTCGACCTTCAGCAGCGCGAGATATCGTTCGCCTTCCTTCGGCGGACGCACCTGGCCGAGCACCGTGTCTCCGGTGCGCAGATCGAATCGCTTGATCTGCGATGGAGAGACGTAGATGTCGTCGGGACCGTACAGGTAGTTCCAATCCTGGCTGCGCAGGAAGCCGTATCCTTCGGGCAGGATTTCGAGCACACCTTCGCCGCGCAGGACGATGTCCGAGTCGAGCAAATTCTGCTCGATGCGGAAAATCAGGTCCTGCTTTCGCAGTCCCGAGAAGTTGGAGATATTCAAGTCCTCGGCCATCGTGTGCAGCTCGGCCACGGACTTTTGCTTCAACTCGGCGATATCCACGTACGTCGACTCCGAGGGTGGGGTGCGCTCACTCGGTGCAGATGCGCGACGCAACCGCAGAGACAATTCGAGAATCCCTCCCGATGCAGGCGGGGATGGACTCGGTCGTCACGACGATGTGCGCGGAGTGGTAAGGCGAGGAGGCGTGCAGTAGGCGTTGCCAAGGTAACGTCGCCAAAACAGGCGGTCAAGAGTGCCGAATTTCCCTGTTACAGAGTGCTTTGCGTACTGGCGTGTGCTCGAGTTGGGGAGCCGCGAGATCATCGAAGGGCTTGTCAATCCGGAGCACAGCGGACCGTCACGACTGCTCTCGTCGTACCTCTCGGACTGGGACGGATACTACTACTGGCAACGTGCGCTCGACGGGGACTGGCTGGTCCTCGTGCACGAACGCGCGCCGGTACGCGAGCGGTGGTGGCTGCATGCGGCGCTTTTTCTCGCGGCGATCATCACCACCTCGGTCGGCGGCGCCATGTTCGCCGGTACGGTCGATCCATGGCGCCTCCATACTTTTCTTCACCCGCGGGCCGGTTTCCCGTTTTCCCTCCCGCTGCTGGCCATTCTGCTCGCGCACGAATCGGGCCATTATGTGACCGCGCGGCGATATCGTGTCGATGCGAGCCCGCCGTATTTCATCCCGTTTCCCGCTGCTCTCGATCTGATCGGAACGCTCGGCGCATTCATCAGACTCCGCTCACCCATGTTCGATCGGCGCACGCTGTTCGACATCGGCGTCGCGGGTCCGTTAGCCGGCATCGTCGTCGCGATTCCAGTGCTGCTGATCGGTCTCCACGGCAGCACCTCGCTGCCGGGCGTCGCAACACCGCTGGCATTTGCGCACCAGTTCGCGCGATTCAACGGCGATCCGATTCTGATCGGTGATTCGTTGCTCCTGGCCGCGTGCCGCGCCGTCCTCGGCCTCCACGGATTGGTGGAGCTGAGCCCGCTCGCCGTCGCCGGGTGGGTCGGCATTCTCGTTACGTCGCTCAACCTGCTTCCGTTGGCCCAACTGGACGGCGGACACATCGCGTTCGCAATGAATCCGCGCGCGCAGGTATTCGTCGCGCGCGCGATGTGGCTGGCCCTGATTCCACTCGGCTTCGTGTGGAAGGGATGGTGGTTCTGGGCCGTGCTCGGCTTGGCGATTGGACGCGGACGACTGGCGCATCCTCCGGTAATCGCACCCGAGCGGCCGCTCGACCAACGGCGCGTCATCGTCGGCTGGATCGCAGTCGTGCTGTTCGTCATCACCTTCATGCCGCTCCCGCTGAGCCCTTGACTCGCCGACGCCGGCGCCGTCTCATGCGCCGTCTGGAACCATGCGTCTGCGCCCCTCATTACGTTCAGGGGAAGTTGCGCGCAGTCGATGTGCGGATACGTCGCGCTCGCTTGCGCCGATGTAAACCACTACCGGGAATTCGATGTGAGTGCACACCGCTTCCGCATCCGCCATCGGTTGGCGGCGCGCCGCTCTCGGTTTGGCTGTCTGTTTCCCGCCGTGCTCGTCATGGCGGCGTGTCATCACGCGCCGCCGCCTGCGCCGCCGCCGCCCGAGGTGTCGGTGCTCACGGTCGAGCCGAAAACCATTCCCGCGGATTTCGAGTACGTTGGGCAAGCCGAGGCATCGAAGCGCGTCGAAGTGCGCGCGCAGGTGTCGGGCGTGATCATCGCGCGTCCGTACGTGGAAGGCACCGACGTGCACAAAGGCGACGTGTTGTTCCGCATCGACCCGACGCCGTACGAAGCCGCGCTGCGCAGCGCGCAGGCGCAACAAGCCGACGCCGAAGCGCGCTTCGCCAACGCCGAGCGGAATCTCAACCGCCTGGTGCCGTTGTTGGGCGAGCACGCGGTCGCCCAGAAGGATGTGGACGACGCGCGCACGGAAGAAGAGCAGGCGCGCGCGGCGGTGAACAACGCGAAGGGCGCGGTGGTGCGGGCGCAGCGCGACTACGACAACACGTTCGTCCGAGCCGAAATCTCCGGACGTGCCGGGCGCGCGAATCTCGTGCTCGGCGCGTTAGTCAGCGGCCCAACGGATCTGCTCACGACGGTCGAGCAGGTGGATCCGATCTACGTGAACTTCAGCCCGTCGGATCAGGACGTGCTGGCCTGGCGTCGCGGGCTCGCCGACAAATCGCTCATCGCCGCACCCGGGCCGATGGGGGTGCGCGCGACGCTCGCCGATGGCAGCGTCTACCCGATCGAAGGCACGCTCGACTTCGCCGATCTGGCGGTCCAGGAGAACACCGGAACGCTCGCGCTGCGGGCGTCGTTCAAGAACCCGCAGCATACGCTGCTCCCCGGGCAATTCGTGCGCGTGTCGCTGCTCGGCATGAAGCGCGTCGGCGCCATCCTCGTCCCGCAGCGCGCGGTGCAGCAGAGCATCGGCGGGTCGTTCGTCTACGTCGTCGACTCGGCCAACAAGGTGAGCACGCGCGACGTGAAAGGCGACACGTTCGTCGGCGGCCAGTGGCTGATCAGCAGCGGCCTCACCGCCGGCGATCGCGTCGTGGTGGACGGCATTCAGAAAATCATGCCGGGGGCACCCGTGCGTCCCGTCGCGTACGTGCCGCCGCCCGACACGGGGCGCGCGGCGCGCGGCGACACCGTCCTGACCGCGCCTCCCGGCACCGCGCTCCGGATCGGCACACATGACTAACGATCCCGAAGTCAGATACTTCTTTGTCCGCCGGCCAATTTTCGCGGCGGTGATCTCGATCGCCATCGTGCTGTTAGGCGCGTTCTCGCTGCACCAGCTGCCGATCGACCTGTATCCACCCATCACGCCGCCGGTGGTCCAGGTCACGGCTGTCTATCCGGGCGCCACGGCGCAGGACGTCGCGAACGCAGTGGCGGCGCCCATCGAGCAGCAGCTGTCCGGCATCCCGGGGCTGCTCTACTACAAGTCATCGAACTCCAGCGACGGCTCGATGAACCTGCAGATCTACTTCGACATCTCGCGCGATCAGGATCTCGCGGCCGTCGACGTGCAGAACCAGATCAAGCTGGCCGAACCGCAGCTGCCGCAGGAGGTCGTCCGCAACGGCATCACCGTGAAGAAGGCGCAGACCAACATCCTCATGGGCGTTGCGCTCACGTCGGATGATCCGCGCTACGACGCCGGCTATCTCAGCAACTACGCCGAGATCTACGTGCAAGACGAGCTCAAGCGGCTGCCCGGCGTCGGCGACGCTACCACGTTCGGACAAGCCGACCTGTCGATGTTGATCGACCTGGCGCCCGACCGGCTCGCCCAACTTGGCCTGACGGTGTCCGACGTGGCCGCCGCGGTCGCCGAGCAGAACACGACCAATCCGGCCGGCCGCATCGGACGCGAGCCGTCGCCGGCGGGCACGCAACTGACCATCCCCGTGACGACCCTCGGTCGCCTAACGGATCCGAAACAGTACGAGAACATCATTGTCCGCGCGCGTCCCGATGGCTCGCTGGTGCGCATCGGGGACCTGGGCCGCGTGACCATGGGCCAGCGCGACTACGACCTTTCCGGCCGCCTCGATGGCACGCCGAGCGCGTTGATCCTGGTGTACCTGCGGCCCGGCGCCAGCACGCTCGACGTCGACAAAGCCGTCGTCGCCCGCATGCAGCAGCTGTCGCGGACGTTCCCCCAGGGCGTCCACTGGTCGGTGCCGTTCGATACGACGCCGTTCATCACCCAGTCGATCAAGGAAGTCGTCGAGACGCTGGTCGAAGCGCTGATCCTCGTCACGCTCGTCGTGTTCGTGTTTCTCCAGAGCTGGCGCGCGACGCTCATTCCGTTAGTCGCCGTCCCCGTGTCCATCGTCGGCGCATTCTTCGGCATGCGCCTGCTCGGCTTCTCCATCAATCTGCTCACGCTGTTCGGCCTGGTGCTCGCCATCGGTATCGTCGTCGACGATGCCATTGTCGTGATCGAGAACGTGGACCGCATCATGGCTGCGGAACACGTGCGCCCGGCGGTCGCCGCCGACCGCGCCATCCGGCAGGTGGCCAGCGCGCTCGTGGCGATCGTCCTCGTCCTGTGCGCCGTGTTCATCCCGGTGGCATTCGTCGGCGGCATCACCGGGCAGATGTACAAACAGTTCGCGATCACGATCGTGGTCTCGGTCATCATCTCCGGCATCGTGGCGCTCACGCTCACGCCGGCGCTGTGCGCCGTGCTGCTGCGCCACGAGTCGACCGAGCATCACACCGGGTTCTTCGGCTGGTTCAACCGCCGATTTGCCGGCGTGACCAACCGCTACGTTCGCGGCGTCGAGCACGCGCTCGACCATGCTCGCCCATGGGTCGCTGCGTTCGCCGTCATCGTGATTCTCATCGTCGTGATGAGACGCGTGGTGCCGACGGCCTTTCTTCAGACCGAAGACAAAGGATACTTCGCCATCTCCGTCGAGCTGCCGGACGACGCATCGCTCCAACGGACGGACGCCGTCGTGCGCAGCGTCGAATCGTATCTGCTCAAGCAGCCCGGCGTGAACCACGTGCTGTCGCTCGTTGGATTGAGCCTCATTCAGGGAGCGAACCAGAGCAGCTCGGCCACGATGTTCGTCAACTTGAAACCGTGGGATGAACGCCAGAGCGCCACGGCGATCCTCAATCAGGCGAACGCGCATTTCTTCCGGAATCCGGACGCGCTCGTTTTCGGCTTCAACCTGCCGGAAATTCCCGGCATCGGCGTCACGTCCGGGCTCGAGCTCAACCTGCAGGATCACGGCATCAACGACCTGCAGCGGTTCGCGGCGATCGCCAACCAGTTCGCGAGTGACGCGAACAAGCTCCCGAGTGTGCAGCAGGCGCGCGCATCCATCCGCGTCAATGTGCCGCAGCTCTACGTGGACGTGGATCGCGCCAAGGCAAAATCGCTCGGCGTCTCGCTCACCGATCTGTTTCAGACGCTGCAATCGTTGCTCGGGACGCTGTACGTCAACGATTTCAATCTGTACGGCAAGACCTATCGCGTGCAGATCCAGGCGCAGCAACCGTATCGCGAAGAGCCGCAGGACATCGGCGGTCTGTTCGTGCGCGGGAACGGTCCACAGTTGATTCCGGTGTCGTCGCTGACCACGGTGCGGTTCCGCAGCGGGCCGAACATCGTGACGCGGTTCAACGGGTTCACCTCGGCGTTGGTCACGGCGTCGCCGGGGAACGGCAAGAGCTCGGGCGAGATGCTCGCGGCGGTCGATCAGCTGGTGCAGAACAAGTACGCCGCGCTCGGCGTCGGCGCCGCGCTGAGCGGCGAATCGTACCAGGAGAGCACGTCCACCGGCGGCGGTCTCGTCCTTGCGTTAGGCATCATCATGGTGTTCCTGGTGCTCGCGGCGCAGTACGAGAGCTGGTCGATTCCGTTCGCCGTGCTGTTCGGCGTGCCGTTCGGGGTGCTGGGTGCCTATCTCGGCATGTGGCTGCGCGGGATTCCCTCCGACGTCTACTTCCAGATCGGCATCATCACGGTCGTCGGCCTCGCGGCGAAGAACGCGATTCTGATCGTCGAGTTCGCGAGCGAGCAGCGTGCGCAGGGCAAGTCGGTGCGCGACGCGGCGGTCGAGGCGGGACGCGAGCGGTTGCGACCGATTCTCATGACATCGTTCGCCTTCATCCTCGGCGTCGTTCCGTTAGTCGTGGCCGGCGGCGCGGGGGCGATCAGCCGGCACTCGATCGGCACGGCGGTGTTCGCCGGCATGCTGTTCGCGACGTCGATCGGCATTCTGTTCATTCCGCTGTTCTTCGCCCTCATCCGGCGCGCGAGCGAACATCTGCTGGGGCGCCGGGCAGAAGCCGCCGCGCCACAGCCGGCGTCGACGCGTCCAGCGGAGGGCGACTGATGCGCCGGTTGGCGCTGCCGCTCGTGCTCGCCGCCACGATGGGCGCGTGCGCCGTCGGGCCGGCCTATCACCGGCCGCCGGTCGATACGCCTAACGATTGGCGGCCGCCGTCGCCGCTCGAGGATTCGCTGCGGCCGTTCTACGACTCGCTGGCCGCGCACCCCGACACGAGCCCTGCGACGCAGCGCGATTCGACCATGCCGCTCGCCGACAGCATGCTCTCGCTCATGCCGCCATCGCCGCCCAACGATACGGCCGCGAGCTCGAACATCGATTGGTTTGCGCTGCTGCAAGACACCGTGCTCCGGCGCCTCGTCGATACGGCCGTCGCCGAGAACCGCACGGTGCGCGTGGCGATCGCGACCATCCAGGAATTCCGCGCCGACTACGGCGTGGCGAAAGGCCCGCTCTTCCCGCAGATCACGGCCAACGGGTCGGCCGGAAAGGAACGCATCTCGTTCGGCGGAACGCCGATCACATTCGACATCTTCTCGGTGACCGGCAACGTATCCTGGGAGCTCGACTTCTGGGGACGTCTGCGTCGCACCGCCCAGGCTGCGCGTGAAGATCTGCTCGCGACGCAAGAGGCGAAGCGCGCCGTCGTGCTCACGCTCATCAGCGACGTCGCCACGGCGTATCTCGAGCTGCGCGAGCTCGACCTCGACCTCGACATCTCCCGCCGCACGCTCGAATCGCGCCGCGAAACGCTGCGTCTCGCCCAACGACGCTTCCAACAGGGATTGATCTCGGAGCTCGACGTCCGGCAGTTCGAGTCGCAGGTGGCAGATCCCGCGGCTCGCGTGGCCGACTTCGAGCGACAGGTGGTGCAGAAGGAAGATCAGCTCAGCGTGTTGCTCGGCCATCATCCGGCGAACGTGCCGCGCGGCGAACCGCTGCCCGCCGTGCTGTCGTCGATCGTGGTGCCGCGCGCGCTGCCTTCGTCGCTCCTCGAGCGGCGACCCGATGTGCGCGAAGCAGAGGCGCAGCTGCGCGCCGCAACCGCACGCATTGGCGTTGCCGAGGCGGCGCGGCTGCCGACGGTGACGATCACGGGCGAATACGGAACGCAGTCCACGACTGCATCGAGTCTGTTCAAGAACAACACGGACATCTACACCGTGCTCGGCGGCATCTCGCTGCCGATTTTCACGGGTGGGCAGTACACGAACGAGGTGAAGGCCGCGCGCGCGCGGGCCGAACAGGCGAAGTACATGTATCAGCAGACCGTGCTCACGGCGCTGCAGGATGCACAGGATGCGCTGATCGGGTTGCGTGCATCGCACGACCAACTCGTGGCGCAGCAGACGCAGGTGACGGCGCTCCAGAGCGCGTTGCACCTGGCGTCACGCCGATACGACAACGGCATCTCGAGCTACCTCGACGTGCTCGATGCCCAACGCAGTCTGTTCACGGCCGAGCTCACCCTGGCGCAGGTGCAGCGGCAGGAGCTCGTCTCGGCGGTGCAGCTGTACAAAGCGTTAGGCGGGGGGTGGCCGTCGGACACCGGCGGCGCCGGCGGCGGCGGCGCGGCCGGAGCGCCGCGGTGACCGAGCGCTCGCGCGGCCGGCGCCGGGTGCTCGTGATCGACGTCGGCGGCACGCACATCAAGCTGTGGCTTGCCGGACGCAAAGAGCCGGTCAAGATCGACTCGGGACCGCACATGACCGCGGTGCACATGGCGCAGGCCGTGCGCGAGGCCACGCAGGACTGGCGGTTCGACGTGATCTCGATGGGGTATCCCGGGCCGGTGACGCACGACAAGCCGCTGCGGGAGCCGTTCAACCTCGGCGGCGGATGGGTCGGGTTTCCGTTCGCGCGGGCGCTGCACCACCCCGTGCGCATCGTGAACGATGCCGCGCTGCAAGCGTTAGGCAGCTACGAGGGCGGCCACATGTTGTTCCTCGGACTCGGCACGGGTCTTGGGTCGGCGCTGGTGCTGCACGGCACCATCGTGCCGATGGAGCTCGCGCACCTGCCGTATCACAAGGGCAAATCGTACGAGGAGTATCTGGGCGAGGCCGGCCGGTCGAAGCTGGGCAACAAGAAGTGGCGGCGTCACGTGGCCGACGTGTGCGCGCTCCTCGGCAAGGCGCTGCTGCCGGACTACATTCTGTTAGGCGGCGGCAACGTGAAGCACCTCGGGAAGCCGCCGGCGGGCGTCCGGCTCGGGAGCAACGCCAACGTGCTGCGCGGCGGCTACCGGCTCTGGCTGCCGCGCGAGCGGCGGGCGCGATAGCGCTGGATCAGCCGGTTGGTCGAGCTGTCGTGTGCCAGGCGCGGCTGGGCCGCGCCGCCCAGCTCGGGGATGATGCGGCCGGCGAGGACCTTGCCCAGCTCGACGCCCCATTGGTCGAAGGAGTCGATCTGCCACACGGTGCCCTGCGTGAACACCGAATGCTCGTAGAGCGCCACCAGCGCGCCTAACGACGCCGGGGTCAGCCGGTCGGCGAGGATCGTGCTCGAGGGCCGGTTCCCCTCGCACACCCGGTGCGGCACCAGCCACTCCGGCGTTCCCTCGGCGCGCACCTCGTCGGCGGTCTTGCCGAAGGCCAGCGCCTGCGACTGCGCGAACAGATTCGCCATCAGCAGGTCGTGATGGTCGCCTAACGGAGTCAGCGCGTCGCAGAAGCCGATGAAGTCCGCCGGCACCAGTATGGTGCCCTGGTGCAGCAGCTGGTAGAACGAATGCTGGCCGTTGGTCCCCGGTTCGCCCCAGAAAATCGCCCCCGTCTGATACGCGACGCGGCGTCCGTCCAGCGTCACGTGCTTGCCGTTGCTCTCCATCGTCAACTGCTGCAGGTACGCGGGGAAACGGACCAGGTACTGGTCGTACGGCAGCACGGCGACGGTCTGCGCGCCGAAGAAATCGGCGTACCACACGGCGAGCAGGCCCATGAGGACCGGGAGATTGCGCTCGAACGGCGTCGTGCGGAAATGCTCGTCCATGGCGTGGAAGCCGGCCAGCATCTCGTCGAACGCGTCCGCTCCGATGGCGAGCATGGTCGACAAGCCGATCGCCGAGTCCATGGAATAGCGGCCGCCGACCCAGTCCCAGAACTCGAACATGTTGGCGGTGTCGATGCCGAATTCGGTCACGGCCTTGGCGTTCGTCGACACGGCCACGAAGTGTTTGGCAACCGCCGCCTCGTTGCCTAACGCAGCCAGGGCCCACGCGCGCGCGGTGCGGGCGTTGGTCATGGTCTCGAGAGTCGTGAACGTCTTCGATGACACGATGAACAGCGTCTCCGCCGGATCGAGTCCGCGGGTCGCTTCAATGAAATCCGTGCCGTCGACGTTGGATACGAATCCGAACGACAGGTCGCGCTGGCTGTAAAAGCGCAGCGCCTGATAGGCCATCACCGGACCGAGATCCGATCCGCCGATCCCGATGTTGATGACGTGACGGATGCGCTTGCCGGTATGCCCGACCCAGTCGCCCGACCGGACTCTTGTGGTGAAGGCGCGCATCCGATCCAGGACGTCGTGCACCGCGGGGACGACATTCTCGCCGGCGACGGTGATCGTAGATCCGCGCGGTGCACGGAGCGCCACATGCAGCACGCTGCGGCGTTCCGTGACGTTGATCGCGTCGCCGCGGAACATGGCATCGATGCGCTCGCGCAGTCCGGACTGTCGTGCGAGTTCCAAGAGCAGCCTAAGCGTCTCGTCGGTCACCCGGTGCTTGCTGTAGTCGAGATAGAGCCCGGCGCCTTCGGCCACCAGGCGTTCGCCGCGCGCCGGATCGGAGGCGAACAGCGTGCGCAGATGTGCATCGCGGATGGTGCGGAAGTGCGCGTCGAGCGCCGCCCACGCCGGCCGCTCGGTGAGCGGCAGGACGGGCGCCGGCGTCGATGTCGCGAGCGTGGTCATCGGGTCAATCTCCTGCGTTTCTTGCCTAACGAACGCAGCTGCTTGGCCGTGAGCAGCCAGAGCAGCGCGCCGGGCCGGCTCGTGCCGGGCAGGTCGATGGCACAGGCTGCTCCCTTCTCGAGCCTCAGGTTGGGCTCGCCGTTCGCGGTCACGAGCAGGGCTGCGAGCTTCGACAACTGCGGTTCGTGTCCCACCAGTGCGATCGTATCGAGGCCGCGTTGGGCGCGCAACCATCGTGCGACAACCGATGGCTCGACATCCGGAATCAGCTGCTCGAGCACGACCGGTTCCAGACCCGCGTACTCCTTGGCGACGATGCGGGCCGTCTGCATGGCGCGCCGATACGGGCTCGTGACCAGCCGACCCAAGTCCGGTGCGAGTTTGTGTAAGCCGAGTGTTGCGCGTCGCATCTTTTTCTTGCCGTCGGCGGTCACCGGCCGCTCGGAGTCGGGTTTTCCGGTGCGCGCGAACGTTTCGCGATCACCGGCTTCCGCATGACGTATGATGATCACGCGCATGGGTGGGATCTCCGCTGGAGCTTGCCGCAACTTACAGCGCGGAGAGACGGCAAACGTCGAGCCCCATCGTCTGGGGAGACGATGGGGCTCGAGGGGTGGAATGCGCGAGGCGGGATTCGAACCCACGACCTTCGGCTCCGGAGGCCGACGCTCTATCCAGCTGAGCTACTCGCGCAGAAAGCACAAAAGGAGCGCGTCGGCTCCTTTTGTCATGGTCGGGGCGAGTGGATTTGAACCACCGACCTCCTGGTCCCGAACCAGGCGCGCTAACCGGGCTGCGCCACGCCCCGCCGAAGTCCCGCAGGACTTCACGGTGACCATCTACTTAATGATTGTACGCGCCCGGAGAGACTCGAACTCCCAACCTTCTGATCCGTAGTCAGATGCTCTATCCAATTGAGCTACGGGCGCAACGACGATTCGAGACGACGACGGCGGACGCATCCGCGAACAGCTCGCGATGCATCCGCCGAAGCTGACGCAAAGTATTTGGGCGCGATGAGAGCGTCAAGCCGAAGGTAGTGAGCGGAGGCAGGGCGCCTCTTGGCGGAAATCAAGAGCGTGCTTTCGGTTGTCCGTCAGTCTCGGGCCGGGTCTGTTCTCAAAAAAACGGTCTTCAGGGATTCGCCCCTTGGGTTGTGAGGCTGGGCCGACCGAGGAGAGCGATACGCTCATGAAGACGCGGACACGGCGCGGACACGACGGACACCACAGGACAAAACAACTTCTTTGATTGTTATCCGGGCTGCGCCCGTTGTGCCTGCTTTGTCAGCGTCTTCATGAGCGTCGCACTCTTCCCGTCGGAGACCTGCCTCACGATCCTTGGTCTGCTTTCGTTGGACTTTCCACGCTGCGTTTCCGGGAAATTCCGGAAGAACCTGTTCTTGAAAAAAAGCGAAGCCTCGCTGGAGAACGAGGCATGGGCGGTACAAGACTCGAACTTGTGACCTCCACGATGTCAACGTGGCGCTCTAACCAACTGAGCTAACCGCCCGCATTCGTTGCGCCCCGCATCAGTGGAGGCGAGGGGAATCGAACCCCTGACCTCGTGAATGCCATTCACGCGCTCTCCCAACTGAGCTACGCCCCCGACACAGATTTGCGCCCGGCGTTGCGCATGCCGCCCATTTTGACCGGGAACCTCTCAGGATAGCCGACCCATTAGGAGTTGTCAAGAAACTGGGACTGGCGCGTTGGGCGAATCCTCTTATTTTAGGACCGCTTTCACGAGTGTCTGGTGGCTGCCGGACGCTGGTGAACGCGCCATTGAACTCGCTCGTATATCTCGACATCCGAACACGAAACGCGTTTCGCAATAGAGGCCACGCACCAATGACCGAAGTCAAGCGCCGTCGGCGCCGCGCCGCTCCCGCCGGGATCGCTCCAACCGAGCCCGAGCGTGACATCCTGGATCAATACCTCTACGAGGTGAGCACCTATCCCTTGCTCAAGGGGACGCAGGAGCTCGATCTCGCGCGGAAGATCCGCGCGGGCGATCAGGATGCGTTGCAGGAGCTGGTGAAGCGCAACCTCCGGTTCGTGATTTCCGTGGCGAAGAAGTATCAGAACCGCGGACTTCCGCTCATCGATCTCATTGGTGAGGGGAACGTCGGGTTGCTCACTGCCGCGCGAAAGTTCGATCCTGATCAGGGAGTGAAGTTCATTTCGTATGCGGTCTGGTGGATTCGGCAGGCGATTCTGTCGTCGCTCGCACGCCAGGGGCGCACGGTGCGCGTGCCGCTCAATCGGACCGCGGATCTTTCGCGCATCATCAAGGCGTCGGAGATTCTGCGGCAGAAGCTGCGGCGCGAGCCGTTGCCGGAAGAGCTGGCGCATCTCACCGGGTTGTCGGTTGACGTCGTGCAGTCGCTCGCGGCGCTCAACACGGGCGATGTGCGGCTCGATGCGCCGATGGATCCGGAAGGGGATCGGTCGCTCATCGAGCGGTTCGTGGCGGACGAGATGCCGGACGCCGAAGAGGAAGCGATGAACCGGTTCCTCACGGACGAAATCGAGCAGGCGTTGAGCACGCTGCCGGCGCGCGACGCGAAGGTGCTGCGGCTCTACTTCGGGCTGGACGGCGGCCGCGAACATACGCTCGAGGAGATCGGTTCGATGCTCGGCGTCACGCGCGAGCGGGTGCGGCAGCTCAGAGACCGCGCGCTCAAGCGGCTGCGCGAAGGCGACGTCGGTCGTGCGTTAGGCAGCTTCGCCGCCTAACGCGGTGGCCGTGGGCACGATGCACCAAGGCCCGCGCTCGCGCGCGGGCCTTCGTGCATCCTGCCCCCGGCCCGCCCCACGCTCAGTTGTTCTCGCCGCTCGAGTCGGGACCCGTCCGCCCCACTCGGCGCTTCGTCCAGATCACAATCGTCCCGCACGGTCCGCCGTCCGCGCCCTGGAACTGCATCGGCGTCTCCGCCGAGCTCTTGTAGACTTCGATCGCCGCGACGTCCTGCGGCTGCACGATCTGATCGATGTCGTCTCCGACCGACAGGAACGGCGAGCCGTCGATGTAGTAGGCCACGGGACACGAGCCGCCGTTGGAGTTGCGGTTCACCTGCACCGAATAGCCTTCGCCATCCCACGCCACGGTGAGACCCGGCACCTGGCGGAACAGGTCCGTCGTGCTGATCGGGTTCGACTTCTCGATCTGGTCGCGATCCATGTAGTAGCCCAACCCGCTCTTCTTCCGTTGGTCAAAACCCGCGATCTCGGAGCCGCGCTTCGCCGTGATCTCCATCGTCTTGAGCACCGTCGTGTGCTCGTCGAGGGTGGCCGTGAGCGTGCTCGGGTGGCGCGGCGTCAGATCGACCGCGAACCGTTTGGGCGAGTAGCCGATCTCGCGCACCTCCACGCTCTGCGTGCCGGCCGGCAGCCCGGTTAGGCGGAACGCGCCGTCGACATCGCTGCGCGCCGAGAGCTGCGTGCCCAACAACAGGACCATCGCGCCCTCGAGCGGCTTGCCCTCGGCGGACGTCACGTGGCCGGTGAGCGTCGCGCCGCCGGGCGGCGCCGGTTTGCGCGCCGCCGCGGTGTCCGGCGTCCCCGGCGCCGCCGCCGGCGCCTGCGCCACCACCGCCGGCCGCTCGCCTAACAGCACGTCGCGCAGCGCCAGCCCGGTGGGCGGCACCGTCACCTCGATCCAGCCGCTGGCACCGGCCGACGAGCGCGCCTGCAATCGCACCAGCGTCTGCGTCGGCACGCCGCAGGCGCGGAACGTGCCCATGTCGTCCGTCAACACACTCGTCGCCTGAGGCACCTTGAGCACCGAATTGCCCGCAACGCTCACGCCCGTCCACATGAGCACCACACGCACTCCCGTCGCCGGCTTTTCCGTCGATGCGTCACGCACGATGCCCATCACCAGCCCGCGCCCTTCCGTGCGCGTCGAGTCGGGACACACCGATGCCACCACGGTTCCCGCCGACGGCACGTACAATTGCACGAACGATGCCTTCCCCTGCGAGATGAGCACCGGCTGCGTCGGCGGCGAGATGCCGAGTGAATCGAGCGTGGGATGAAAAAATCCCACCTGATACATCCCGTCGTGCAGACCGTGGGCAACGATGCGAAACCGTCCCGATGGATCAGTGGTCGCTGCGAAGGTCGTGTTCGTGATGAGGACCGTCGCCCCGGCCAACGGCAGCTCCCGCAGACTGTCCAACACGAAGCCCGTCACGACGACCGTGTCGCCCGATGGCGGCGTCGCAGTATCGGCGACCGGCGCGTGGCTCGCCGGCGTCGCCGCAGCTCGCGTGGTCCCTTTCTTGATTGCCTGCGCGGACACGTGCACCGCCGCCGTACAGGCGAGCGTCGCGACGAGGAGGGATCGAACCATGTCGACTCAATACAGGGAGAGGGCGCGAGGCCGGAATGCCGCGCTCCTGAAGCTTCGACGACGGACGCGAAAATCTCAACACCCGCGGCGGCAATTGCCGCCCTCCCGCACGCGCACGCGTTGCCGCAGCCATCGCCTTGCCGCAGATTATGGGCGTGATCGAGGCGACCGGACGATGGGTCCGCTTCAGAATCGAGGAAGCCGGGCGCGCGGGTCGCTTCCTCGAGGAAGCCGCCCGGGCACTCGCCGCCGGGCGTACCTGGTTTCCCAACGCCACGCTGCAGATGCGGCGACTGGGCGTCGATTCGCTTCCCATCGGGTTGCTCATCGCGATCTTCACCGGCATCGTGCTGGCGCTCCTGGCCAGCTACTCGTTCACGGGCGCGGTTCCACTCTACTTCGTCGGAACGCTGGTCGAAAAGACGATCACGCTCGAGCTCGCGCCGGTGCTCACGGGACTCGCGCTCGCAGGACGCGTGGGCGCGAACATCGCCGCCGAGCTGGGCACGATGCGCGTGACTGAGCAGGTGGATGCGTTGGAAACGCTGGCGTACGATCCGGATGCATATTTGGTCGTGCCGCGGGTGATCGCGGGGACGATCATGTTCCCGCTGATCGTCGGCGTGGCAATGATCGTTGGGTTAGGCGCAGGCTGGCTGGCATCGCTCGGCTTCCTGCAGTTGTCGAGTGACGAATTTCTCAAGGGCGCGCGCCTGTTCTTCAGCGCGTTCGACATCGAATACGGACTCGTGAAATCCGCGAGCTTCGGGTTGGCGGTCACGCTCATCGGCTGCTACAAAGGACTGCGCGCGCGGGGCGGCGCCGAAGGCGTGGGCAATGCAGCCACGGCCGCCGTCGTATACTCCGCAGTGATGATTCTCGTGCTCGATGCTTTCTGGGCCATGACGTGGCTCCATGGACGGTCCTGATGATCAAGTGGGTCGACGTCTACAAGTCATTCGGCGACAAGAAAGTCCTCGATGGATTCACGCTCGATGTCCACGAGGGCGAAGCGGTCGTCATCATCGGGTATTCGGGAGCCGGCAAGTCGGTCGCGATCAAACACGTCGTGGGGTTGCTCGAGCCCGACCGCGGCACCATCGAGGTCGATGACAAAGACGTGCCGACGCTCCCGCGCAAAGAGTTGTACGAGCTGCGTGCGCACATCGGCTACGTGTTTCAATTCGCGGCGCTCTTCGACTCCATGACCATCGGCGACAACGTGGCCATGGGGCTGCGCAAACGCCCCGAGATGTCGGAGAGCGACATCCAGCAGCGGGTGTCCGAGGCGCTCGAGCTGGTCGACCTCCCCGACGTGCAACAGCGCTATCCGGCCGAGCTCTCGGGCGGCATGCGCAAGCGCGTGGGCATCGCGCGCGCCGTCGCGCTCAGACCCAAGTACATCCTCTACGATGAACCCACCACCGGGCTCGATCCGGTCACCAGCGCGGTGATCGACGAGCTCATGATCCGCATGCGGGAGAAGTTAGGCGTGACGAGCGTCGTCATCACGCACGACATGCGGAGCGCATATCGCGTGGGCAGCCGCATCGCGATGCTGTACGAGGGACGGGTCCGGCAGGTGGGGACGGTGGACCAGATTCAACAATCGAAAGACCCCATCGTGCGCCAGATCATCGAGGGGCGTGCGACACTCGAAGACGGCGAGACGGCATCGCCGGCCGCGACGGCATCGGCGGCCGCGGTCACTCCCGCACGCGGAGGACGCGCATGAAACGCGGAAATGACTTCACGGTCGGGCTGGTGGTGATCGGGTCGATCGTCGCCATCGTGCTCTTCACTCTCTGGCTGAGCCAGACCAGCATCGGGTCCAAGCAGCGCGATGTCGTGGCGCGCTTCACCGACGTCGGCAACGCGAAGGTCGGCAATTCGGTAGTCATCCGCGGCGTCCAGGCGGGCCGCATCCAATCCATCGAGCTCGAGCCAACCGGATGGGTGTTGGTCAAGATGTCGCTCGACCCCGATATCAAACTGCCGAGCAATCCGGTGGTCGTGCTGAGCGAGTCGAGCATGTTCGGCGAATGGCAGGCCACGATCATGGAGCGCGCGGCCGCGCCCGACGACGCGGATGTGCAGCAGCAGCTCGCGCAATCGGCGGCCGTGGGGCGGGGCAACGCCATCCCCGGCGCGCGGCTGCCGGACATCGCGCAGCTAACGGCCGTCGCGGGACGCATCGCCGGCGACATGTCGCGGGTGGCGGACCGGTTCCAGGTGGCGTTCGACGACCGGGCGGCGAACGAGCTGCGGCAATCGATCCGCAACTTCGCCGACCTGTCGGCCGAGCTCGAGCGCACGGTGCGGTCGCAGTCGGCGAGTCTTACTCAGTTAGGAAGCGACGTCCACAAGACGGTGGGCACCATCAACGCCACCGCGCTGGCCGTGCAGCACACCGCCGACCGCGTCGACTCCTCGACGTCCAAAGGCCAGATCCGCCAGATCATGGACAACGTCGGCGAGGCGTCGGAAGACATCAAGGCGACGTCGCACGACCTGCGCGGCGCGTCGCACACGCTCATCGCGACCCAGCAGCAGCTCGCATCGGTGCTCACGCACGCCGACTCGGTGTTAGGCAAGATCGACCGCGGCCAGGGATCGTTGGGCATGATGGTCAACGACCCGACGCTGTACCAGAACGGCGACGCGCTGCTCTCGCAGATGCGCGAGCTCGTGGCCGAGATCCGCGCGCACCCGCGTCAGTACCTGTCTGTCAAAATCTTCTGATGGTGCGGTCGCGGGCAAAGCGGGAGACGTCGGCCGGCGGCGTCGTGTATCGCCTGGTGGATGGCGCGCCGCTGTTCCTGCTCATCCGCGACGCGTACCACAACTGGGGATTCCCCAAGGGCCACGTCGAACACAACGAAGCGCTCGAGTCGGCGGCACGGCGCGAGGTCGAGGAGGAAACGGGTCTCCACGCGCTGACGCTGCGCGCGCCGATCGATACCATAGATTGGTACTTCCGGTTTCGAGGCCGTCTCGTTCACAAGACCTGTCACTTCTTCCTCATGGAAAGCGCCACCGCGACCACGTCGCCGCAACGCGAGGAAGGCATCACGGCGTGCACGTGGCTGACGCTCGAGGAGGCGTTAGCGCGAGTGTCCTACGAGAACGCGCGCGGCGTGCTCACCCGCGCGGCCGAGCTCGTCCCGCCGGAGCACGGCGCAGGTGTCGCGCCGTGACGCCGCGGCGCGCACGTGTCGCTGCCGCCGGCTCACGTCTCGTGGTGGCACACGCGCCGCGCGCACGAACGCGCGAATTGGTGCGCACGAGTATCTCGCGTCGAGACGGTCGAGTGGCAATTACACGGTCGCTGGGGACGCTCGATCGAAGACTGCACGCCACGCTCGTCGACCTCGTCGTCGTCGACCTGGGTGGACCGGAAGACGTGCTCGCTGCCGCGTCGCTCGCGCGCGAGTTCCCGAGCGTCGCGTTCGTCGCCGTCACGCCGTTCCGTGCGGTCGACGCGCCGGCGATCGCCGCGTGCGCCAACTGCGGGGTGGCCGACGTCCTGGCCGATGGCGTGGACGACGGGATGCTGCGGCACGCCGTGACAGTCCACGGTTTCTCGACGAGATTCGCCACTGCTCTCGCCGAGCCGCCGCGGGAACTCGGCTTGGAGACCCGGATACAGCGAAGCGCCTGGCGATTCATCGCCGGTCGAGCCGGACGAGTGGTCCGGACGCAGGAGTTGGCGAAGGCGCTGGCCGTGACTCGCGAGCACTTGAGCCGGAGTTTCGGGCATGCCGGGAAGCCGCAGGCGACGCTCAAGCGGGTGATCGATTTGGTGCGGCTGCTTGCCGCGGCGGAGTTGGCCAAGAATCCGGGGTATGATTTGCGGGATGTCGTTCGTCTGTTGGGGTACGCATCGGTGTCGCAACTTTCTGCGGTCGCGGAGCGTCTGGTGGGTCGACCAGCAACATCGCTCGCCCGGTTGCGGCCAAATGATCTGATAGAAGGGTTTGTCCGAACGGCATCGCGTGGTCTTGTCTCGTCCGGCACCTTGTGATAAATTTCACAAGCTGCCGAGTGGACTGATTCGGCGGGCCGGCCCATACCTCACACGGACCTCCTAGCCCCACCACCCATGGCATCCGACACCTCGCTCCGCCCCGCAGAGATCAAAGACATCCTTCTGCGCGAGATCGAAGCAGCCGACCTGCACGAGCTCGATGTCGAAGAGGTAGGCACCGTGCTCGAGGTCAAAGACGGCATCGCTCGCATCTACGGCCTCACGAAAGCGATGGCCGGTGAGATGCTCGAAGTCACATCCAGCGAAACCGGCGAGAATGTCGTGGCCCTCGCGCTCAACCTCGAGGAAGACAACATCGGCGCCGTCATCCTCGGCGACTACCTCCAGCTCAAGGAAGGCGACGAAGTCCGCCGCACGGCGCGCGTGCTCGAGGTGCCCGTTGGGCCGGAGCTGGTGGGCCGCGTCGTCGATGGGTTAGGCAACCCGATCGACGGGAAAGGGCCCGTCGCCGCCACGCGGACGCGCAAGGTCGAGTCCGACGCGCCGGGCATCATCGTCAGGCAGCCGGTGAAGGAGCCGCTGCAGACAGGGATCAAGGCCATCGACTCGATGATTCCGATCGGACGCGGCCAGCGCGAGTTGATCATCGGCGACCGCGCGATCGGAAAGACCGCGATCGCGATCGACACGATCATCAATCAGAAGGGCGCTGGCGTGATCTGCGTGTACGTCGCGATCGGCCAGAAGAAGTCGACGGTCGCCTCCACGGTCGAGAAGCTGCGCCAATTCGGGGCGATGGACTACACGATCGTCGTCGTCGCCGCGGCGTCGGATCCGGCGCCGATGCAGTACATCGCGCCGTATACCGGGTGCGCAATGGCCGAGTACTTCATGTACCACGAAGGCAAAGCAACGCTCTGCGTCTACGACGACTTGTCGAAACAGGCCGCCGCCTATCGCGCAATCTCGCTCGTGTTGCGTCGCCCGCCCGGACGCGAAGCGTATCCCGGCGACGTGTTCTATCTGCACTCTCGGCTGCTCGAGCGCGCCGCGAAGATCAGCGAAGATCCATCGGTCGTCGACGACAAGACCATCTTCAAGCCGGGCGGCTCGCTCACGGCGCTGCCGATCATCGAAACGCAAGCCGGCGACGTGTCGGCGTACATTCCGACGAACGTCATCTCGATCACCGATGGGCAGATCTTCCTCGAGGCCGACCTGTTCAACGCGGGCACACGTCCCGCCGTGAACGCCGGCATCTCGGTGTCGCGCGTCGGCGGATCGGCGCAGATCAAAGCGATGCGAGCGGTTGCCGGACGGTTGCGTCTCGACCTCGCGCAGTATCGCGAGCTCGAGGCGTTCGCGGCGTTCGCATCGGACCTCGACAAGGCGACCAAGGCGCAGTTGGACCGCGGCGTGCGGACGGTGGAAGTGCTCAAGCAGCCGCAGTACGCGCCGATGCCCGTCGAGCAGCAGGTGATGATCATCTACGCGGTGAGCAACGGGTTCCTCGACGATGTCGCGGTGCACGACATTCGCGAGTGGGAGGCTGGGTTCCACAAATTCATGGCCGAGCAGTTCCCGCAGGTGGGGCAGGCGATCCGGAAGGAGAAGGTGCTGTCGAAGGAGACGGAGGCGGCGCTGCGCCGGGGCATCGAGGCGTACAAGCAGGACTGGGGCACGCGGCGCGGAGCCAAGTGATCCGATCATCCACTCGTCTTCCCGTTCTCCGTTAGGCAATGGCCAAAGGTCGAGAGCTCAAGTCGCGCATCAAGTCCGTCGAGGGCACGCGCAAGATCACGCGCACGATGGAGATGGTGTCGACCTCCAAGCTGAAGCGCGCGCAGGATCGCGTGGTCGCGGCGCGGCCGTACGCCCGCGCGCTGGCGGACGTGATCGCCGATCTGTATTCGCCGGCGCTGGCCGAGGAATTCCCGCTGCTCCGGCAGCCGGCCACGGTCAAGCGCGCGGCGGTGCTGCTCATCACGTCGAACCGCGGACTCGCCGGCGCGTTCAACGCGAACCTCATCCGCGAAGCGCGGCACCTGGTGGCCAAGTTAGGCGCGGCCTCCGCCGAGACCGAGTTGCACATCGTCGGCCGCAAGGGCGTCGGGTTCTTCCGCTACATCGGGACGCCGATCGCGTCGTCGCGGGTGGACATCGGCGACCGGCCGCGCGCCGAGCACGCGGCGGAGCTCGTGGATGGCGTGATGCACGACTTCGTGAGCAGACGGCTGGACGCCGTGTACGTCGTGTACGCGAAGTACAATTCGCCGCTCTCGACGCCGCCGACCGCCGATCGCATCCTGCCTGTGACGCCGCCGGAGCGCAAAGGCGCCGCGCGCGACTACCTGCTCTTCCCGAGCGCGCAGGCGATCCTCACGCAGCTGCTCCCGCTCTACGTGCGGAACGCCGTCTACCGGGCGTTGGTGGAAACGGCGGCCGGCGAGCAGGGTGCGCGGCGGACGGCGATGAAGAATGCGACCGACAACGCGGGCGAGATGCTGAACGTGCTCCGGCGGACGTACAACCGGGCGCGGCAGGCGCAGATCACGCAGGAGATCGCCGAGATCGTCGGCGGCGCGGAAGCGCTCAAGGGCTAACGGACTAACGGATCACCGCGGGCGCCGGCGGCGCCGGCGGCGTACACTTTCGGGGAATACACGCATGGCTGCCACGCAAACCGGCAAGGTCGTCCAGGTGATCGGTCCCGTGCTCGACGTGGAATTCGAGTCGGAACACCTCCCGGAGATCTACAACGCGCTCGAGATCGACCAGGACTCCGACGGCGGCGGGCACGTCCGGCTGGTGGCCGAGGTGCAGCAGCACATCGGCCGCAACCAGGTGCGCGCGGTCGCCATGTCGAGCACCGACGGCGTCCAGCGCGGCATGGACGTCACGGACCTCGACGGGCCGATCTCCGTGCCCGTCGGCAACGCTGCGTTAGGCCGCATTCTCAACGTGCTCGGCGAGCCGGTCGACAACGGCGCGGCGATTCCCGCCGACGCGCCCCGCTGGCCGATTCACCGGTCGAGCCCGGCATTCGTGAATCTCGAGCCCAAGACCGAGATCTTCGAGACGGGCATCAAGGTCATCGACCTCATCGCGCCGTTCGTCAAAGGCGGCAAGATCGGCTTGTTCGGCGGCGCCGGCGTCGGGAAGACGGTCATCATCCAGGAGCTCATCAACAACGTGCAGAAGGGACACGGCGGCCGCTCCGTGTTCTGCGGGGTCGGCGAGCGCACGCGCGAGGGCAACGACCTCTACCTCGAGTTCAAGGAAGCCAAGATCCTCGACTCGGTGGCGCTCATCTACGGCCAGATGAACGAGCCGCCGGGCGCCCGCCTGCGCGTGGGCCTCTCCGGCCTAACGGTCGCCGAGTATTTCCGCGATGTGGAACACCAGGACGTGCTCCTGTTCATCGACAACATCTTCCGCTTCACGCAGGCGGGCTCGGAAGTGTCCGCGCTCCTGGGCCGCATGCCGAGCGCCGTGGGGTACCAGCCGACGCTGGCCACGGAAATGGGCGACCTGCAGGAACGCATCACGTCGACCAAGAGCGGATCGATCACGTCGGTGCAGGCGATCTACGTGCCGGCCGACGACATCACCGACCCGGCGCCGGCGACCGCCTTCGCACACCTCGACGCCACCGTCGTATTGTCGCGGGCACTCACCGAGATCGGCATCTATCCTGCTGTGGACCCGCTCGCTTCGGGCTCTCGCATCCTGGCGGCACAGTATCTTGGTGATCGGCATTACAACGCCGCGTCCGAGGTCCTGCGTATTCTGCAGCGGTACAAGGAGCTGCAGGACATCATCGCGATCCTGGGCATGGACGAGTTGTCGGAAGACGACAAGCGCGTGGTCGCGCGTGCGCGCCGCGTGCAACGCTTCCTCTCGCAGCCGTTCGCCGTGGCCCAGCAGTTCACCGGCATCGAAGGCAAGTACGTGAAGCTCGAGGAGACAGTCCAGTCGTTCGAGCGCGTGGTGGCCGGTGAGTTCGATGACCTGCCGGAGCAGGCGTTCTACATGGTGGGCGGAATCGAGGAAGCGGTCGCCAAAGCGAAAACGCTCAAGGATTGAGGCGCCGATCGTGTTGACGGTTTCGGTCATCTCCGCGGAAGCGACGCTGTTCGAGGGCCAGGCGACGGCCGTCATCGCGCCTGCCTTCGACGGCGAGGTCGGTATTCTGACGAACCACGCGCCGATGATCACGGCGTTAGGCAGGGGGACGTTGCGGGTCGAAGACGGGTCGGCCACACAGCGATTCACGGTGGCCGGCGGTTTCCTACAGGTGGTGGACAATCAGGTCCGGATTGTGACGGAGCAGGCGAGCATCAGTCGGTGATGCGCGCGCCCGGGTGGGCGCGACGAGTTCCAGCCCAGGGGAGGAGTCTCATGAATCGCACGATGTCGACGTTCATCGCCGCGCTCGTTGCAGCTGCGGCCTCGACCATGCTGCCGGGCCAGGTGAGTGCGCAGGCGTGGCACTATCCGGCGTTCCAGTTGCCCGAAGTCTCGACGCGGGAGTTCAATTTCGCGGTGGCGGGCGGAGGCGACTACGGCACGACAGGACTCGCGCAGTGGAGAGAAGGCATCGGCCCGGACACGCACATCGGGTTCGACCTCGGCTTCGCATCGCCATCGGGCGCATCGACGCTGTTTCTGATCGGCGGCGGCATCGGCCAGCAACTGATCCGCTCGACGCAGGACATGCCGATCGACCTCATGCTCACCGGCGGCCTGTACGGCGCGTTTTCGAGCGACATCGGCTTTCTCCGTATCCCGATCGGCGTGGTCGCCGGACACCGGTTCCCGCTGCAGAACGGGATGTCGCTGACGCCGTACGCCGCGCCGCGGCTGTCGATCGACGCCTGCGTTAGCTCGTGCAATGGAGAAGGCACGGATGCCAACGTGAACTTCGACATCGGGCTCGATTGGGCAGTGAACTCGATGCTGTCGCTGCGCGGCGCGCTCACGGTCGGCGCGGTGGGGTCGGGACCGAGCCAGACGGGTTTCGGCTTCGGTCTCGCGTTCCGACCGCAGACGATCCGGCATTAGGGGACACGGCCTCTGCAGGTCGTGGCGAGTATGCGAAGGGCCGCCTGACGACTCGGGCGGCCCTTTCCATTCGTTAGCTGGAGGATTGGATATGGCTCATATTTTGCTCGCCCACAGCGCCACCGAGTCAGCGAGGGGTGGCCAGCTATGAGTGAGCCGACGATTCTCATCGTTGATGACAGTAGAGAAAACGCGGACATTCTGCGGCGGTACCTCGAGCTCAGGGGCTATGCCGTCCGGATTGCGTACAACGCCGACGAAGCGATGGCGCTCTTCGATGGCGTGCATCCGGCGCTGGTGCTGCTGGATGTGTTGATGCCGGGGCGCGATGGGTGGGCGGTGTGCCGCGCGATGCGCGAGCATCCGCACGGCGCGCACACGCGCATCGTGATGCTGAGCGGGTTAGGCGAACGGCAGGTGCGCGAGGGGATGGTGCTCACGGGCGCGGACGACGTCATCACGAAGCCGATCGAGCTGCCCGAGCTCGCCGAGTGCGTCCGGCGCAATCTCGGCGCCGGCGCGGATGTCGGCGTGTCGCCGGGGCCGTCGGCAGGCCGTTAGGCGACGGGTCGTTCGGGCCGGGCGCGTTCGAGAAGGGTCTCGACCAGGCGGGCCGACCGGTCCGCCGCACCCAGGCCGTTTCGCACCACCGCGCGCGCCCGTTCGCCGGCCGACCGGCGCGCCGCCTCCGAATGCAGCCATCCGATGAGGGCGCCGGCGAGCGCGGTTGCCTGCGGGACGGGTACGCCGCCGCCCGCTTTGGCGAGCAGCATCGCGTCCCGGCTTCGCTCGCAGCGCGGCCCGAAGGCCACCGGCGCGCCGAAGGCGGCCGGCTCGATCACCGAGTGCAGGCCCGCGTCGTGGAATCCGCCGCCGACGAAGGCCGCGGTCGCCAGCGCGTAGAGCTCGCCTAACACCCCGACGCGATCCACGAGCACCACATCGGCGGCCGTCGCGTGCGCGCCGTCCAGGCGGGCGAGCGAGAGGCGCTCGGCAGCCGCCCAGTGCTCGATCGACGCCAGGTGCGACGGCGCCGGTTCGTGCGGCGCGATGATCAGCCGGATATTGGGGATCTGCCGGCGCACCGAGCGCCAGGCCGGCATCAGCACCGCCTCATCGGCCGGCCAAGTCGAGCCGGCGACGACCGTTGGGCGGGGGCTGGCTAACGGCGCCAGCAGCGGCCCGGCGCGGTCGACGCTCTGGGCGCGCGACCACACCTGGTCGTAGCGGGTGTCGCCCGTGACCTCGAGCGCCGTCTCGCGCACGCCTAACGAAAGCAGCCGGCCCGCGTCGTCCTGGTCGATGGCGCCCACGGCGTCAAGCCGTGCGTAGGCATCGCGCAGCAGGGCCGCCACGACACGAGACCGCCGCGCCGAGCGCGCGGACAGCGTCGCGCTGATGAGGCCCAGGGCCACGCCGCGCCGCGACGCCTCGCGCGTCAGCTCCGGCCACACATCGAGCTTGCTGTACACGAGCGCGTCGGGCCGCAGCGCGTCCAGGGCCGCGCGCGCGTCGGCCGCCGAATCGAACGGCAAATAGTCGGCGAAGTCGGCGCCTAACGAATGCGCGAACCGCTCGGCGCTGGGAGAGAAATGGGTGTAGGCGAGCTGCAGCGTGTCGTGCGAGGCGCGGAGCCGCTCGATCACCGGCCGCGCCTGCAGTCCTTCGCCGACCGACGGCGCGTGCATCCAGAGCAAGGGCCGCGCGGCGTCGCGATGGGCGGCGCCCCACGCGGCGTAGCGCTCGAGAATTCCCTTGCGCGCACCGAGCGATCGCCAGAATTTGCCGTCGCGCTCGGGCGCAACCGACGCCGCAAAGCGCGCGACCTCGACGGCAAACCCGTAGAGCGGTCGGAACATGGTACCGCGCCGGCGTGGAAGCGACGTCAGCTACTGCGCCTTGACCTTGGCCAACTGCGCGTCGATCACCGCGCGGAATTGGTCTAACGGCTGGGCGCCGGAGATCTTCGCGGTGCCGATGATGAACGTCGGCGTCGCCTGCACGCCGCTTTCATCGGCGCGATCCATGTCGCCCTGAATGAGCGCGCGCATCTGATGCTGCGTGACGCATTTCGTGTACGCGTCCTGCGATACGCCGACGCTCGCCGCCAGCGAATCGAGCATCGGTTGGGGGTTGGCCAGGTTCTCCCACCGCGGCTGCGATGCGAACAGCGAGTCGTGCATCGGCCAGAATTTTCCCTGCGCCGCGGCACACATCGCAGCCTCAGCCGCCGGCCAGGCGTTCTTGTGGATCGAGAGAGGGAAATTGATGTACGCGAAGCGAATCTTGCCCGTGTCGACGTACTCGGACTTGATCGCCTGGTAGCTCTGGTCGTGCCATTCGCGACAGAACGGGCACTGGAAATCGCTGATCTCGATCACCCACAGCGGTGCCGTGGGGCTACCCTCGACACGCGCGTGATCCGCGACACGGTCGAGCGCGGTATCGCCCTTGGGCGCCGGCGTCATCGGCCGCGACGCTACCGCCGCCGAAGCGGAAACCGGCGTGGCGCGATCGCTTGCAGAAGAGCCGCAACCCACCGACACGCATACCGCGACGACAGCAGCAAACGCGCTCGCCTTGACCAAGTCCATGGGTCCTCAGAAATCGGAAAACACGCGACGCAACACGACGTTGCGGCGATCGAGAATGTACGTATAGCCGCGACGCGACGCGAGCGCGGTCGCGAATCCCATTTCGCGGGCCAGTCCCAGTGTGCGCATGGGCGTCGTGCCGAGGTCGATCACGTACACGCCCTCCGGTCCGGCCGCGACGAACAGGCGCTGGCGATCGATCGACACGTCGTAGGCAAAGTGGGCGATGGTCCACGACGCGACGGCGCGGGGCGCCGACGGGTTGCTCACGTCGAACAGGCGCACACCGCGCTCGCCTAACGCAACGGCGATGGTGTCGCCGCCGCGGGACATGTTGAGCCCCACCGACTCGAGCGGCGCTTCACCAACGCGGACCAGCGAGTCGCTCGAGACCTTGAAGGCGATCAGGTTGCGGTCGGTCGTCGCCCAGAGCAGGCCGTGGTCCGAATCGAGGAGCAGTGCGTGTACGGGCGACTGCATGGTGATGCCCGGCCAGGTACGGGCGGTGTCGTCGGAGAGCGGCGCGATCTCGATGCGGTCGTTCACCGCAACGAACACGCGGTGGGAACCGCCGGCAATCGCCTCGACGTCGCCGGGTCGGACGAGTGCACCAGGACCCTCCTCCGGCGGGAACATGTACAGGCCGGAAGGCGAGCCGACCGCGAGCCAGCCGGTCGTCGGCGAGAGCGCGATCGCCATGATACTGTTGAGCCCGCGTGCGCGAAGTATCCCGGCTTCCATGGCGCCGGACAGGGGCAGCATTTCGACGCCGGCGCTTCCGCCCACCGCGATCTGCGAGTCGTCGGCTGCCAAGACGATCGGCTCGCCCTCGAGATGCGCGTTGACGCTCGAGAGGTGGAGCGGGGCGACGCCGCGATATCGCGAGTTATAGGTCCGGTCTGCCTCGTGTCCGAAGGCGAAGCCGATGCCGGCGCCGATGAGCGTCGACCCAACCACCACACAGGGCACGCCGAGGCAGCCCGTTCCTCCTTTCCCGCCCGAACTACTGCGAACGCCCAGTCCCAAGACGCCCCCGAGGACGGCGCCGAGGATCGTGTACAGCTTGGTTCGTGAGGACCGGGGGGCGATCGCCTCCTGGTCAGTCTGGGCTGAGAGGGTGGCGACGCAGCCGGGTGCCGCGTTGGCGAAGACGGTTGCGGCGAACCAGCAGGCGAGCGTCCTTCGGCCGATCGAGGTCAAGCGCCACGAAACCTTGGCACAATGCCCAACGGGTGCGGACCGGCCTGTGACATTAGCACGAGAGAGGGCCATGCGAGAAACCCGGTAAACGGAGGCACCGCTGGGGAACGGACGACGATGTCAGAGCACGGCACTGTCTGGCAGGAGCGCCAAGGAGGACATACTTTACCACTCCTTGACGTAATCCGGAAACTATCTGTATACTCTGCCCGCGTCTATTTGCTCCGTCACCCCATTGCCGCGTTCACCGGTGGCTGCCTCTGAGCCTGTTTTGTCGGCGCCGTCCAGCTCTCTCCCGCCGTTTCGACTCCGTGGTGCATCCGCACCGCGTGCTCCCTTTCGCGCCTCGACTGGTCCGGTGCGTCTGCACCGGTACGACCTGCATACTCGTCACCGCGGAGGTGCCTAACCCAATCACCTGAAATTGTCAGTGCGCTGCCCTGCGCGTGCACGGCGGCGGCAGTTCCCATGTTCTCGTCGACACACCTTTTGGAAGAGGTGGCAAGGAGGAAGAATGGGACGTTTCGTTCGTAGAGCCATCGCGGTCGCGTGCGCGATAGCAGTTCTTCCTGCGTTTGCAGCTGCGCAGGAGGGCACGACGATCAACGGTCGCGTGACGAGTGAGGCAGGAGCCCCGCTCAGTTCCGCGAGCGTATTTATCGAAGGCATGAACATCGGGAGCCTGAGCGACGCGGACGGCAAGTATTCGTTTGTCGTTCCATCGGCGCGTGTGAAGGGCCAGCAGGTGACGGTCACCGCTCGCCTCATCGGCTTCAAGGCTCAATCGGTGCAGGTCACGCTCAGCGCCGGCACACTGACGCAGAACTTCACGCTGTCGGCGAATCCGCTGCGGCTTGGTGAAGTGGTCGTCACGGGTGAAGGCACGCAGACGGTGCGCGAGCGTCTGGGTTCCGTCGTCAATTCGGTGGACACCACCCTCGTTACGAAGTCAGACGAGACCAACGTGGTGTCGGCACTTGCCGGCAAGGCGCCGAATGTCGAAGTCGTGTCGCAGTCCGGCGATCCGGGCTCGTCCTCGTACATCCGGATTCGCGGACCCAAGACCATCACGGGCGACGCGCAGCCGCTGTTCATCGTGGACGGCGTGCCGATCGACAACTCGACGATGACCACGGAGTCGCCGGAAGGCGGCGCCGCGGCGTCGAACCGCGCGTCGGACATCAACTCCGACGACATCGCGTCGATCGACATTCTCAAGGGCGCGGCGGCGTCGGCGATTTACGGCGCCCGCGCGGGCGCAGGTGTCGTGATCATCACGACCAAGCGCGGTCAGTCGGGTCAGACGCGGACGTCGTTGCGGACGAGCTATTCGTTCGACAAGGTGACGCAGGGTCCGCCGCTCAACACTCAGTACGGACAGGGTAGCGAAGGCGTATCGCCGAGCTGTTACGCACTCGCTGCGCCCGTGCCGGATTGCGGCGATCCAAATCCTCAGGGAACCAAGGTTGCATCCAGCAATTCATGGGGCCCGCTCTTGCCGGCTGGCACACCGACCTACAATCACTTCGACGATTTGTTCGTCACCGGTCACAACTGGAACACCACGTTGGATCTGTCGGGCGGCAGCGACAAGACGTTGTACTTCGTCTCGGGCAGCCTGGACAACAACCGTGGTCAGATCACGGGGCCTAACGACTGGTACAGGCGCAATACCGTGCGCGTGAACGCGTCGCACCAGATGCTCGAGAACCTCAAGGTGGGCATCGACGCGCAGTACTCGGACGTCCGGGCCAAGTACGTGCAGCAGGGGTCCAACGTCGACGGTCTGTTGCTCGGCTCACTCCGCACGCCGCCGGAATTCAACAACTTCGAGTTCCTCGATCCGACCAGCATGACCCAGCGGTCGTATCGGTTCCCGTGGCCGACGGTCAACACGCCGATGCATACGCGTGGATACGACAACCCGATCTTCGAGATTTACGAGCAGAGCAACAACTCAGCGGTCCAGCGAACCTTCGGCAACGCGAACATCGAGTGGGATGCGTTCGACTGGCTCAAGGTCAAGGAAGTCTTCGGCGCCGACTACTACACCGACCAGCGCCTCGATGGACTGCCGTACAGCTCGTCGGGTCAGCCGACCGGCCAGGTGATCGAAGGTGATCTCAAGAACTACATCATCGACCACAATCTGACGGCGACGGTCACGCACACCTTCTCTCCGAGCGCGAGCGCAAACCTCACGCTTGGCCAGAACCTGAATGCGACGACGTTCAGGCAAATCTTTGTGACGGGTGTCTCGCTCGTCGCGGCCCAGCCGTACACCATCGGCAACACGACGACGTTCACGCCTAACGATTTCCAGAGCTACGTTCACGCGGAACGCTACTTCGGTTCGGCCAATGTCTATCTCTGGAATCAGTTGAACCTCGAGGTCTCGGCGACGAACGATGGATTCTCTTCGTTCGGTGTCAACTCACAGCGCCACTGGTTCCCCAGCGGCAACTTCGCCTGGAACGTTGTCCAGAATACCGGCGACAACAAGAGCATCCTCTCCTATGCGAAAATCCGTGGCGCATACGGCGAGGCCGGCATTCAGCCGAACGCTTACAGCACGCTGCAGACCTACGCTTCCGGATTCTCGGTTGGCGATGCAGGCTGGGGCGATGCGTTGTTCATCAACCAGGCCGGGTTGGGCGGTTTGGCGCAGGGCAGTCTGCACGCGCAGCCGAACCTCGGTCCTGAACGTACGAAGGAGTTCGAGGCTGGCGTTGACGTCGGCTTGTTCGGTAGCCGTGCCGACGCGTCCTTCACGGGATATCTCGATCGCACCGAAGGCGCAATTTTCGGTCTACCGTTAGCCAATTCGACCGGCTTCTCCGCGATCACGGCGAACGCGGGCGTCATCCGCAACCGCGGTCTCGAGACGTCGATCAACTATCGGCCGATCATGCGGTCGGATCTCACATGGGAAGTCGGTTTGAACTGGTCGAAGAACGAGAACCGCCTGGTGAATCTGTCGGGTCAGCAATTCACCGACCTGGCCACCGGCGGCGGATTCACCGGTGCAGTGCCAACGGCCTGGTATGGCGCGAGCGTCGGCGTGATTCGTGGTAACGATTTCGCGCGGTGCGGTCGTGGCCTCAACATCAACGGCGTCGACATTGATTCGCAATGCGGCGACGCACCCAAAGGTGCGCTGTACATCGGAGCCGATGGCTTCCCGATTCTCGACCCCACGCAGCGCATCATTTCGGATGGTAATCCGAAATGGATTGGCAGCGTGCACACCTCGGTGACGTTCAAGAAGCTGACGTTATCCGGATTGTTGGATGTCAAGCACGGCGGTCAGATCTGGGACGGCACGCGCGGCGCGCTGTACAACTTCGGCGCCCACAAAGACACCGACATCCGCGGCAACTCGTTCGTGTTCGGTAAGACGTGGCTCCCCGGTCCTGTCGGCGGCCCTGGCGCGGGCATGTCCGTGGTGCTCAACCAGGATACGTGGTTCACCGACCTTGGTAGCGGCTTTGGTCCGGTCGGATCGCAGTTTGTCGAGGATGGCAGCTACGTGAAGCTGCGTGAGATCGGCGTCGCCTACTCCTTGGATCAGCAGTTCATCAAGGCGTGGGGCTTCAGCAGCATCGACCTTCGCCTCTCCGCGCGGAACCTGCACACCTGGACGAACTATCGTGGCATCGATCCGGAAGCGAACCTCGCGGGTGCGACATCGCTCATTCAGGGTGTCGACTACTTCAACAACCCGCAGGCGCGTTCGTTCGTGCTCTCGTTCGGCCTGAATCGATGACCGCTGACCTTGCACAAGAGAGAGCTACCGTATGCATAGATATCTGAAGCTCGCTGTGAGCACGGTCCTGCCGATTGCACTGCTCGCCGGGTGCAATGATTGGCTAACGGGAAACGGGCTCACGACCAACCCCAACCGCCCGGTGAAGGCCGGCACGAGCCAGTTGTTCATTGGCGTGACGGTGACGCAAACCGTGCTGCAGACGGGCGACTTCGCCCGGCTGTTCAGCATGTGGATGCAGTCCATGGCGGGGACGGACCGGCAGTACGTACCACTCGCGAACTACGTGTTCGACGAGGACGCGTTCTCAGGCGATTGGAGCAACGCCTACACGGGCGGCGGCTTGATCGACGAACGCGCGATTCAAAGCCAGTCCTTGGCGTCCGGAGACACTGCGTATGCCGGCGTCGCCAAGGTGATGGAAGCGTTGACGATGGGAACGGTCGCCGATGTGTGGGGCGACGTTCCGTACAGCGAGGCTGTGAGCTCCAACCTGCAGCCGTCGCTGGATCCGCAGCAGCAAGTGTTTGCGGAAGTCGAGGCCCAGCTCGATACGGCCATCGTGTACATGCAGTGCGCCTCCGCCACTTGCGCCGGTCCCGGACCGAACGACTTATGGTACGGCGGTGATCTGACGAAGTGGATCGCGCTCGCGCATACCCTGAAAGCGCGCTATTTCCTGCACACGACGTCGCAAGATCAGACGGCGTACGCGGCGGCCCTTGCGGAAGCGCAGCAGGGGATTGCGGACACGACGGGCGATTTCAGGTCGTACCAAAGCTCCGATCCCAATGAAGCCAACCTCTGGGAGCAGTTCATCGTTATCCAACGGTCCGGCTACATTGGTGCAGGTGCGTTCCTCGTGAATCTGCTCAAGTCCACGAGCGATCCACGGTTGGCACTCTACTACAGTACCAATTCGGTGGGTCAGTATGCCGGGGCACCGCCGGGCGGCGGTGGTGGCGACTGGTCAAACCTGAGTAACACGCGCATCGACCCGGCGTTCCGGCAGCCGATCGTGACGTTCGCGGAGAACGAGCTCATTATCGCCGAGGCAGCGTTGCACGCAGGCGATAATGCGACAGCGCTCGCCGCGTTCAATGCGGAGCGCGCCTCTCAGCACGTTCCTGCGTTCGCCGGAACGCTTACGCTCAGCGACATTATTACTGAGAAGTACATTGCCGACTTCCAGGAAATCGAAGTTTGGAACGACTGGAAGCGGACCTGCCTGCCGAACTTGGTGGCGGCGACCCCGGCTGGTATTCCGGGCCGGGTATTGTACCCGCTCTCCGCTGAGCGCGATGCAAACCAGAACATTCCGGCGCCGAATCAGCAGCCGGTTCGGAACTGGGATCAGCCTAACGCATGCCCAACGAATCTCTGACCACGCTGGGCATGGGCGCGGACTCGATGCGCTGAGTCCGCAGCCAGGGTACGTGGCTCGGCCCGGTTTCCCATGCGGGAAGCCGGGCCGAGCACTTTTTTCGGGTGGCGCAGGTATAGGTATATGTTCGCGAGCGCCGATTGTCGTGCCGCGCTACCTTGACGGTGCGCCTTGAGCGGCGCGAATATGCATGTTACAGTTTTTGTCACCGGGGAGACGCCTAAATGCGAATTGCGCCGTTTGCAATGCTCGTCCTGTGCGGCTGCTACGTAACGACGCCGGTCGCCATGCAGCCGGCCCCCGTCCCGGGCACCAAGCTTCACGTGCAACTGACGGACGCGGGCACTGCATCGCTCGCGCAGTACCTTGGACCGAATGTCAACTTCGTCGATGGCCGTCTGCTGAGCGAGAGCGACACCAGCATGGCGCTGTCGGTATCTGGAACGACGCTCAGATCGGGGGACGAACAGTACTGGAAGGGTGAAGACATCTCACTGCCGCACAGCGCGATCGCGACGATTCAGCAGAAGAAAGTGTCGTGGTGGCGGAGCGGATTGCTCGCAGGAGGTCTCCTGGCAGCTCTCGTTTCGATCCCGCTCGCGGCGGGTAGCTCGTCGGGCGGGCCGAGGCATAGCGGTACGGGAGGACAGCAGTAACGCGACGGGCGTCGCCCGCCTGAAGTCAATACACGGCGATGGTCGACCTGTTGAGGTCGGTCTCGAGAGTCCACCGAACTTCCGTGCCGGGCTTGAGCACGATCACTTGGGTCGTGATCGTGTAAGGGGTACCGATGGCGTGAGCGATGAGTTGCACCTCACCGAGATCGCTCAGCAGATACTTGGGGAAGACAATGTTCGTCACCGCGGTCGCGTTCACGCTGGCTAAATGCGACTGCATGCCTCGATGCAGCACCTGAATATCGACGTTCTGCCAATTGCGATTGTCGACGCGTAGGGTTGCAGGCCCGCCGCCCGCCGATTCGTTGGGCGGGTGATGGTGCCAACACGAAACGGAGGCGACCGCCACTGCAGCGATCACGACGAGACGCATGCGACCGAGCATGGCTCTCCACCCTTCTCCGATGCGACGAGTGTGGCTTTCCATTCGGAGATCTTAATCACGCTGACCGATCGAGCGACGTCAAGATTATCCACGCGCATTCGAGTCGCCTATCTCCTTTGCTCGCACGAGCGTCAGTCTTTTACCTAGGCGATGCTTAATGAGTCATAGACCGATACGCGTCCATACCACACGTCTCCCTGGAGGATGCATGCGCGCGTCGCGGTCCAGCGTAGCGCTCTCGATCTTGGCCCTCGGAGCGGCGTTGGTCGCGGTGCCAGTGGCGTCGGCGCAGGATTCGTCGGCTACGGCTCCGGCAGAACCGCCGCAAAACGACCTGTATCCAGCCACACTCAACTACGGCACCGGCCTCATCGATGACCCGGTCGCTTGGGTGTCGCCATCCTCTGGCGATCTCTGGGTACAGACCTCGGCAAAGCACATTCCGTACAATCTGATCAACCAAGCGGCGCTCAACACCTCGTCGCAGTGGAACACGAATCTGTCGATCGATTCCCACTGGGGCGGTCGCTACGAGGTGGGCTTCTCGCTCTACAGTCAGAACCCGGAGTGGGGGTTTTTCGGCCAGGCGCTGCTACTAAAGGAAGAGCAGGGCAAGTCGTGGCCGGCGATCGCCGTCGGATTCCGGAATCTGGGACCGTATCCGCACGAGGAACGCATGCTCGTCGGACACGACGTCCAGATCGACTCGACCGGCAACGGCGAGGATGTGACGTCGCCGTTCGCGCGCCACTTTCATTCGACGCCGACGCTGTACGGTGTGGCCACCAAGTCGTTCGCGGTTGGGCGGACCAGCGACGCGAGCCTTACGTTAGGCTACGGCGATGGGCTGTTTTCGGATGAGGGCGACCTGGGCCGCAACTACAACGACAAGGGCACGATCGCCAAGGGCCTTTTCCTCGGCGGCCGATACGCGATTCATCCGGGGCCGAACACGCGGTTCGATTTCGTCGCCGAGAACAACGGATTCGACTGGAACGCCGGCGTCGTGGCCACGTGGCGCGGCATCTCGCTCGGCGTTTACGGGACGGAGCTCGAGGAAGGGTCCAAGTCGCCCACGAAAGGCACGCTGTACAACCTGTACAATTACACGAAAGTCAATTTCAGCCTGGGCTATAGCGGCAACCTGCACGACATTGCGCAGGGCGTCGTGCTCCGCTCGCGCGTCGCCGAGCTGCAGCGCGAGGAGACGCGGCTGCATCTCGAGCTGGCGAAGCGCGAAGAGCGCATCACGGCGCTCGATGACCAACTGCGTAAGGCTCAGGCCGGCGAGCTGGCCGAGGTGGCCAAGCGGCGCCAGCAGCTCGAGTCCGAGATCCAGGCCGAGCGCGATGCGATCCAGAAGGCCGAAGATCGATTGAAGGCGTTGCAGTCCGGCCAGCAGAAGCCGCCCGACCAGCCGCCGCCGACGAAGCCGGATTCCACCACGCCGCCCGCGCGCTAACGGAGACTTCGACCTCATGTCCATGATGCGATGCTGCTCCGCGCTGGCTGCGCTGTTCGTGATGATTCCGGCCGGTGCGCATGCCCAACAAATGAACTACCCGCAGACCCTGTACTGGGGCTCGGGCTTGATCGACATTCCCGTGGCGTGGGTGTCGCCGCTCTCCGGCGACTTCTCGCTCGCGATCTCCGGCAAAACCGTAAAAGGATCCGAGCTCTCGTCCGGACTCGGCGTCGGCAAGGGAATCAATTCGAACTTCGCGATCTATACATCCATTCTCGGTCGCGCCGAAGTGGGTCTGTCGGTGTTCTCCGACGCGCCGGAATGGGGCTTCTTTGGCCGCGGCCTGCTGCTCAACGAGGAAGACTTCCGCGGCCGGCCGGGTATCGTCGGCTGGATTCCGAGCCTGGCGGTGGGTCTCGAAAATGTCGGACCCTACTCGCACATCGACCGGTTCGGGTTAGGCTACTTCCTGTCGCCGCCGACCAACTCGGATCCGAACCGCAATCACGTGGCGGACTCGCTGCACCAGGGCTTCAGCACGGCCGAGACGGTGTACGGCGTGGCGACCAAGTCGTTCTCGCTGTCCGAGCTCGACAAGGATTGGCCGAACATCGGCATGAGCTTCAGCGTCGGCTACGGCAACGGATTGTTCAAGGACGACGGCGGGTTAGGCGCGGTGTACTCGCACCACGCGACCGGCGGCGTGTTCGGCGGCGTCAAGATGGATTTCTATCCGTCGCCGCGAAGCGTCGTGTCGTTCATGTTCGAGAACAACGCCTGGGATTACAATCTCGGTGCGGTGCTGAACTGGCGCGGACTGCAGGCCGGACTGTACTGGACGGAGATGGGCGCGGGCGGCGTGTCGGACACGGCGCACACGCCGTACAACTACGACAAGTTCGCGTTCACCGTGGGATGGCAGAGCAACGTGTTTGGCCTTCTGCGCGGACACGTGCTGCAGGACAAGGTCTCGCAGCTCGAGGCCGAACAGAAAGCGCTGCTCGCCGAAATCGATGCGCGGCAGAAGCGGGTCCAATCGTTGGAGCTGGACATCGACCGCTATCACGCGCAGAACCTGCTCGACGTCGAGCAGCGGCGCGCGCAGGCGGAGCAGGAGCTCAACGCCGAGCGCGACGCCTTGAAGCGCCTCGAGGAACGGCTTCGCAAGCTGGAGCAGAACACGCCACCGCCCCAGGACAAGCCGCCCCAGCAGTGAGTCGTATCAACTACGCGGAACAATGCCCATGAGGAAACGGCACAGCACTCTCGTTCTCGCGGTCGCGTTGGCGCTGGCGCCGGCGATGCTCTGCGCGCAAGCCGATTCGAGCGGCCGCGACGCGGATTCGGCGGCGCAGGCGGTGTACGAGTCGGAGCGCTCGGCGCTCATCAAGCAGCTCCAGGCGACGCAGGACCAACTGAGCCAGCTTCGCGGCCAACGGGTCGCGCTCGAAGCGGAGATCGACAACGCGATGGCGCAGACCACTGCGCGGCGCGCGAACGACCTGCTCATGAGCACGGAGCAGAACGCGCTCGTCGAGCTGGACAAGACGCTGTCGACGGCGCAGGACAACATGCAGGCGCAGCGCGATCGCATGAGCGCGTTAGGCGACGCGGTGAAGCGCCGGTCCGGCGCGGTGCTCGTCGTGCTGCTGCGCGCCGATTCGTCGCAATCGTCGCCGACGGCGGTCGAGATGTCGTTGGACGGCGGCCCGCCGGATACGCGGACCTACTCGGCGATCGCGACGCAGGCGCTCTCGCAGGGCGCCGTGGATGAGCTGTTCCGTTCGGCGGTGTTGCCAGTGGCGCACACGGTGAACGTGAAAGTGACGGTCAACGGACAGCCGGTGACTTCGCGCGCCAGCGTGAACGCGCAAGTGAACGTCGTGACATACCTGCAGTTCACGGTGCGCAACGGCCAGGTGGTTCCGAACACCTGGACGAGCCAAGGGACGACCCCATTCTGATCTGGCCGATTCTGTGATGATGGTTCGCACGCTCGCCGTCGTGGCCGCGCTCGCGTCTCTCGCGGGCGGCGGACGGCGCGTTGCCGCACAGCAGATGACGCGCGACACGACGACCCGCGCCGCCGCCGACAGCGCCGTGCGCGCCGATACCGGCGCGCCCGACTTGTCGCCGGCGCCGGATCAGCAGCGCGGCGTCGACGCGGAAGTCCGCGCCGCGCTGTTCGAGCTCGCGTCATCGCGGCCGCTGGCCGCGCTGGCGCGCCTCGACTGGCTGCGCGCGACCGCCGACTCGACGCGTCCCGATCTCGTGTTCCTGACCGCCGAGGCGTACTACCGGTTAGGCATGGGCGCGCAGTTCCGCTCGGAGGCCGTCCGCCTCGCGGCCGTCCCGGGCGGCATCAAGTATCAGAGCACGGTCGACGCACAGCTGATGCTCGACGCGTTTCGCCGCGGCGACGATCCGACGGTGCGCACGCTGGCCGCGCAGTCGCCGGGCGGCGATCGCGGCCTCACGGCGTTCGTGTCCGGTCTGTCGGCCTATCGCGCGGGGGATTTTGCCGCGGCCCGCAGCGCGTTTGCCACGGCGCGCGCCGCGGGCGGTGTGTACGCGCCGTACGCGCAGTACATGGATGCGCTGTCGGCGATGGGCGGCGACACGACGCACGGCGCGGCGGCGCTCGACGCCCTGCGCTCGCTGACCGGTGTCGCCACGGGTCCGTTCGGCGACCAGGTTCGCCTAACGGCCGCCGAAATTGCGTTCGAGGAGCAGCAGTACGAGGCGGCAGCTTCCTTCGCGGCGGGCGTCGCCCCGTCGAGCAGCGTCGGCGCGCAAGCGCTCCTCACCCGCGCCTGGTCGCTCTACCGTGCGGGGCAGGCCGATTCGGCGCGCTCGGCGTTCGCGACGTTCGCGAAGAACTATCCGAGCTTGCCGCAGCGGGAAGAAGCGCGGCTCATGTCCGGTCAGGTCCTGCTCGAATCCGGCCACACCGAGGACGCCGAGCGCTATTTCGATGCGATGGCCGACTCGGTGGGCGGCGACCTCGCCGCGCTCCAGGCGCGATCGGCGTCCGGGTTAGGCGCGGCGGCAAAGGCGCTGGTCCAGGCCCGCGCGGCCGGCCTCCTGTTCCTCGATGATCCGCGCAGCGGCAAGACGCTCGCGTTGGACGACGACGTCGACGCCGACGCGGCGACGCTGCTGGCGGTGTTCGATGGCTCGGGCGCTCCGCCCTCACGCTCGGCGCCGAGTGTCGTGTCCGTCGCCCAAATCGAGGCGCGGCTGGACTCGCTCGGCCCTGCGTTAGGCGCTGACTTCCCCCGGCGTCTGGTGTACGCCCCGGCGTCGTCGCAGGCCGTGCTGGCGTCGTACACCGACCGCGCGCAACAGCTGTCCAGCGCCGATGCCGCGGTGACCCTGGCGCAGTTCCGCCTGCAGGAGCAGCTCGACGTGCAGGTGATGCGCATCGCCGCCCTCGAGGACCTGCAGCATCTCACCGCGAGCACGCGCGCGAATCTGGCGGCCGAGGAGCAGCAGTTGACGTCGCTGCAGGACTCGCTCGGACGGGTGGCCGCGTCGCTCGACCGGTCGCGCGTGCGCGTGCACACGATGCTGGCGACGCAGGTCGCGGCAACCCAGACCGCCGCCGCCCAGAACGTGCGCATGGTGGACAGCATCCGCACCGCGTTAGGCACAAACGCCTCGGCGGCCGATGCGCACGTGCTCGACATCGAGGCCAACACGGCGTCGATCTACCAGGCGATGGCGGACAGCGTCGCGCATCAGATCGATGCGATCATCGCCAGGCAGCCGCCGTTCGCGTTGCGCGACTCGATCATGGCGCGGCTCGCCCGCGCCCGCGCACTCCATGACACCACGGTCCGCGTGCTCGCCACCGACGATTCGGTCGTGACGCGCGAGCTCGCGGCCATGCGATCCGTCGAAAGCGATCACGTGCGCGCCATGCGCGCCGCGCTGGCGACCGCGGAGTCCGCGCGCGCCGCCGCGGAAACGCAGATGGTCGCGTTGGTCGACGGGGAGCTGCGCGCACGCGCCGCCTCGCAATTGGCGGCGCTGCAGCACGACAAGGAAGCAGCGGATTACGGATCGGCGAGCGCCACGTTCTTCCGCGCCATCGAGCTCGGGGGCGGCGCCGCCGCACCGGCGTCATCTGCGCCGTCGAGCTCCGCGACCCACACGCCCCGGTAGCCGCGATGCGCGCCTCTGCTGCTCTCGCTCTCGCGCTGCCATCGGCGCTCTTGCTCGCCGTGTCGGGGCACGCGCAATCGCCGCCGCCTGCCCAGGCAGCGGCGGCCGTGGCGTCGGCGCCGGCCAATCCGGTGTCGCCGGCAGCCGAAGACTCCGTCCGCCGCGTAGCGATCGACAAACTGACCGCGTTCATCGCGCGCTACCCGAACAGCACCCTTCGGCCGAACGCGCTCTTCCAGCTGGCCGAGCTGCTCGTGCGCCGCGCCGACGACGAGTTCGCGGCCGCCCAGCGCGCCGGCAACAACGACGTCACGCAACCGGACTACGCGGCCGCGGTGTCGCGCTACGAGGAGCTGGTCGCCAAGTATCCGACGTTCGTGAACGGCGACGCCGCGGCGTATACGTTAGGCACCCTGTACGCGGCCGATGCGCGCTACGCCGATGCCGCCAGGATGTTCGAGGCCGTCGCGGCCAAGCCGGGGTCGTCGTACCGCGGCGAGGCGTACTTCCGGTTAGGCGACGCGCGGTTCGAGCAGGCGTCCACCCTGCGCGGCGCGCCGCGGCGCGCCATGTTCGTGCAGGCCGCTGACGCCTACCAGAACGCCACCAACACCGCGTCCCCCGACGGCGACATCTATTTCCTGGCGCTCTACAAGCTCGGCTGGTCCTACTACAATCAGGCGACCCAGCCGAACCAGCCCGAGTATGGACAGGCGGTCCAAGTCTTCGGCCGGCTCGTCGCCGAGTACGACAAGCTGACGCCGGAACGCCAGGCCCGGTTAGGCCTGCGCCGCGAAGCCATCGAGTACATGGCGGTCGCGTTCACGCAGACCGGCGGCGCCGACGCCGCCAACGCGTACTTCTCGTCGCACGCCGATGCGGCGAGCTTCGAGCTGCCCGTGCTCCGCCGCGTGGCCGCGAGCCTCCGCGATCAGGGCGACTTCCCGCGCGCCGTCGCGGCCTACCAGGCCGTGGAAGCCAAGGCCCCCACGGATTCCGGCGCGCTCGCGGTCCAACGCGAAATCATCGACATCTACCAGAACCGCGTGCTCGATCCGGAGCACGCGCAGCAGGCGCGCCTCCAGTTGGTCGATCAGTTTGCGCCGGGTACCGATTGGGCCAAGGCCAACGGCCCGCTCGCCGACACCGCTGCGCAAGTGCGCGAGATGATGCTGCGGCAGAGCGCGCAGTACGCGCTGTCGCAGGCCCAACAGAAGAAAGACAGCGCCCGCTTCGCCGCCGCCGCCGACCTGTACGCACGCTACCTGCGCGAGTTCTCCAAATCGGACAGCGCGCAGAACGCGCAGTTCCTGGCGGGCGAGGCGTACTTCGGCGAGCGCGCATACGCCGACGCGGGTGAGGCGTACACTCACGCGGCCTACGATTACAAAGTGGATCCGAAGCTCGGCCAACAAGCGGGCCAGAATGCCGTGGTCGCGTTCGACTCTGCGGTCGCGCACGACAAGGCCGACACGACGATCCAGGACTCGCTCTTCGCGGCCGTCGACCGGTTCGTGGCTGCGTACCCGACGAGCGACGCGGCGCCCAAGGCGCTGATCGAAAAGGGCCGCCGCGCGTCGGAAGCGTCGCGCTGGGACGTGATGGCCAAGACCTTCCAGACGTTCGCCGAGAAGTATCCGGACAATCCGTACACGCCGACGGCGCAGAAACTGATCGGCGATGCCTTCTACAAGCAAGGCAAGTATGCCGAGGCGCAGGGTCAGTGGGAGAAGGCCCAGTCGATTGCCGGTCAGGCGGGACGCGGCAAGCTCGCCGACTCGATCAACATGATTCGCAACGCGGCCGCGGTCACGTACGGCGACTCGCTGATCAAGAGCGGGAACTACGAAGCCGCGGCCGAGCAGGTGTACGTCGCGTATGCGGATCGGAATCCGACGTCGGCGAAAGCACCGGACGCGTTGCGCAACGCGATCGAGACGTTCATGCTCGCCGACAGCGCGGCGCGCGCGAAGAGCGATACGGCGACGTCCCGCACGGACAAGACGCGCGCGCTGGAGCTGGCCGGACGCCTCGTCTCGCAGTATCCGACGTACAAGTACCGCGTGCAGTACCAGGCGCTCGAGACGCAGCTGCTGGCGGATCTCGGCCGGCGCGAGGACGCGGTGAAGGCGCTCGACTCGCTCGTGCAGCAGAATCCGACGTGGCCCGGCCGCGCCGACGCGATGGTTCGGCGCGCCGTGATGCTCGATTCGTTAGGCCACGCGAAGGATGCGGCGGCGGCGTACGGCCAGTTTGCGGCCGCGTATCCACGCGACAAGCGCGCGCCGGACGCGCAATACAACGCGGCCCTGTTGTACGCGCAGGCGGCGGACTCATCGGATGCGGCGCGTGCGTACGGCACGTTCGTCGCGCGCAATCCGCGCGATCCGCGCGCCGGTGCGGCCCAGCAGGCGCGCATCGTCATGCTGAAAGCGGCCGGCGACAGCGCTGCGGCAGCGGCGGAGCTGGCGAAAGCCTGCGTGCGTCCGACGGCGGAATTCAAGGCCACGTGCGCCGATCGGCTGGGCGAGGAAGAATTCCGCGCCGGCGCCGCGCTCTATGCGCAGTACAAGCCGCTCGCGCTCAGTATTCCGAGCCGGTTGAACCTCACGCGCAAGGGCGTGGAGCGACTGTCGGCGCCCAAGCGCCGGCTGCTGTCGGCGATGACGGGGCACTTCACGCGGTCGATCGCCGCCGGTTCGCCGCAGTGGCTCGCGGCGTCGTCGTACTTCGTCGGGCTCGCGCAGTGGGAGTACGGCAACTATCTCAAGAACGTGCAACTGCCGGCCGACCTGACGGGCGAGCAGCTGTCGGCCGCGCAGGCGGGCGCGTCACAGCAGGCGGATCAGTACTTCAACGAAGCGCGGAAGACGTGGCAGACGCTGGTGGACAAAGCGGCGCAGGACAAGATCTCGAACGCGTGGGTGGATCGCGCGAAGGCTGCGTTAGGCGGGACGGTGGACGAGTCGCCGTCGCTCGACACGCCGCCCGCGCCGCCGGCGCCCGCCAAACCCGCGGGGACGCCGTGATGCGCGCGAGAACGAGTGTCCGGTTAGCCGTCGCGGCGTGCGCGCTCGCGGTCGGCGCGGCGGTACAGCTGCCTGCGCAGCGCCAGGCGGCGCCGCCGAAGAAGCCGCCCAAGGCGGGTCAGACGATCATCATTCACGGCCAGGTGCCTACGCCGCAGGTCGTGACGGTGCGTCCGCGCGAGGTGCCGGTGTACGACCGGCAGGTGTTAGGCGCCGAGAACGGATCGACATCGTTCTGGCCGGCGGCGATGCCGGGCTACCGCCTGCTGTCGCGCAGCGAGGTCACCGGCAAGTCGCCCACCGACTCGGCGGCCCCATCGGTGGCCTCCGGAGGCGCGGCGCCGGGCGCGGCCGGGGCAGCGCCTAACGCAGCGGCCGGACAGAGCACGGATCTCACGGCGCGCACGCGCGAGATGGAAGCCATCCGCAGCGAGCTCGCCCAACGGCGGGCCCGCCTCGATTCGCTCGAGCGCGCGGACCGCGAGGCGGCCGCGAAGCAGCACGCGGCCGATTCGGCATCGTCGGCGGCCGCGCAGTCGAGCCAGAATGCGGCCAACTCCGCGCAGCGCGCCGCGGAAATCAAGGAATTGCTGAAGGAGCTGGAGTACCGCCGGGCGAGACTCGATTCGCTCGAGGCGGTGGTGAAGGCACTCGGCGTGGCCAGAGACACTCTCCGCGCGCCGCACGATACCACTCAACCCAAACGATGAGCGCCACGGCCCCCATGTGCCGCACTTACTCGGAGGACGATCCTAGATGATGACCTTGCTCGAGTACTACCGCGCCGGCGGCCCCGTCATGCACTTCATCCTCGCGGTGGCAGTGTGCGGGGTGGCCGTGTTCATCGAGCGGTTCTACACGATCGTGATCCGCTCCAAGATCAACGGGCGCGCGTTCATCGAGCGGGTGATCCAGCTCGTGCGCGCCGGCAAGATCGAGGACGCGATCAAGCTCTGCCAGCAGTCGAACGCCGTGCTGCCGGACATGGGCCTGCTCATCTTGCGCAGCCGGAGCCGCGACGAGGCCGATCTGCAGAACGTCGCCGACGCCGCGGCCCTGAGCGTGCTGCCGCGCCTCACGCGGCGGCTGCACTACTTGCCGATGCTGGCCAACGTCGCGACCCTGATCGGCTTGTTAGGCACGATCTTCGGCTTGCGCCACGCCTTCCAATCGGTGTCGCTGCAGGCCGCGGCGCAGCGGTCGGCGGCACTGGCGTCGGGTATCGCCGTCGCCCTGAACGCGACGGGCTTCGGTCTGCTCACGGCCGTGCCGCTGTCGGTCGCCCACGCGTATCTCGTGAGCCAGGCGGAAGGCATCATCGAGCAGGTGGACGAGTTCCAGGTGCGGCTCATCAACGCGTTGATCGATCGCCCGGACGTGCGCCTGGGCCACCGGTGAGCGCACGCATGACTGCGACTCCCATCGCGCGCTGAGGAGCCTCCGTGGCGAGTCTCTTTCATCGATCCAAGCAACGGCGCGCCGAACGCGCGCCGGTGACGGCGCACGGGAACATCAACCTCGTGCCGCTGGTCGACACGCTCACCTCCATCGTGTTCTTTTCCCTGCTGACCTATCAGGGCGAGACGATGATGGCGCTCACGTCGTTCGACCTGTCGCTGCCGCCGGTGGTGGTGACAACGCCGCAGCAAGCGTCGCAAGTGAAATCCGAGAAAGACGTGCTCAACCTGCTGCTCGCCGTGCGCGTGAGCAACGACGAGCTCGATGTCGAGCACTCGGGCAACGGCGGATTCCGGCAGGCGATCAAGGGACTCGATGCCGCCGCGTTAGGCACGCTGCAGGCGTTGATGACGCAGATCCGCCAGCAGTATCCGCAGAACAAGGACGTGCTCGTCATCCCGTCCGACGACGTGGCCTACGACAACATCATTCACGTGCTGGAGCGATTGCGCTTGGCGGGCTTCACCGGCATTTCACTCGGCACGCGCGCGCGGGGCGGTCCCGCCGCCGCGGGCCCGGCACGGTAGCAGATGAGCAGCCGCGGACGGGACATGCGGGCGGCGCGTCGCGCCGCGCAGTTCGCCAAGTTCCGGATCACCGAGCTCAATCTCGTGCCGTTGGTCGACACGCTGGTGTCGATCGTGTTCTTCGCGCTCACGACGGCCACCGTCGGCGAGCTCTCGCCGGTGGTGCCGGGCGTGCGCCTGCCCGAGGCACACGTCGGCGCCGCGGCGCTGCAACAACTCACGCTCGGCATCGGGCCGCAGGTCACGTTAGGCGGACGGCCGATCATGAGCACGCTGGATGCGGCGCGCGCGCCATCCAATGATCCCACGCAGCCGCTGCTCATCCCGCCGCTGTACGCGGCGATGCGCGTGGCCGCCGACTCGATTCGCCGCGCCGACCGGATCGCCTTCGGACAACCGCTGGATGTGCCGCTCGCGATTCAGGGCGACAAGAGCATGCGCTATGACCTCCTCGCGCGCATGATGCAGACGGCGCGGCTGGCCGGCTTCCGCAACCTGTCGCTCCAGGTGAGCAAGCAGGAAGGCCCGGTGGATTCCACGGCGGCCGCGACGGGGGCGCGTTAGGCATGGCCGACGCGCCCCGGCAGCCCATGATGCCCACACCCAGGCGGGCGCGCCTGCCGGTGGACGATACCTCGTTCACCCGCAACATGCGCTACGAGTTCGCGGACGCCGAAGGCCGCGCGATCTGGTACTCGTGGATCGTCTCGTGCGCGCTCGGCATCCTGTGGCTGCTGCTCGTCGCATTCGGCCCGATCGTGCCGCCGTCGATTGCCCTGCTGCCGCAGGAAACGCCGCCGATCGACGTGAAGGTCGAAGACCTCTCGCCGCCCGCGCCGACGCCGCAGCCGGCCGCCGCACCGGCCGCGCCGGCGGCCACTCCGCGCCCGGCTGCAGGCGGAGGGCGCAACACCGCGCCCAAGAAAAACGATGCCGCCGCCTTCGGATCCGCGTTCGGCGGCGCCGCAACGAAGCAGGGCGGCGGCATGGTCGGCGACGTGTCCAACGTGCTGCGCGGCGTCGACGTCAATTCCGGCGCGGGCTCGACGCCGGGCCAGAGCGGCAAAGCGGTCATCGGCTACGGCCAGGGCGGCCAGGGCTCGCGTACGCCGGGACGCGGAGGGTTAGGCGAAGGACTCGGCAGCACGCCGGGCGGCGGCGGCTTGGGCGGCGTCGGCGGCGGTGGCGGTGTCGGCTTCTCGTCCGTGAGCGTCGCGCCCCCCAGCGTCATCCGGGCCGAGAAGGTGGGAGGACCCGGGCGCAACGTGTCGGACTTGGGCAACTACGTGCGCGGCCGGCAGTCGCAGCTGCAGTTCTGCTACACCGAGAACGGTCTCAAGGTGAACCCGTCGCTGGCCGGCACCGTGAACGTCGCAGTGACGCTCACCGGCGCCGGCAACGTGACGGGTGTCGACATCACCAACCACACGTGGTCTGGCGCAGGCTCTGCGGAAACGGAAGCCTGCATCAAGCAGAAGATTCTGGGCTGGCACTTCCCGTCGTCCGACCAGGGCGGCGGCACGTACAGCTTCTCGTTCGTGTTCAGCAAGTAGCCGCCGGAGCGCCCGGGCTGCCGCGACCGGCTGCCTAACGGGCGCGGCGCGACACAGGAGGCAGATCTGACGGTGTGGTCGAGAGTGTTCCCGCGGCGGCTGGTGAGTGCGCTCGTCGTCGCGCAGGCGCTGCAGCTCCCGGCGCCCACGGGCTACGTGAACGACTTCGCCAACATCATTCCGCAGGCGAGCCAGCAGCAAATCCAGCGGATCATCGACGACGTCCGCACGAAGTCCGGCGGCGAAATCGTCGTCGTCACGCTGCCGGACATCGGCCAGAACGACCCGAATCAAGTCGCGCTGCAAATTGGTCGCACCTGGAAGGTCGGCAAGTTCGGCAAGCCGGGCGATCCGACGCGCAACACGGGCGTCATCATCCTGGTGGTCCCGAAGGAGACCAACTCGAGCGGCCGCGGCCAGTGCTATGTCGGGACGGGGTACGGCGCGGAAGGCTTCATCACCGACGCTGATGCGGGCGACATGTGCCGGTCGGCGGTCGACTTCTTCAAGCAGCGCGACTACGCGGGCGGCATCGAGCAGTTGACGTATCAGGTCGCGCAAAAGTTTGCCGGCGAATACCACTTCACGCTCGACACGACGCTCGCGCCTCCGGAACCGGTGAGCACGAGCAGGGGTGCGAACAACGGATTTCCGCCGATCATCGCCTTCTTTCTGATTCTGGTGTTCGTCGTGCTGGTCTCGTCGCTGTCGCGCGGACGCGGGTGCGGCGGATGTCTTCCGCTCTTGTTTTTGAGCGGCATGGGCGGCGGTCGTGGCGGATGGGGTGGTGGCGGCGGCGGCTTTGGCGGAGGAGGCGGAGGATTCGGCGGATTCGGGGGCGGCGGCGGCTTCGGTGGTGGTGGCGGTGGCTCGAGCTGGTGAGGCGCACATGGCGAAGATGACACTCGAACAACTGGTGGAGCAGCTGCAGAAGGCATTTGGCGACGAGCTGCGGGCCGTCGTGCTCTATGGCTCGGCGGCGGCGGGCGAGCACATTGCAAAGCGTTCGGATCTCAACGTGCTCGTGCTCGTTCGGTCGCTGGATCTACCGCTGCTCGAGCGCGAAGCGGCCATCGCGCGCGCCTGGTCCGAGGCGGGACATCCTCCGCCGCTCACGCTCACGGAAGATGAGTGGCGCTCGTCGTCCGACGTGTTTGCCATGGAGTACGCCGACATCCTCGAACGAAATCGCGTGCTGTTCGGCGCGGATCCGTTTTCGGGAATTCGCGTCGACAGAAAGAATCTGCGGCTGCAGCTCGAGCGCGAAGGTATGGGGAAGTTGTTACAGCTGCGTCAGGGGA
>Ga0207695_10000581_pt1 | contig 74447 bp, 59 predicted proteins | sample KBSC54metaG_FD_184354 | JGI IMG/M metagenome (GOLD analysis project Ga0207695, IMG submission 184354) | Corn rhizosphere microbial communities from Kellogg Biological Station, Michigan, USA - KBS C5-4 metaG (SPAdes) (version 2) | ecosystem: Host-associated > Plants > Roots > Rhizosphere > Soil...
CCCGCCGCAAGGTCTTCCGCGTTGCCAACCAGGCCGTCATCAAGGCTGGCCAGTACGCCTATATCGGCCGTAAGCAGCGCAAGCGTCAGTTCCGCGCGCTGTGGATCGTTCGTATCAACGCCGCTGCGCGTCAGTTCGGCCTGTCGTACAGCCGCCTGATCAATGGTCTTGCCAAGGCTGGTATCACCGTCGACCGCAAGGTGCTGGCTGATATCGCCGTGCACGACATCAAGGCTTTTGGCGCTATCGCAGAAAAGGCGAAGGCCAGTCTGGCCGCTTGATCGTCGTAAGCGTGTAAGCGCCTGACGGTATGATGTGAATCAAGCGGGGAGGAGGCCAAACGCCTCCTCCCCGTTTTCGTTTCTGACACTTGTGGGATCGCATCGATGGACGATCTGGATAGCCGCGCCGCGCAGGCGCTGGCGGAAATCGACAGGGCTGAGTCGCTCGAGTCGCTCGACGCGCTTCGCGTAGGGCTGCTGGGCAAGAGCGGCATCGTTACCGCGGCCCTGAAGGCGCTGGGCGCATTGTCGCCGGAAGAGAAAAAGAGCCGAGGCGCCGAGGTCAATCGCGTCAAGGAAAAGCTCGCCGATGCCCTGGGCGCACGCAAGTCCGCGCTGGAGCAGGCAGAGCTCGACCGTCGCCTTGCCTCCGAGCGCCTGGACATTTCGTTGCCGGGCCGTGATGGCGAACGTGGCGGCATTCACCCGATCACGCGTGCTTTGGAGCGTATCGCAGCGATCTTCGCGCGCCTGGGTTACCAGCGTGCCGATGGTCCTGAGATCGAAGACGACTGGCATAACTTCGAAGCGCTGAATTTCCCGCCGCACCATCCGGCGCGTGCGATGCACGACACGTTCTATTTTGGCGACGGTCGCCTGCTGCGCACACATACCTCGCCGGTGCAGATCCGCTCGATGCAGGGCCGGCAGCCGCCGATTCGCATCATTGCGCCGGGCAAGGTGTATCGCAGCGATTCGGACCAGACCCACTCGCCGATGTTCCACCAGATCGAAGGCCTGCTGGTCGACGAAACCTCCAGCTTTGCCGACCTGAAGGGCACGCTGGCCGAATTCATCCGCGCGTTCTTCGAGCGCGATTTCGAGATGCGTTTCCGTCCGAGCTACTTCCCGTTTACCGAGCCGTCGGCCGAAGTGGACATCCGCTGGGACGCCGAGGACGGTTCGACGCGTTGGCTCGAAGTGCTCGGCTGCGGCATGGTGCATCCGAACGTGCTGAAAAATTGCGGCATCGACCCAGAGCGTTACACCGGCTTTGCGTTCGGCCTGGGCGTTGAGCGTTTCGCCATGCTGCGTTATGGCGTCTCCGATCTGCGCGCGTTCTTCGAGAACGACCTGCGCTTCCTCAAGCAGTTCGCCTGAAGCCGCCGTTAGGAATCGATAGACATGAAATTCTCCGAAAACTGGCTGCGCGAACTGGTCGAGATCAAGGCGGACCGCGCCGCATTGGCGCACGCATTGACCATGGCCGGCCTGGAAGTTGAAGAGCTGACCGTGCTGGGCGAACAGCTGTCTGGCGTAGTCGTGGCCGAAATCGTTGCCGCGGAAAAGCATCCTGAAGCCGACAGGCTTCAGGTATGCAAGGTCGATGCGGGGCGGGGCGAGTTATTGCAGATCGTCTGTGGCGCACCGAATGCCCGCGTCGGTATCAAGGTGCCGCTGGCAACTGTCGGTGCGAACCTGCCCGGCGGTATTGCGATCAAGGCAGCGAAGCTGCGTGGCGTGGAATCGTTCGGCATGCTGTGCTCGGCCAAGGAGCTGGGCATCGACGCCGATGCTTCGGGCCTGCTGGAACTGCCGCTCGACGCGCCGGTGGGCACGCCGCTGGCAGATTATCTTGGCCTGCCGGATGCCGCGTTCGAGTTGAAGCTGACGCCCAATCGCCCCGACTGCCTGGGTCTCGTCGGCTTGGCGCACGACGTTGCAGCACTGTTCGGCAGTGCGGTGAAGGTACCTGAGCAGAAGGCCTCGCCGGTCGCCAGCACGGCGACACGCGGCATTCGCCTGGAAGCCGGCGCCGACGCACCGCGCTATCTCGGACGCGTGATCGAGGGTATCGACATGGCCGCGCGCTCGCCGCTGTGGCTGGTGGAGCGTCTACGCCGTTCGGGTCTGCGTTCGATCAGTCCGGTGGTCGATATCACCAATTACGTCATGCTGGAACTCGGCCAGCCGTTGCATGCGTTCGACAACGACAAGCTCGAAGGTGACATCGTGGCACGCCACGCGCGTGCCAACGAGACCGTCAAGCTGCTCGACGGCAGCGAGGCCAAGGTCGATCCGAGCTTCGTATTGATTGCCGACGAAAAGAAGGCGCTGGCCGTGGCCGGTGTCATGGGCGGTTACGACTCGCGCGTTACCGACGACACCCGCAACATCTTTTTCGAGGCCGCGCATTTCGCACCAGCCGCGATCATGGGGCGCGCCCGCAAGCTTGGCATGCATACGGATGCCTCGCACCGCTTCGAGCGTGGCGTTGACCCCGAACTGCCGCGTCGTGCGCTGGAGCGCGCCACCGAGCTGCTGCTCACTATCGCCGGTGGCCATGCCGGTCCGGTGCAGGCGGCCGAGAATCTGGCCGATCTGCCCAAGCCTGCCACCGTGGCCTTGCGCCGTGCGCGCTTGCGCCGCGTGTTGGGTGTCGAGGTGGCCGATGCGGAGGTGCTGCGCATCTTCACCGCTCTTGGCATGCGCATCGAGCCGGCTGGCGAAGGTTGGCAGGTCACTGCACCGAGCAGCCGTTTCGATATCGAGCGCGAAGAAGACCTGATCGAAGAGGTCGCCCGCATTTTCGGATACGACAACATCCCCACGCACACCCCGGCCGGCGCGCTCACGCTGGCGATCGACCCGGAGGCGCGGATCGGCGAGCTGGCCCTGCGTGAGCAATTGGCTGCACGCGGTTACTTCGAAGCAGTGACGCTGGCGTTCGTCGGCGCCGATCTGCTCGGGCGCTGGGGTTTCGACCGGAATCTGGTGCCGCTGGCCAATCCCCTGTCGGCCGACCTGGCCGTCATGCGCCCCTCGCTGCTGCCGGGCCTGATCGAAGCGCTGTCGCATAACCGTGCGCGCCAGCAGGACCGGGTCCGCCTGTTCGAACTGGGCCGTACCTTTGCCGCCGGGGATCCGCCGGTGGAGATACCGTCCCTGGCGGTAGTTGCCTGTGGTGCGGCGCGCGCTGAACAATGGGGCGAGCCGTCCCGTGTGCTGGACTTCTACGACCTCAAGGGCGAGCTCGACGCCATCGTTGCCTGGGGCGGCGAGCCGCAGCGCTGGTCGGTACATCCCGATGGCCTGCCGGGCTGGTTGCATCCGGGCCGAGCCGCGCGCGTGAGCTTCGATGGCACGACCGTCGGTTACCTCGGTGCCGTGCACCCCCAGCTGGCCAGGACGCTGGACCTTGGTCCGGATGTCCATGTGTTGGAGTTGGCGCTTGAGCCACTGCTGACGCGCCGCTTGCCCTCGGCCACCCCGGTGCCGCGTTTTCCCTCGGTTCGCCGCGATATTGCGGTGGATCTGCCGGAGGAGGTCAGCTGGGCACAGGTCGAGCAGACCGTGCGTGCAAGCCTCGGAGAGCGTCTGAAATCCCTGACCCTGTTCGACCGCTACAGCGGCAAAGGGGTCGAGGCGGGCCGAAAGAGTCTCGCTATGGGCTTGATTTTGCAGGACGCTTCACGCACCCTTACTGACGTTGATGCCGACCAATGCGTAGGGGACGCGGTGTCTGCATTGGAGAAAGCATGCAAGGCAAAGTTGCGAGGATGACATGGCGCTGACCAAGGCGGAGATGGCCGAGCGCCTTTTCCTCGAAGTGGGCCTCAACAAACGTGAGGCGAAGGAATTTGTGGATGCCTATTTCGAGGTCATCCGCGAAGCGTTGGAAGGTGGCGAGCAGGTAAAGCTGTCCGGGTTCGGTAATTTCGACCTGCGGCAGAAGAACCAGCGGCCGGGCCGCAACCCGAAGACCGGCGAAGAGATTCCGATCTCCGCCCGTCGGGTGGTGACGTTCCGTCCAGGGCAGAAACTCAAGGTGCGAGTCGAGGGCTATGCTGGACCAAGGGAATAACACCGAACTGCCCGCTATCCCGGCCAAGCGCTATTTCACCATCGGTGAAGTAAGCGACTTGTGCGGAGTGAAACCCCATGTGCTGCGCTACTGGGAGCAGGAATTTCCTGCGCTCAATCCGGTCAAGCGACGTGGCAACCGCCGCTACTACCAGCGTCACGACGTGCTGATGATCCGTCAGATCCGTTCGCTGCTGTACGACGAAGGCTTCACCATCACCGGGGCACGTGCGCGTCTGGAAGGCCCCCAGGCCCGGATGGAAGCGAGCATGTCACACCAGATCGTGCGCCAGGTGCGCATGGAACTGGAAGAAGTGCTGACGCTGCTCCGGCGCTGAGCGCTGTGGGAGCGGCTTCAGCCGCGACCGACCGTGACATACCGTGGGTCGCGACTGAAGTCGCTCCTACAAGATAGGTGGGGTTGCGCCGGTTTAGGGTTTCCCAGCCATCACCCAACTGCTAGACTTGTTCACTTGCCGTAAGTCGGGGCGTAGCGCAGCCTGGTAGCGCATTTGCCTGGGGGGCAAAGGGTCGTCGGTTCGAATCCGGCCGCCCCGACCAATTCGGCAGCATTCAAGAAAAACGGCGCCCTCAGGCGCCGTTTTTTGTGGGATCCGCGTCAGTACAACACGCGACTGCGCAGCGTCCCCTGGATCGTCGCCAGGCGATCTTTCAGCTCACCGGCCTGTGCTTCATCCGCCGAGACGTCGATCACCACATAGCCCACCTGCGAATCGGTCTGCAGGAACTGGGCATCGATGTTGATGTTGCCGGCCGAGAACACTTCGTTGATACGCGACAGCACGCCGGGCACGTTGCGGTGGATGTGCAGCAGGCGGCGGCTGCGTGGATGTTCGGGCAGGGAGACTTCGGGGAAATTGACGGCCGACAGTGTCGAGCCGTTGTCGCTGTAACGCACCAGCTTGGCGGCGACCTCGATGCCGATATTGTCCTGCGCTTCCAGTGTGCTGCCGCCGATGTGCGGGGTAAGGATCACGTTGTCCATGCCGATCAGCGGCGATACGAAGGCATCGTCGTTGCCTTTGGGCTCGACCGGAAAGACGTCGATGGCCGCACCGGCAATGTGTTCGCTGCGCAATGCATGGGCCAGTGCGTCGATGTCGACGACGGTGCCGCGCGAGGCATTGATCAGCATCGCGCCCTTGCGCATCTTTGCCAGTTCGGTGGCACCGATCATCAGTTTCGTCGACGGTGTTTCCGGCACATGCAGGGTGACCACGTCGGCGCGATCAAGCAGGTCGTCCAGGCTGGCGGCGGCGCGTGCGTTGCCGAGCGACAGCTTCGACTCGATGTCGTGGAAGATCACCCGCATGCCCAGCCCTTCAGCAAGCACGCCGACCTGGGTGCCGATGTGGCCATAGCCGACGATACCGAGCACCTTGTCGCGTGTTTCGAAACTGCCGGCGGCGGACTTGGTCCAGCCGCCGCGATGGCATAGCGCATTTTTATGAGGGATGCCGCGCAGGAGCATGATTGCTTCGGCGATCACCAGTTCGGCAACGCTGCGCGTATTGGAGTAGGGCGCATTGAACACAGGCACGCCTTGCACCTTGGCTGCGTCCAGGTCGACCTGATTGGTGCCGATGCAGAAACAGCCCACAGCGATCAGCCGCTTGGCCTGTGCAAGCACGTCACCGGACAGATGGGTGCGGGACCGGATGCCGACGATGTGGGCATCGGCTATGCGCAGTTTCAACTCGTCTTCCGGCAGCGACTTCTCGTGGTACTCGATCTGGCTGTAGCCGGCTTGGCGAAAGCTTTCCACGGCGCTGCGGCTGACGCCTTCGAGCAGCAGCACCTTGATGTCTTGTTTCGGAAAGGAAGTCTTCATGACCTGGAGATGACAGGAGAGGGCTGGGCCACTATGCCAGATGTCGCGGCGTTTGCGGCGGCGCAACACTGGACCTTGGCCTCGCTCGCTGGCAGGCTGCGAGGATGCCGACACAAGCCGCCTTTACCGATACCCGCCTGGCCGAGCTGGCCGCCGAATGCCCTGCGCTGCGCCTGCTGACCGAGCCGGGCGACCTGGAGCATTACGGTCGTGATTGGACCCGCCGCTGGACGCCGGAGCCGCTGGCCATCGCGTTGCCTGCTACGGCCGAAGACGTCCAGGTCATCGTGCGCTGGGCCAACCGGCACCGGGTTGCCATTGTGCCCTCGGGTGGGCGTACCGGGCTGTCCGGCGGGGCGGTGGCGGCGCGAGGCGAACTGGTGCTGAGCCTGGAGCGGATGAATCGGGTGCTCGGCTTCGATCCGGTGGACCGCACGCTTACGGTGCAGCCGGGTATCAGCCTGCAGGCGGTACACGATGCGGCAAAGGAGCATGGCCTGATCTATCCGGTCGACTTCGCTGCGCGCGGTTCCTGCTCGATCGGCGGCAATATCGCCACCAACGCAGGTGGCATCCGTGTCATCCGCTACGGTAATACACGCGAATGGGTCGCCGGGCTCAAGGCGGTCTCCGGCGCAGGCGAGTGGCTGGAACTCAATCGCGGCCTGATCAAGAACTCCAGTGGCTACGATTTCCGCCATCTGCTGATCGGTTCGGAAGGCACACTCGGTATCGTGGTGGAAGCCACGCTCAAACTGACCGATCCGCCACCGCCGTCCCAGACCATGCTGCTGGCGTTGCCGGACATGGATGCGTTGATGCAGGTATTCGCTTTGTTTCGTGCACGCCTTTCGTTGCAGGCGTTCGAGTTCTTTACCGATATTGCCCAGAAGCACGTGCTGGCGCACGGCGCACAGCGAGCGATCGAAGGCGACTATCCCTATTACGTGGTCACCGAATTCGATGCTGTCGATACGAGTGCGATGGATGTCGCGCTGGCTGCCTTCGAACATGGCATGGAGCAAGGCTGGATCGTCGATGGCGTGATCGCGCAGAGCGAGGCGCAAGCGGGCGCGCTATGGCGTTTGCGTGAGGGCATCACTGAAAGCCTGGCGCCGCACCGCCCCTATAAGAACGACATCTCGGTGCGCATCGCTGCCGTACCTGCGTTTCTGCATGAGATGCAGACGCTGCTGTCGCACGAGTATCCGGATATCGAAGTGGTGTGGTTCGGCCATATCGGTGACGGCAACCTGCACATCAACGTGCTCAAGCCTGCCGCGCTCGACGATGCCGCCTTCATCGCCCAATGCGAGCACGTCACCAAGCTTCTCTCTGCTACCTTGCAGCGGCATGGCGGCAGTATCTCGGCCGAGCATGGGATCGGCCTGGTCAAGAAGCCTTATCTCGATTCCACCCGGGGCGCGGCCGAGGTCGCACTGATGCGGGGCGTCCGCCGGATCTTCGACCCCCAGGGCATTCTCAACCCAGGCAAGCTGTTCGACTGAGGCTCTCTTAAACGAGCAAGGGCCGGCATGGGCCGGCCCTTGGTGTTACGTCGCGAGAACCGCTTCGGCTTATTGCTTGCCGATATCGCGAAGCTTCTCCCCAGCCATCAAGCGGCGCTCGATATGCTCCAGCGTGACGCCCTTGGTTTCGGGAATGAGCAGGAAGGTCAGCAACAGGAACAGCACGTTGAACCCGCCGTAGAGCCAGAAGGTCTGCGCCGTGCCGATGCCGTTGAGCAGGCTCAGGAAGGTCGCGCCGACGATCATGTTGGTGACCCAGTTGGTGAAGGTGGACGCGGCAATACCGAAATCGCGGCCCTTCAGTGGCTGAATCTCCGAGCACAGCGTCCAGATCAGTGGGCCGGCCGACATGGCAAAGCCGACGATGAAGACCAGCAGCATGATGACGGTGAACAGTTGCATGCCATGCGAGCTGGGTGCACCACCCATCATCATGGTGCCGACCACGCCCAGGCCGATCGCCATGACGGCAAAGCCGGTGTAAAGCGTCGGCTTGCGGCCCCAATGATCGATCACCGCCATGGCGATCAGCGTGGCCAGGACGTTGATCAGGCCGACCAGCGCGGTGAACCACATCTGTGCTTCGGTGGCGTAGCCCATCGCCTGGAAAATGCGCGGGGCGTAGTACATCACCACATTCATGCCGGTGAATTGCTGCATCGCTTGCAGCAACACGCCCAGCCATACCGACCGACGGAAGTTGGCGTTCTGGCGAAAGAGCGCAAAGCCCATCTGTGGCTGCTTCAACTGCTCTTCGATGTCGGCCATCTCTTTGTCCACCTGGCCGCGTTCGTCACCGCGCAGGCGCATCAGCACATCCCTGGCGGTCTGTTTTTCGCCGCGCATCATCAGCCAGCGCGGGCTGTCGGGCAGAGCGAACAGGCCCACCAGGAACAACACGCCGGGTATCGCGATCACGCCCAGCATCCAGCGCCAGGAACCGCTATAGCTGAAGGCGGTATCGGAAAGAAACGCGACCAGGATGCCGCTAGTGATCATCAGCTGATAGGTGGAAATCATGCGCCCGCGGATCGCTTCGGGCGCGATCTCGGCGATATAGAGCGGCGCGGTGTAGCTGGCGATACCAATGGCAATACCGAGTACGAAGCGCCCGACAATCAGGATCGACGGTGCCGGTGCGAGGGCACACCCCAGCGAACCGATTACAAACAGCAAGCCGCCCAGGATCAACGAGCGCTTGCGGCCCAGCGACGAAGACAACCAGCCGCAACCGACAGCGCCGATGGCCGCGCCAGCCATCATCGAGCTGACAATCCACTCCAGCGCGTGATCGCTGATGTGGAAATCCTTCTGGATGAAGCTCTGGGCACCGGAGATGACACCGATATCAAGCCCGAACATCAGGCCCGCCAGCGAGGCCAGCAAGCCGATGACGAACACACTGGAGGCTCCGTGGGCGGGTGCCGCTGAAACAGGAGTCGCGCCGGTTGCGGAGGACATGGAGAGGCCTTCCTTTAGCATGCCGCAGGGAAACGGCGATAAATGGAAGCCTAGGCAGCTATCCGTGCACAGCCTGTAAAGGCCGTGTACTCCTCTTGTTGCGACCCCACCGTGTTAAAATTTGCGGCTAGCCTTGCCACCTGAGCCGGAGAGCTTTCATGTCGCAGCAACGCCGTAGCCTGTACCCCGAGATCGAACCCTTTGATCAGGGCATGCTCAAGGTCTCAGCGTTGCATACGCTCTACTACGAGCAGAGCGGCAACCCGAACGGCAAGCCGGTGGTGTTTTTGCATGGCGGCCCCGGCGGTGGCACGAACAGCAAGTGCCGGCGTTTCTTCGATCCGAAGATCTATCGCATCGTCCTGTTCGATCAACGCGGTTGCGGACGTTCGACGCCGCATGCCGAGCTGGAAGGCAACACCACCTGGGATCTGGTGGCCGATATCGAACGACTGCGCGAGCACCTGGGCATTTCGCAATGGCAGGTATTCGGTGGTTCGTGGGGCTCGACCTTGGCGTTGGCGTACGCGCAGACGCACCCGGAAAAAGTCACCGAGATGGTGCTGCGGGGCATCTTCATGTTGCGTCGATGGGAACTGGAATGGTTCTACCAGAAAGGTTGCGATGCGTTATATCCGGATGCGTGGGAAACTTATCTCAGCGTGATTCCGGAAGCCGAACGTGGTGACTTGATGAGCGCCTATCATCGTCGCCTCACCAGCAGCGATGCGAAAGTTCGCACCGAAGCCGCGCGTGCCTGGTCGGTGTGGGAGGGGGCGACGAGTTTCCTGTACCAGGACACCACGCATATCGCCTCCAGTGGCGAAGACGAATTTGCATTGGCGTTTGCACGCATTGAATGTCATTACTTCGTGCACGGTGGTTTCTTCGAGCACGACGATCAACTGCTGCGCAATGTCGATCGCATCCGGCATATTCCGACGGCGATCGTGCAGGGCCGTTACGACGTGGTGTGCCCGATGCGTAGCGCATGGGATTTGCATCGCGCATGGCCGGAAGCGGATCTGCGCATCGTGCAGGATGCGGGACATTCGGCGTTCGAGCCGGGTATTACGCATGAGCTGCTGGAAGCGACGGATCGCTTTCGCAGTTGATGCGGCCGTCCGCAGCAAGCAAATGAAAAGGCCACGCTCGCGCGTGGCCTTTTTTTATCATGAAGCCAATGGATCAGTAACCCCAGCCATGTCCGTCGTCATGGCCGTGGTCGTTATCGTGCCCATCGTGATCACCATGCCCGTCGTGGCCGTCGTGGCCATCATGCCCGCCATGATTGTCATGGTCGCCATGATCATCATGACCGCCCTGGCCGAACAGATCCGGCGCGAACAGATCAACCACGAAACCATCGTGATCGGATACGCCGATCGCCTTGGTCACATCGGTGGCAGTGGTGGCATCGTCTTCGGTCTGCACCGGTGCATCCAGGTCGGCGCGGCCGTACTGCATCTTCAGGAAGCGTGCCTTGGCAACGCGATTGAGCAGCGCATTGTCGAGCACCTGCAGCGTCGGTACCTCGCGGCCCGAGTTACCCGAGCCCGCGGCGGTATAACCCTGGATCGGACCGAAGTTCTCGGTGAACAGGTACGAGTAGCGATCGTTGGAAGGGACCGAATCCACGGCATTCCAGAGCGTCGGGCTGACGATGTTCTTGCCGAGCTTGAGCTGGTTCTCGCTGTCCTTGTACTTGCCCGAGACCAGGCCGACTACGTCCACGAAGCCATCGCTGAACTGATAGGAGTTGAAATCGCCCACCACCAGCAATGGCTGCCATGGTGTGGCAGTCTGCAGTTGCTGCACCTGGCGAGCCAGCGAGCTGGCCTGCAGGAAACGCTTCTGCCGGTCGCGCACTGCCGCGGCGGTATCGTCGTCGACATTCTGGCGGGCCTTGGCGTGCACCGAGATCACCTGGAAGCGCATGCCGCGCGCATCGGCGGTGAGCAGAAGCGGCGGATGGTCGTGCACGAACTCGGTCGCGCCGTCGTCGACCCAGGTCTCGTCGGCGGCCAACTGCTGCACCGAGACCACATGCACGCGGTCGCTGCGCACCAGGAAACCTACGTTGATGCCGCTCGGATCATGGCCCGGGAGCAAATACGCGGTGTACTTGACGTGGTAATCGTCACCCAGCTGCTGGGCCAGGCCCTGCAGGATCGGCAAGGTCTCCACTTCTTCCACCGACATCACGTCAGGCAGCTTCAGCACACTGCCGATGTAGGCGGACAGGCGCTGCGTTTTCACCGCCACCTGGGCCGGCGTCGGCTCGGCGCTGTCACCGCTGCAGGTAAAGACAGTATCGAACGTGCTGTCGCAGAAGCGCTCGGTATTGAATGCACCGATGCGTACGGCATACGGAGGCGTGGGCGATACCGGGCCAGGCATCGGCGCGGTGTGCGTGATCTTGATCGACGTCGGGATGAAGGTGTAGGCACCGAAGTCGTACGAGATGATGCCTTCTGCGCGGAACGTGCTGCCGCCGACAAACGGCGTGTTCTCCGGCACGGCGCCAAAGTCGGCAGTGTTCATCTTGAACACTTCCGGGTTGCCGCTCCAGTTGGGGAGATCGACGCCAGCGGGTATCGGGGTGCTGAAGCGCACACCCGGCAGGCGCAGCGAGCGCTTGCCGTTGGCCGTGATGCTGACCTCGGCGAAGGGCTGGTCGCTGAAGCGCTTGTTGCCGGTGTTGATCACACCATTTTCGATCACCACGCGCATGCCTACGAAGCACTGGAAGTTGGTCGCGCCGCAGGAAAGCTTGTTCGGATCGGATGAAGGCGTGGATTCGCCGAAGATCACCGGTGCCGGCAGGCGGGCATGGTGGCGGGTGACGGTAACCGCAGGGTTCTCCAGTTCCGTCAGGTTGAAGAAGTTGCCCACCGAGGCGTTCACGTCCACCACGTCGCCCACGGCTACCGTCGGCGCGGACGAAGTAAACACGTAGACGCCGTTGGAGGTCAGCGGATCGGCATCGGCGCGAGCATCGGGGGTCTGCATGGTGAAACCGGCCGGGCCCACCGCGGTGACGATGTTGCCACTGGTGATGACCGACTTGCCCGCCAGCGGCGAAGTCTGGTTACGGCCCTGGATCTGCCAGATTTCGGCAGCGACAGGGATGTCGTACCGGATGGTGCCCGTAGCGGTGTCGCGAGCCAGCGGGATATCGCCGCTCGGTTGGTTGAGCTTGACCTGGAACGCCTTGTCGTCGCTGCTGCTGGTACGGCCGTGCACGACCACATTGAAGCTGGCCTGGGTCTGGCCTTCGGCGAAGTTGAGCGTGGTGTCGACAGCGTCGTAATCGCCGTTGGCAACAGTCGCGCTGCCATCGACCGTGGTCGCATGCACGGTTACGCCGCCTGCCGGTGCCGGCTGGCTCAGCGTCACGTTGAACGGCATGTTGACGTTGGCTGCGCCGTGCACGGTGGCGGTGGAGTCGGCGATCGACAGCGATTCGCCCATGACCACGCAGGTACTGGCGCTGTTGTGCGGCACGGTAGGCGAGACCACCACGAAGTCGGCCTGGTTGTTGCCGGTGTTCTGCGGCAGGCCGGCGGCGTTGGTCGTGCGGCCATAGCCCTTGTCGGCATTGGTCGTGCCCAGCGAGGTCAGCGGCGTACCGGCCTTGTAGGCCGAGCCAGTGGACAGGCCAACCTGGTCGACGATCTGGCCGGAGGTGTCGAGGACGGCCAAGCCACCATCGTCGGTGATGCCGGTGCTGTACTTGACGTCGCCCGCGACACTGCCGGAATAGCCGCTGCTGGCGCTATTGGTCAGCAATAGATAACAGCCCGGTGCGATCGTGGTGCCATTGGGCAACGTCGCGCGCGTACCGGTGGTGCCGGCATTGTTCGAGCCATTTAGTTTGAAGCCGGATACATCCTGTGCGGTGGCGCCGCCGTTGAACAGCTCGACGAATTCGTCGTTGCCGCCAGACGGGCCGCGCACTCGAAATTGACTGATGCTCAGGTCGGCCGCCTGTGCGGCGGTCACCGACACGACTCCCATCAACGCGACCGCGAGGGCGCGCCGTACGTGCTTTGCTTCCATCGACTACTCCCTAGTAGGGTCCGGACAGGAGGACCCAGCAGGGCGAGGCTAGCGACTTATTGCGACATATTTGCGAAAGATTTCGCGTCATCGACAGCTTTGCGAAATGTTTCTCGTTGGAAGGGGGGGAAGGCGGCCGCTACGCGGCCTGTGAGGTTGCGCCTGCGGCGCTGTAAAGGGTAAAGAGGCAAACCATGTGGTCTTTTTGCTAGCCCGCTTTACCCGTACTCTCGTTACAGGCCGCGCAGCGGCCCATTTCACACACTTAGCCCCCGGACAACTGCTTGGTGCCGAAGATCTTGTCACCCGCATCACCCAGGCCCGGCAGGATATAGCCCTGTTCGTTGAGACGCTGGTCGATCGAGGCGGTATAGATCTCGATATCCGGATGCACCGCCACGATCCGCTCCAGGCCTTCGGGCGCGGCGACCAGGAACAACCCCTTGATGCGCTTGCAGCCGGCTGCCTTGAGCATGTCCACCGTGGCCACCAGGGTGCCGGCGGTCGCCAGCATGGGGTCGACGATCAGCGCGATGCGTTCGTCCATGCGGCCGCTGAGTTTTTCATAGTAGGTCACCGGCTTGAGCGTTTCTTCGTCGCGTTGCAGGCCAACCACGCTGACCTTGGCGGACGGAATCATGTCCAATACACCGGGTAGCATGCCAAGCCCGGCGCGCAGGATCGGTACCACGGTGATCTTCTTGCCCTTGATCTGCTGCACCTGGACGGGCCCCGCCCAGCCTTCGATTTCCTGGCTCAGCGTTTCCAGGTCCTTGGTGGCTTCATAGGTCAGCAGCGCGGCCACTTCGGAGGCCAGCTCACGAAATTCCTTGGTGCTGATGCCGGCGCGGCGCATCAGGCCCAGTTTGTGCTGAATCAAGGGATGGCGGACTTCGACGATTTTCATAGGCGAGCCTGGCAAGAGTGGCCGGCATTGTCGCCCAGCCGACGCCCAAGCAAAAGAAAAGCGGGGCGCCGCAGGCTTCGGCCACCCCGCTTGAGCACGTGCCGGCCGCTTACGCTGCGGGCGCGCCCTTGAGGCAGTTGCTCATAAAGGCTTTGTGGGCATCGCCTGACGGTGCCTTGGTCTTGGCCTCAGCGTTACAGCTCTTCATCTTTTCCTGCTGGGTCTGTTTGGCCGGTGCAGGAGCGGGTGCTCCCGAGAGGCAGGCCTTGACGGAGTTCTTATAGTCGTCGCCCTTCTTGCCTTTGTTTTGCTTGCTGCAGTCGCTCATTTTCTGCTGCTGGGGCGTCAGCGGCTTGGTGTCGGCGGCGTGGACAGTGGCGACTGCGAACATCAGCGCGGCGCTGGCAACGATCAGACTCAAACGCTTCGACATGGCGGAAACCTTCCCTATGAGTACCGGCGGGCGCCGGCGGGACAGTCTATGCCTGTTATGTAGGGGTTTGGCTACAAGGAGACGGGATGGCCGTTCAGCCGATAGAGAGCGTAGGTGCTGCGGCTATGTCACCTGAAAAAAGGAAAGGGCAAAGAGAAAAGCCTCATGCCGCAGGCCTCCCCTTTGCCCTTTTTCCAGCGCCGCAGGCGCGTCTTCTCAGCTCGCATAGCGAGCGGCTTCACCCAAGGATCAAGCCGCGTCGGCTTCCTTCATCTTGCGGGGCCCATGCAACAACGCTTGTCGCACCGCGCCGACGACCAGATCTACCTCGGCGCCGGTCACGTTGAAATGCGGGGTGAAGCGCAGCGAATTGACGCCGCCGTGGATCACGCCGATGCCGCGCTCGCGCATATATTCCTCGATCGAGTGTGCGCCATAGCACTTGAACTCCGGCGCCAGCTCGCAGGAGAACAGCAGGCCAGTGCCTTGCACCTTGGTGATCAGCCCACCCAATTCGTTCTTCAGCGCGTTGAGCTTGTCGACGAATTCCTTGCCGCGCTCGCGGATATTGCTGCGCACTTCGTCGGTGAGCTGCCCCAGCGTGGCCAGCGCCACATCGAGCGCGCGCGGGTTGCCGGTCATGGTGTTGCCGTAGATACCTTTTCGATACAGGCTTGCGGCGCGTTCGCCTACGGCCAGCACTGACAGCGGGTACTGGCCGGCGTTCAGTGCCTTGGAAAAAGTTTCCATATCGGGCGCGGGAAGCTGCTCAAAGCCGGGGTAGTCGGTGATCGACAGCACGCCATGTGCGCGCAGGCCCGCCTGGATCGAATCGACCAGCAGGATCGTGCCATGCGCCTCGGTCAGCGCGCGTGCCGCCTTGTAGAACTCCGGTGTCAACGCACGGCCCGGATCGCCTTCGCCCATCACTGGCTCAAGGAACATCGCCTCGATAAACCAGCCATGGCGATCGGCATCGGCAAAAGCGGCTTCGAGCTGCGCGATGTCATAGGGCGCTACGGTGAGTAGCGTGTCTTCATGACGATAGCTCGCCAGATGCTGCATGTACGTCTTGCGGGTGGAATCGGAATACAGTGCCGGTCGCTCGGTGCGGCCGTGGAATGCGCCTTTCACCGCCAGGCGCTTGATCGTACGACCGGCATAGCGACCGCCGGCATCGGTCATGGTCTTGGCATTGACGTCGGCGATGCGACAAGCGAGCGAGACCGATTCGGAACCCGAATTGAGGCACAGGTAACGCGTGTACGGATTGCTGCCGCGGTTGCGGCCCAGTTCGCGCTCCATCGCCTGCGCAAAGCGCATCTGCGAAATGTTCGGCGTCATGACGTTTGCCATGACCTGCGGCGCGCTCATCGCCGCGCGAATCGCTTCGTCGTTGTGGCCGAAGCCCAGCATGCCGTAGCCGCCGTTGTCGTGGATCACCGCGCCTTTGAGCGTGACCACCCAAGGGCCGCGTGCCGCAGCGGGCACGTACGGATTGATGCCGTCATCCGGATAGAAATTGACGAAACTCGCCTGCGCGGTTTCCAGCTGTTCGACTTCGTCGAGCTTGAGGAAATCGGACAGGTCGTTACGCAGCTCGCGATGACGCGCAACCGCTTCTTCAATAGCCTGCAACAGCGCCGGGTGGCTGCTGGCAAAACGCTCGATGGTGGCGTCATCCAAGCCGGTGGTACGCGGCTTGCCGCCGAATTCGCGCATTTCGCGCAACTGATCGATCACACCCATGATGTTTCTCCTCGATCCGCATCGGCCGCTCCAATTCCTTTGGGCCGAAACGGGTATTGTGAATACACGACGGCAAGCCGAAGACGGGGCATCTTCAAGGCGTTTCCGTAGCCTGCTTTTGCACAAAACCAGCGGAGCAGGCGTGTCGGCATCGAAAGTTACAGATGCGACGAATGTCGAGCATAACCTGCCGTCAAGCCGCCCGTAACCCCTAGGGCGCCCCCAGGTGACGCTTGTCATAGGCATCCATTGACGTTGAAGACTGCCGGCGGAGGCCATTTTTCCCCAGTATTCCAGCCACTGGAGGAGGGGTTATGTCGAATCTGCAATTACCTGTCGCACGGCTTATTGGAACGATCAAAAACTATGGTGCGCTGCGTGCGCTCGATGGTGTCGATCTCATGTTGCAGCGCGGCGAACTGCTCGCGCTGTTGGGCCCCAACGGTGCCGGCAAAAGTACCGCCATCGGCCTGCTGCTCGGCTTGATCCGCGCCGATGGGGGCACCGTCGAGCTGTTTGGGCAAGATCCGCAAAACATCGACGCACGTCGGCGCATCGGCGTAATGCTGCAATCGGCATCACTCCCGCCGGTCCTGCGCGTGGGTGAATTGTTGCGGCTGACCGCAAGCTACTACCCGTCGCCGCGTTCGGTGCAAGAAAGTGCGGAGATGGCGGGTATTGCCGACTTGCTGAAGCGACCTTACGCGAAGTTGTCGGGCGGCCAGCAGCGGCGCGTGCAATTTGCGATGGCGCTATGCGGTCGTCCCGAATTGTTGTTCCTTGACGAGCCGACGGTGGGCATGGATATCGATGCCCGGCAGAAGCTGTGGGTGGCCATTCGCCAATTGGTGGCCGAAGGCTGCGCGGTGGTGCTCACCACGCATTACCTGGAGGAGGCCGAATCGCTGGCCGATCGCGTCTGCGTGATGGCACAGGGGCGTGTGATCAGCGAAGGCAGTGTTGATGCGTTGCGTGCTCGTGTCGCGCTGAAACGCGTTCGTTGCATGACGCATCTCGATCCGCAGCAGCTCGCTGCGTGGCCCGAAGTCGTAGAAGCGCGTCGCGACGGCGAGCGGGTATGGATGTCGACCGCCAATGCCGAAGCCCTGGTGCGACGTTTGCTGGACGCCGATGTCTCGCTAAGCGAACTGGAAGTCCAGCGAGCTGGACTTGCCGAAGCATTTACCGAACTGACACGTGAGGCCGAAACCGGCCATGCCATCGATCGCGAGGCTGCATGATGAACGCTGTGACGAATGAGTTTGCTGTTGTACCCGCTGCTGTGGCCATGTCGCCGCAACGGGTGGTGGCTGCCTATCTCGAAGAGATTCGCAGCGAGTGCCTGCGTTATCTGCGCACCCCTAGTTTCCTGTTGCCGACGTTGCTGTTTCCAACTGTCTTCTATCTTATGTTCGGCATTTTTCTCGGACATGCGAACGGCCCGGATGCACCGCGTTTCTTTCTGGCCGCCTACGGTACGTTCGGTGTCATGGCGCCAGGGCTGTTCGGCTTTGGCGTGTCGTTGGCGATGGAGCGCGACAATGGCCTCTTGATGCTCAAGCGGGCGCTACCAATGCCACCGGCGGCCTACCTGCTGGGTAAGATGGTCATGGCCTTGATCGTGGCGGCAGTGATCGTCGGCTTGCTGTTGTTGATGGCCATCCTGCTGGCACACGCGCCGTTGAGCGCAACCCAGATCGTCACGATGTTTTTCACCTGCGTATTTGGCGTGTTGCCTTTCTGCGGGATGGGTTTGTTTGTCGGCAGCCTTATCAAGGGGCAGGGTGCCCCCGGTGCCATCAACCTGATCTACCTGCCCATGGCATTCCTCTCCGGTCTATGGTTTCCGCTGTCTATCCTGCCCAGTTTCCTGCAGCAACTTGGGCCGGTCTGGCCGAGCTATCATCTGAACCAACTGGCCCTGAACGCGGTAGGGTTGGGGCACGGGGAAGTGCTGACGCACGTAGGCGTACTGGCGATCTACACGGTATTTTTCGCCGTGACGGCTGTGCGCCGCCTGCGCCGGCACGGGTGATCGGAAGCGATATGAGAATGGGGAGTTCGGCATGAATCTGGAAAGTCTGCGCGTATGGCTGAAGCCGGCTCCCGACTCGGCCATGACGGAAAACATGCGCAACGGCAAGTCGCCATGGACGGACTTTGTCCACCTGCTCTGGTCGGGCTGGATCTTTGTCACTCCGTTGTTCGGAAGTGGCTTCGATTGGCACTGGGCCGCGTTTACCGCCGCGAGCTTCCCGATATTCGTAACGCTGTATCTGTTCTATATGGCAGCATCGCGTCGCGCCGCGCAGCGGTACGCGCTGGGTATCGCGGCGTTGGGCCTGGCATTGCTTCCCTGGTATCCGAGTTCGACGAGCTATTTCATTTTTGGTTGCGTGCTGCTGCGCAGCCGCGGCGTCGGCGTCATCGCGCATATGCTTGGCGTGGCCGCCTTGAGCGCCTGCTACGCTGCCGTAGCTTACTTTTCGGGTTACCCGTGGCAACTGATGGTGTCGATGCCGATGGTGGCGTTCATCATCACCACCATCATCAATGTTGAGACGATGAACGAGGTGCACAATGCGCAGCTTCGCCTGTCGCACGATGAAGTGCGCCGTCTTGCCGCCACGGCTGAGCGCGAACGGATCGGACGTGACCTGCACGACCTGCTCGGCCACACATTGTCTTTGATCACACTCAAGCTCGAGTTGTCGCGCAAGCTGTTCGATCGCGATCCGGAAGCGGCCAGGCGCGAGATAACCGACGCGGAAAATGTCGCTCGCCACGCACTGGCCGAGGTGCGCTCGGCGGTGACCGGCATTCGCGCCACCGACCTCGCCGCCGAGCTTGCGTCAGCGAGGTTGCTGCTCGAATCGACCGGCGTGCATCTGGATTACGTGCTACCCGCGCTGACCCTTCCGTTGGACATGGAGCGGGCATTGGCGCTGATCCTGCGTGAGGCGGCAACCAATATCGCCAGGCATGCGCAGGCAACGCGAGCAGTGGTGTCGCTCGAAGCAGTGGACAACAGGGTACATGTTGTCATTTCAGATGACGGGCGTGGCGGCGTCGGCGAAGACGGCAACGGCCTGTGCGGCATGCGCGAACGCGTGCGCGCGCTGGGCGGGCGCATGGAGATCCAGTCATCCAGGGGACAGGGTACGACTGTCCGCATCGATTTGCCGATGCCAGTGCACAAACTGTTCGACGTGATCGCTCCGACGGATACACCGGTCGGCGATGACGAGCTTTCGTCCCACCATCAAAACCGAGGTATTGCATGATCCGTGTGTTGCTCGCTGAAGACCAGGCCATGGTGCGTGGTGCACTGTCGGCCTTGCTCAAGCTCGAATCCGATATCGAAGTTGTCGGTTCGGCTTCCGAGGGCGAGGGCGCATGGCGCGAGCTGCAACGGCTCAAGCCCGATGTGCTGGTCACTGATATCGAGATGCCTGGTCTGACCGGCCTGGAGTTGGCACAACGCATCCAGCGGCATGAATTGCCGATCAAGGTGATCATCGTGACGACCTTTGCGCGTCCGGGCTTTCTGCGGCGTGCCCTGGATGCGGGTGTATCGGGTTATCTGCTTAAGGACGCGCCTGCGGAGAACCTCGCCGAGGCATTGCGTACGGTGCATCGTGGTGGTCGTGCGATTGATCCGCAACTGGCACTGGAAGCCTGGTCCGACGCCGATCCGCTCAATGACCGCGAGCGGCATGTATTGCGTTTGGCCGGCGAGGGCTTGTCAGCGACCGATATCGCCGCGCAACTGAATTTATCCCACGGCACGGTGCGCAATTATTTATCGGAAGCGATTGGGAAACTGGGTGTTACCAATCGTATCGAGGCCTATCGCATGGCACGTCAAAAAGGTTGGTTATAAATAAACTCGAAAAAATATTAAAAAAGTGCTTGCGTATTCTCGCGGGCCATCGTAATGTTCGCGCCCATCGCCGTTGCTCGGCGACATTCAATCACTGGAAAGCATCCACCGTCATGAACGTGTTTATCGTCCGCAACTTCAAGCTACGCGACCGGCGCCATTGTGGCGACGCGTGCTTTGTTGGGCCGCGTAAACCGCAGGCAGGTATGTTCTAAACAGACCGAACTCCGCTCGTGGAGATCGGTCACCCCGATCTCCCGAGGCCAAGCAAACGCCCTCGGATTACCATACCGGGGGCGTTTTGTTTTTGGCGTTTGCAGAGGATGCTTATGCATCGAACAGTTTCGCGGGATCGGTTTCGAGACAACATCTCGCCCTGAAGCATCCGGTTGCCGGGACGCAGCCGAGGCAGGGGCGCGGCTGCGACAAGCGCATGTGCGCTGCACCTTGATGCTTCGGTGCGAGTGGCGCGGGGACGATCACGCAAAGGGATTGCCGATTGGCGACAGTCGGCAATAAGAGGGCATTCAACGACGAATCGCTATGGCCTGGGCTTATCTGCCCAGCCGGTGCGCGCGGCTTTGCCGGCAGCGTATGCCGCGGTTCGTACGAGACGTTCTCAACATGACGTTAGCTCAGAGGTAGAGCAGCGGGAAGCCGCTGGCCGCCGGTTCGAATCCGGCACGTCACCACTGGAAAGCTCAAATGGTTAGAGCATCGAATTGTTAATTCGACTGTCGTGGGTTCGATTCCCACTCCGGAACATGACCTGTCACGTCATGACAAAAAAGGAGCGAAAGCTCCGTACCAGGAAACGCCTCGTGCGAGGTGGTGGTTCGATGCCAGGAAGGCGTCGCATCGGTTCGCAGCGGGGGTAACGCCGGGCAACTGCCCCTTGCGTCGCTCCGGTGAGGGCGGCGGCGTCGCCAGAGATATGCAAGTGACGTCAGCCTTCCACCGCATCGATAAAAGCGCAGCCGCTCCGCATTATCAACGTCAAAAGGCGTTTCCACCTTATTTAAAACACGGCGATAAACGCTTTTTATTATGGCGTATCGCATAGGGTTTGTTTTGCCTTGAATAAATGGCGCGCCATGGCCCGAGTGCGTCACGAATTAAATATGCGGGCCTTATTCACCAGAATAAAAAGGAGATAAGCCATGTTCTGGACCAAGCAAATCGTGATCGGCGACGGCGAGCGCGGTTTGCTGTATCGCAACCGTCGTGCCGAGCGCGGACTTTCACCCGGTGTGTACCGCTTTTTCGATCCGTTCAAGCGGATCGAGGTGGTGACCCACAACGTGACACGTGCCGAGTACATGGGTACGGATGCCGAGGCCCTGATGGCGTGCGGCCTGTTTGCCAATGCGTTCCTGACCGCGGATATCGGTACTGACGAAGTCGGCCTCGTGTTCAAGCACGGCAAGCTCGAAGACATTCTCGCACCGGGTACGCGCAAGCTGTACTGGAAGGCGCTGGTGCCGGTAACGGTCGAAGCGGTGTCGATGGCCCAAAGCCTGGATATTCGCGCCGACGTGGCCAACCGCCTGCGTCAGTTGGGCGCCCTGGGCAAGGTTGCCGTCGTGGTCGAGGTGCCAGAGGAATCGGCGGGTTTGCTGTTTATCGACGGCAAGTTGCAGAACGTACTCGCGCCGGGTGCCTACGCATTCTGGAACTTCCGCAAGAATGTCGCTACCGAGGTGATTGACTTGCGCGTGCAGTCGCTGGAGGTGTCCGGTCAGGAGCTATTGACGCGCGACAAGGTCAGCCTGCGCGTGAACCTGGCGGCCAGCTTGCGTGTGGTCGATCCGATCGCAGCGCGTACGCGGGTAACGAAGTATCTCGACTACCTCTACCGCGAGTTGCAGTACGGCTTGCGCAAGGCGGTATCGGCCAAGTCTCTGGACGAATTGCTTGGCGACAAGGCCTCGCTGGATGCGGATATCTTCGCGTATGTGCGTGGTCGCGTGGCCGAGCTGGGTCTGGAAGTGCTGGGTGTCGGCGTAAAGGACGTGATCCTGCCGGGCGAAATGAAGGACATCCTCAACAGCGTGGTACAGGCGGAGAAGGCGGCGCAAGCCAACGTGATCCGCCGTCGCGAGGAGGCGAACGCCACGCGTTCGTTGCTCAATACGGCCAGGCTGATCGAGGGTAGCCCGGTGCTGATGCGCCTGAAGGAGCTGGAGGCCTTGGAGAAGGTCACCGAAAAGATCGACAAGTTCACCGTGTTCGGCGGCCTCGACGGCGTCTTGAACCAGGTGGTCGGGTTGAAATCGTAACAAGCCGTCGCTGCCGGAAGGACTCGGTGGCGCGGTCCTTTCAAGGAACGATGTATGAGTGAACAAAACTATCAATTGCTGCACGCCGAAGGCAGCCGTATCCCGATCAAGGGTTGGGTGAACGGCGTGCCGCTCGAAGAGCAGGCGCAACGACAACTGCAGAACCTCTCCGGGTTGCCGTTCGTGGGGCCGTGGATTGCCGCGATGCCCGACGTGCATCTGGGCAAGGGCGCGACCGTGGGGTCGGTGCTGCCTACGCGTGGTGCGATCATCCCGGCCGCGGTCGGCGTCGATATCGGCTGTGGCATGGCCGCGGTCCGTACCACGTTGAAGGCAAGCGATCTGCCCGACAGCCTGGCGCAACTGCGTTCGTCGATCGAGCGTAGCGTGCCTGTAGGCAATGGGCGTGGCGGCGAGCATCGGCGCATGCCCGACAGCGTCACCACACGGTTGGTGCAGTCGGGTCTGGGCGATCGCCTGGAGGTCATCAAGACCAAGCATCGCCGTGTCCGCACCGACAAGATCGAGCGCCAGCTCGGCACGCTTGGCGGCGGCAATCATTTCATCGAGATCTGCCTCGACGAGTCGGATGCGGTGTGGGTGATGCTGCACTCGGGCTCGCGCGGGACAGGCAACCTGATCGGCACGTACTTTATCGAACGTGCCAGGCAGGAGCTGGCGCATCGCGTGCTTGGCTTTCATCTGCCGGACCAGGATCTCGCCTTCTTCATGGAGGGTGAGGAGCTGTTCGACGACTATGTGGAAGCGGTTTCCTGGGCACAGGACTACGCGCGGCACAATCGTGAAACGATGCTGGAGCGTGTGCTGGGCGAGATGCGTCATCGGCTGCCCAAGTTCCAGTTGGCGAAGATGGCAGTCAACTGCCACCACAACTACGTGCAGCGTGAAACGCATTACGACGAGTCCTTGCTGGTGACGCGAAAGGGCGCGGTGAGTGCACGTGAGGGCGAGTTGGGAATCATCCCGGGCAGCATGGGTACGCGCAGCTACATCGTGCGTGGCAAAGGCAACCCGGAAAGCTTCCACAGCTGCAGCCATGGTGCCGGTCGTGTGATGAGCCGTACTGCGGCGCGCCAGAACATCACGCTGGCGCAGCACCGCGAGGCGACGGCGCATGTCGAATGCCGCAAGGATGCGGCGGTAATCGACGAATCGCCGGCCGCGTACAAGTCGATCGACGCCGTCATGGCGGCGCAGAGCGACCTGGTCGAAGTCGTGCACACCTTGCGTCAGGTGTTGTGCGTCAAGGGATGAACATCCCGTAGCGCCGTCTCGTTCGAGGCGGCGCTTTTTTTTGCTTTACCATGCCGTCTCCGGTGTCTGGCGGGCGAGTTGCGGGAACATCATGTTGCGTCGATCGATATGGGCCTTGCTGTGCGTGTACTGCGTGGTCCTTTCGGCCTGTGGCCGGGCGCCTGCTGTACTCGAAAACGATGCGTATATCTGGCAGCGGCAGTGGACCCCGGAACTGGTCGATGCGATGCGGCGGTCGGTGGCCGATGTGCGCGACTGGCGCGTGTTGGCCGCGCAGACCGATGCGCAGGGCAGGCTGCGCAGCTTTCCCGCCGATCGCACCGCACTAGCGGCATCGGGCCGGCCGGTGATCCTGGTCGTTCGCATCGATGGCCAATTGGCCCAGTGGGACGAAAAGGCCCTGCTGGCGGAGATTCTGGCGCTGCGCCAGAGCTGGCAAGGCAGCCCGATCGCGGGTATCGAAATCGATCATGACTGCGGCACGGCACGGCTGCCGGCGTACACGCTTTTCCTGGCTCGCCTGAAGGCTGGTCTTGGCGATATGCCGCTATCCATCACGGCGCTCCCGGCCTGGCTGGAATCGCCTGCACTGGACGGCTTGCTGGCGCAGGCCGATGAGGCGGTACTGCAAGTTCATGCGGTGCAATCGCCACATGCGGGCTTATTCGACGCCGCCTTGGCAACGGACTGGGCCCAGCGCTTTGCCGCACATACCCATAAGCCCTTCCGGATCGCCTTGCCCACCTATGCCAGCCGCGTCAGCTTCGATGCGGACGGGCGCCAGCTGGGTGTGGAAAGTGAAGTGCCCAACCTGGTCGGTGGAGCGTCTTTCAGCGAGCTTGCGGCCTCGCCCGCCGCGGTAGCCGGGTTCGTCGCCGCCATGAAAAACCGGCCGCCAGCGCATCTGGTCGGGCTGGTCTGGTTTCGTCTGCCGACCGGCGACGATACGCGAGCCTGGAGTCTGTCGACATGGCATGCCGTCATGCACGGTTTGCCGCTATCCTCACGCCTGTCGGTGCGGGTACAGCCAGCCGTGGCGGCAGGGGCGGTCGATCTTCTATTGCGCAATGACAGCGACGTGGACGTATCGCTGCCATCTACGCTGAGCCTGCCTGCCGATTGCACGCTGGCCGATGGCATCAACGGCTACGTATTGGTTTCCGATCGAAACGGATTGCGCCTGCAGCGCCGGCAAGACGGCTGGCTGCATGCACATCGGGAACGCGCCGTGGGTTGGGCGCGTTGCACGGGTGCCGATCCAAGGATCGAAATCCACGCGTGAGTTTTCTTTACTGAGTTGCATGACAGGGTAGTTATCCATGTTCAAACATAAAGCGATCGTGGCCTGCGGCATCGTAGGCCTGGCCGGTGCCGTGGCCTGGGCTTGCGGTCCGATGTTTCCCAACCAGTTGCTCGACGATCGTGCGGCAACGCTCAAGTCGGCGCCCGTCAACAGCTTCGCTTTCGAAGCCGCGCGGCTATTGCCTGCTACCGATCAGCTCAAGCCGGTCGAAGCCGATACGTCGATCTACGCCGACAACAAGAAGGTCAAGCCCGACCTGGGCCTGACCGATGCGCAGGAAGCCGGCGTCGAGGCGATGAAGAAGCTCGACAGCGACGATGCGGCTTATGCCGCAGGCAAGGATCTGCCCGAGGACGTGCGCTTGTATACGGTCGGCGCCATGCAGTTCGGCAAGGCCATGGATAACTGCAACGCGTCCAGTGACCAAGGCAGCGATGCACCTGCCAGCCCCGAGACCGATCCTTATGGCGCCAGTACCGAAGATCCCAACGACCAGCCTCGTCGCTGCATCGGTGCCGATGCAGCCTTGTTGGACAAGGCCGTGGCGACTTTCGAAAAAGTTGTTGCCTTGCCACCTGATCAGGCCAAACTGCGTCCGGTATGGGCGGCCTACATGCTGGGTCGCATCCATGCCTTGCGCGCGTTATCGCTTGCGGGCGACGCTGCCGCATTCAAGCGCGAACGCGACGCTGCGGCCAAGGCCTTCGAGCTTGCACGCACGCGCGCCGTTGCCGGCGCATCCGATACGCAGGGGCTGGGCGTGGCCAGCTTTGGTGAACAGGCGCAGCTCTATCTCTATAGCGGCAATACCTTGTGCAGCTGGGGCGATTTCTACAACGCCAGCGCATGTGCAAAGAGTGTCGCGCCCGCCGATCTGAAGCATGCCATTGCGCTGTATGCGGCCCAGGCCGGCCATGGCTCGGACAATGCGGTGCGCTCACTGCAGCAGATCGCCTTTACCATTTTGCAAGATGCCGATCTGACCAGGAGCGTCGTCGACGGACCGCTGTCGCAACGATTGATGGTGGTGTATGCGCTGTCCAGTGGTAGCTCGAGTTCTTCCTACGATGCGGCTGCCGACAAGACGGATGCCAAGCCCAACAGTGCGCTGACGAATCTGGTCGACGCGATCGCGGCAAAAGACGGTGAACCCGCCGCCGGTGCCGACCGTCTTGCAGTGCTGTGCTACAGCGCGGGCCGCTATGACCTTGCCGAGAAACTGGTAGCCAGGACCAATGGCCCGCTGAGCAGCTGGTTGCGCGCCAAGCTGGCCTTGCAGAAGGGTGACCTGGCTGCGGCAGCTGCCGCCTACGCCGATGCCGCCAAGGCCTTCCCCAAGGCCGACGATCCGCACGCCACTATCGAAACCTCCAATACGCAGTTGATCCTGGGCGAGCAGGGCGTGCTTGCACTCGCACGTGGCGAGTATCTGGAGGCGATGAGCCATCTCTACGATGCGGCTAATCGCGTCGGTGGCGACGGGAACGAGATCGGCGATGAAATGGACCCCGACAATCCGGGTGTCGGTTACGGCAACGACATGCACTATGTTGCCGAGCGCGTGCTTACCCTGGACGAGCTGAAAGCCTTTGTCGATGCGCATGCCCCCGCTTCGCCCGCTCCGGTCAAGGACAAGGATAAAAAGCCCGACGAGGGCGGCTATACCCCGGCACCGGTGGCCGACCATCTCCGCTGGCTGCTTGCGCGTCGCCTGATGCGTGCCGGGCGCTACGATGAAGCATTCAACTATTTTCCGGCCAGCGGCGACTCGCGTTTCGGCGAGGTGGACCTGCGCGCCACAGCGCAGGAATACGCCAAGGACCTGCACGATGCCGAACACAACTGGACCGATATCGGCAAGGCCGAGGCACGTTATGCCGCTGCGGTGATCGCGCGCGACAACGGCATGGAAATTCTTGGCTTCGAGCAGAACCCCGATTTCACCGACAACGGTGGCTCGTTTCCCGGCGGCAACGGCCAGGATCCCAAGAGCATGGCGCAGAAGTTCGTCACTGACGGCGAGCGCCAGCGCTATAAGGATTCCATGGCCAAGCCGGATCTGCGGTTCCACTATCGCTATGTAGCGGTTGACCAGGCATCGGCGGCAGCTGATTTGCTGCCGGCGCGTTCGCAGGCCTTTGCCGCGGTGTTGTGCAAGGCCACCGGGTGGATGATGGATGGCCCAGGCGAGGGTTATGAGGATTACAGCGACCAGCCCCCGTCCGAGCAGCAGGAGGACGAGCGCAGCAAACGTATCAAGGCGTTGTACGCGCGTTATGTTAAGCAGGGTGCTTATGTGGACTGGGCCGATGACTTTGGCCAGAGCTGCCCGGCCCCGGATTTCGACGGCGCGCGCAAGCTCAAGCGGGCCCAGCAGATTCGCGCAGTCAAACATGCAGTTCGCCGTAACTTGCCGTTCGAGATCGGTGGCCTGGTGGTAGTGATAGGGGCTGTTACGGCCCTGGTCATGCGCCGTCGCAAGAAGAAAAAGGCGGCTTCAGGTTCGTAAATCGCCTGTCTGGGCGGGAATGCCGATGCCGTTCCCGCCCGGGCCATGCCGGCTCCGGCAAGCTTTGCGCGATAATGTGCGCTCAATGACACAGATATCGCCGTGAAAAAGTCCGATTTCGATTTCGAATTGCCGCCCGAACTGATCGCCCAGTCGCCTCTGGCCGAGCGCTCGGCCAGCCGCCTGCTATGGCTCGATCCCCGGGCCGGTTCACGCCAGGACCGCATGTTTCGCGAGTTGCCGCGGTTCGTGCGGCCGGGTGATTTGCTGGTCTTCAACGATACGCGCGTATTGCCGGCGCGCCTCTACGGCCGCAAGGATACTGGCGGTGCGGTGGAAATCCTGATCGAACGCGTGACCGGCGCACACGAAGCCACCGTGCAGTTGGGCGTGAGCAAGAAGCCCAGGGAGGGCGGCAGGATCGATCTGGCTGATGGCACTCACGCCACCGTGCTGGGACGTGACGGTGCGTTCTTTAAATTACGTTTCGAATCGCCCGAACCGCTGGAAAAGCTCCTGTTGAAGCTCGGTGAAATGCCGTTGCCGCCATACATCGAGCGCCACGCCGATGCCAGCGATATGGAGCGTTACCAGACGGTCTTTGCACGCGAACCCGGTGCAGTCGCCGCACCAACCGCTGGGCTGCACTTCGACGAAGCGATGCTGGCGAGCCTGCGCGGGCAGGGCGTGGACTTCGGTTATGTCACCTTGCATGTCGGAGCAGGCACGTTTCAGCCTGTACGCGCGGACGATATCAAGGATCATCATATGCACCGCGAGTGGCTCAACGTGGGTGCGAGCCTGGTGGAGCAGATTCGCCGCACCCGCGCAGCGGGTGGACGCGTCATTGCCGTGGGTACAACGGTCGTGCGTGCGCTCGAAAGCGCTACCCGCGATGGTGAGCTGCACCCCTTTGCCGGTGAGACGCAGATTTTCATTTTTCCTGGTTATCGCATCACGAGCATCGACGGGCTGCTGACCAACTTCCATCTACCGCAGTCGACATTGCTCATGCTGGTATCGGCGCTGGCGGGTCGGGAATTCATACTGGAATCGTATCGGCATGCGGTGGAGCAGGGGTATCGCTTCTTCTCCTATGGGGACGCGATGTTGATTTTGGGCGAGCCTTTGGCAGGTTAGGCCGGCATCCTGCGGGCCGCGTAGTAGCGTCAGCAGGCCCAGGATCGCCGTTACCACGCAAAACGCTGCAAAACACGCGATAATCTACCTATGACCCCCCTGCAATTCTCCATCTCCGCCACCGACGGCGCGGCGCGCCGCGGCCGCGTCACCCTCAATCACGGCACCGTGGAAACCCCGGCCTTCATGCCGGTGGGCACCTATGGTTCGGTAAAAGCCATGACTCCGCGCGATATCCGCGATATCGGCGCAGAGATCATCCTGGGCAATACCTTCCACCTGTTTCTGCGCCCTGGCCTTGAGGTCGTGGAGCAGTTCGGCGGGCTGCATCGGTTCATCGGCTGGGACAAGCCGATCCTGACCGATTCGGGCGGTTTTCAGGTGTTCTCGCTGGCGCACAAGCGCAAGATCACCGAGGAGGGCGTGACGTTCGCTTCGCCGGTCGACGGTTCCAAGGTGTTCCTCTCGCCCGAAGTGTCGATGAAGATCCAGACGGTGCTCAATTCTGACATCGCGATGATCTTCGACGAGTGCACGCCGTATCCGGCGTCCGAGAGCGTAGCGCAGACATCGATGGAGCTGAGCCTGCGCTGGGCCGAGCGTTCGCGCCGAAGCTTCAACGAGCTGCAGAATCCGAATGCGCTGTTCGGCATCGTGCAAGGCAGCGTGTACGAAAACCTGCGCCGTCGTTCCGCCGAAGGCCTGGTGCAGATCGGTTTCGACGGTTACGCCGTGGGTGGCCTCGCGGTGGGTGAGACCGAAGCCGAGCGCAATCACACCCTGGATTTCACGGTGCCGCTGCTGCCGCAAGACAGGCCTCGCTACCTGATGGGTGTGGGTCGACCGGAGGACATCGTCGAAGCCGTGCGACGCGGCATCGACATGTTCGATTGCGTCATGCCCACGCGCAATGCGCGCAATGGCTTTCTGTTTACCGCCCAAGGTACGTTGCGTATTCGCAACGCCAAGTTCATCGCCGATACGCGCGTGATCGAAGAAGGCTGCGATTGCTACGCCTGCGCAAATGGCTTTTCACGTGCTTACCTGCGTCATCTGGATCGCTGCAATGAAATCCTTGCCAGCCAGTTGGCGACGATGCACAACCTGCGCCACTACCAGCGCCTGATGGCTGGCTTGCGTGACGCCATTGCCAATGCCCGCCTTGAGAGTTTTGTCGCCGAGTTCTATGCGCAGCGTCAGCCGTAGACGGGCGAAGTTCGTATTCTGGGGATCTCAAAAGCGGAAAGTCGGCCACTGTGTGGCCTGTAAAGAGAAAAGGATAAAGAGGGAAAGCAAAAAAGCCGCAAGCTACCGCATGTCGGCTTTTCCGCTTTCCCCCTTTACCGTTTACAGCGCCGAAGGCGCGACTTGACAGGCCACGCAGTGGCCGACTTTCCCCTTTTGAGTTTTCCTTCAATCGCGAGCTTCTCTCGCAATACCATCGTGCGTTTAATAGTTGATCTGCAACTGCATCCGTAGCAGATCACCCTTGACCCGCGCGTAGGGCGCCGCCGTGAGATTGCTGCGGCGCATGTTTGCATACGCAACGGCGATTTCCAGCGCCGAAGATGGGCGCCATTCCATGCCAATCTCGGTTTCGTCGAGCAGGAAGCTCGGTGCGTTGGTATCGAATTTCGACGCGCCACGAAAGGTTTGCCATTTCACGTAGGGAATCAGCGAGCCGTACGAGCTATCCATCTTGTACATGGCCTGCACATAGCCACCGCGCAGCGAGCGTGTGCGAATCCTGCGTTGGCTCAGGTCCAGCTCCGGCCCGCGGCCCACCGTCCATTCCGCCTGAAAACCGAACGGTTGCGGATAGTAGATGACATGGGCGGCGACACGTTGATCGAGCCCGCCGTTGGACGGTGCGGTGTCCTTGGGCGTAAAGGGCTGGTTGTCGACCGTGATGGCGGCTGGCGTGGCGACCTTGAAGCGGCCCGAGTACGCGTCAGCGCCCACCTCCAGGTACTGGCCGTTGCTGAATTTGAACGGGTAGGTCAGGTGCAACACGGTGTGCAGGCTGTTGTTCTGCTCTGCACGATTGGCGCCCTGGCCGTTATAGAGACCCAGGCCGACGACACCATAGTCGCCTGACCCCTTCAGGCCCGATTGCACCAGGTATTTGAAGCGATCGGCGATCGGCTTGGGGGTGTAGTAGAAGAAAAGCCCGATATCGCGTTCGTCGCGCACGCCGGTGTTCAAGGCGTCGGCACGATCCGGCGCAATACGGTTCTGGCTCGACTGCAGGTTTTCCCAGCCGTAGGGCACTTTTGACTGGCCGGCGCGCACGCGCCATTCCTTACTGGCGTCGAAGTAGATGTCCGCATAGGCGTCGCGCAACTGGGCGAAATTGGACGTGCTGGAGCCGGTCGGCGTGCTGCCGAAGTCCGGCTGTAGATAAAGCGAAACATAGTCGTTCAGGTCACCGCTGAGCACGACACGCGCACGGCGGATGCCGAAGCCCTGGTTACTGCCGATAAAGCGATCGCCCGGCGAGCGCAGCAGGCCGGCATCGCCGCTGAGCTCGTGGTTGTAGCGCATCTGTATATAGCCGCGGAGGCTGATGCGGTCGTACCACTTCTTTTCCGCACTGGTGGGCTTGGCGGATGCGACGGCGGGCCTGGCTGGGGCGACGTCCTCGGTTGTCGCAGGCTTCCTGCCGTCTGCTGGGGAAGTGATCTGGGCCGCCTGGGGAACCGCGGCGGTCAGTTGCTTGTCTTCCACTCGGACGAAGGTGCCGAGCTTGTCGCGGCCGGGGCCTGGCTCGGCGAAGATCTGCTGGGTCTTGCGATCGACGTAGAACTCGATCGTTGCGGCCGGGGCCGTTTCCGCCATGGCATTGGCGCCCATGGTCCAGAGAATCGAGGCGAGGGCTTTTTTCTTCACGAAGTTTCCTGGCGGCGGGCAGGCCGCGAAGAGCGGGTTGGCGGGGATTTTGGGCAAATCGCAATATCTTGCGGTTTGATTGCCAACCTTAGATTCGCCCTATGTCCGCTTTATGACAGTACTGAACCGGGTCACAGGCCCGCTTCGGGCGCGGGGAGAGGGCGACGACCAGCCATGCAAGCGTTCAGGTCGCATGGCATAATCGGCGATCTTTTTCATGGTGGCGGCAAAAAATCGCGCCGACACCGCAACTTGCGAGACATAACGATGAATTTGCCGATCTCTTTCATGCTGGCCCAGGCTGCCGGTGCTCCGGCTGCCGGCGCGCAGAGCCCGGGCGGCCTGCTCAGCTTCCCGATCCTGATGATCCTGATGTTCGGCGTCATGTACTTCATCATGATCCGCCCGCAGATGAAGCGGCAGAAGGAGCATCGCGCCCTGTTGGCTGCGCTTTCCAAGGGTGACGAGGTAGTAACGAACGGTGGCATCGCCGGCCGCATCGACGAGGTGGGGGAGACGTTTATCACCGTCGAGATCGCGTCGAATGTGAAGGTCAAGGTGCAGAAGGGGGCCGTGTCGCAGGTGTTGCCCAAGGGCGCACTCAAGGCCGACTAAGCAGCGGCTGGCTTATCGCCACCGACATGGTGCAATGACGCTTCCGCCGCAGCCTTGAGTGCTGCGGCTTTTATGGATTCAAGGCATGAGTGATTTTCCACGCTGGAAATATGCGCTGGTCGCGATCGTACTGATATTCGGCATCCTGTATGCGTTGCCGAATGTATTCCTGCCGATTCAGGCCGTGCAGATCACCGCGAACCACAATGCGCCGGTCGATCAGGCGTTGCAGCAGAAAGTGGCTGCCGCGCTGACACAGCAGAAGGTGGCCTATAAGGACATCAGCATCACCGGTGACCACCTGACGGTGGGCTTCGTCAACGGCGACATGCAGAAGGCCGGCGCCGACGCCATTCGCCCGGTGCTGGGCGACGACTACACCATCGCCTTCAATCTGGAATCGAGTGCACCCAAGTGGTTTCGCTCGATCGGCGCCAACGCCATGCCGTTGGGCCTGGACTTGCAAGGTGGCGTGCACTTCCTGATGGAAGTGGACCAGGACGGTGTGCTGGACAAGAAAGAAACCAGCTATGCCGACGACATCCGTTCGCTGCTGCGCCAGAAGAACATCCGTTACGACTCGGTCGCGCGTAGTGCGACGCGTGGCCAGGGCATCAATATCGTGCTGCGTTCGGCCGACGACCGCACCGCGACATCGAATGCGGTGGCGACGGAATATCCGGACCTCAATGTGAAGGATGGCCCTTCGACCGGCGACCGCTTCGTGGTCAATGCCAGCCTGAAGCCGGAAAAGCTGCGCGAACTGTCGCAGAACACCATTCGCCAGAACCTGGGCACGCTGCGCAACCGTATCAATGCGCTGGGTGTGTCCGAGCCGATCATCCAGCAGCAGGGCGACAGCCGCATCGTGGTCGAGCTGGCTGGTGTGCAGGACACTGCCGAGGCGAAGAAGCTGATCGGCGCGGTGGCCACACTTGAATATCGTGCGGGCATCGGCTTCCCCGGTGACCCACGTGCGGTCGAGGCAGCCAAGACCGGCAACATTCCGCCGGATGCCAACTTGTATTACATGCGCGACAGCAAGCAGCCGGTGCTGGTGGCCAAGCGCGCGATCGTCACCGGCGATGAGCTGGTCGACGCATCGTCGTCGTTCGATTCGCAGTCCGGCTCGGCGGCCGTCTCGGTGACGCTCAATTCCACCGGCGCGAAGAAGATGCTCGACTTCACCACCAACAATGTCGGTCAGCCGATGGCGGTGGTGTATATCGAGCGCGTTGTCGACACCAAGATGGTCGATGGCAAGGAAGTGCGCACGCCGACCATCACGTACTCGGTGATCAACGACGCAAAGATCAACGGCACGTTCGGCAAGAACTTCCAGACCACCGGCCTCAACGGTGCGAAGGAAGCCTCTGGCCTCGCACTGTTGCTGAAGGGCGGTTCGTTGGCGGCCCCGGTCGACATTGTCGAAGAACGCGTGATCGGTCCCAGCCTGGGTGCTGACAACATCGACAAGGGTCTCAAGGCCGTGTTGATCGGCTTGGGTCTGGTGCTGCTTGCCGCTGCTATCTACTACAAGCTTTTCGGCCTGGTTGCCGATATCGCGCTGTTCTTCAACCTGGTGATCCTGATCGCGGTGATGTCGATGATTGGCGTGACCCTGACCATGCCGGGTATCGCGGGTATCGTGCTGACGCTGGGTATGGCAATCGACGCCAACGTGCTGATCTGCGAACGCATCCGCGAAGAACTGCGTAACGGCTCGACACCGCTGGCTTCGATTCGTGCCGGCTACGACAAGGCCTGGGCGACGATTCTCGACGCCAACGTTACCCACCTTATCGCCGCGCTCGCGCTGACGACGATGGGTTCGGGTCCGATCAAGGGCTTCGGTGTGACGCTGCTGATCGGTATCCTGACCTCGATGTTCACCTCGGTGACCTTGACGCACGCGATTACCGCGCTGATTCACGGCAACCGCAAGCTCAAGACCTTGTCGGTCTAAGGGGCACAGGGACTCATGGAAATTTTCAACCCCCATAGCAACATCAACTTCCTTGGCATGCGCAAGTTCTCGATCGGGATTGCCATCCTGTTGATGGTTGCCTCGATCGCGCTGATTGGCGTGCGTAGCCTCAACTACGGCCTGGATTTCACCGGCGGTATTTCGATCGTTGCCGATTACCAGCAACCCGTGGCGATCGGCGATGTACGCCAGGCCTTGAACAAGATCGGTGTCGAGAACCCGGTCGTCACCAGCCTGGGCGGTACACGCGAAGTGTCGATCCGCTTGCAGCCCACCGGCGCCATGCTGGACGAAAAGGGCAAGGTGAACCTGGATAAGGTGGTGTCGGTGGTCGCGCCTGCGCTGCAGGCATCGCGCCAGGATGCATCGATCAAGAGCCGCGACTATGTCGGCTCGCAGGTTGGCGACGAACTGCGTAGCGACGGCATCATCGCGGTGATCATGGTGATTACCGGCATCATGATCTACCTGTGGATCCGTTTCGAATGGCGTTTCGCCGTCGCAGCGCTGATCACCGAGGTGCACGATGCCCTGGTCACCGTGGGTATCTTCGCCCTGACCCAGCGTGAGTTCGACCTTACCGTGCTGGCGTCGGTGCTGGCGGTAGTCGGTTACTCGATCAACGATAAAGTGGTGGTGTTCGACCGTATCCGCGAACTGTTCCGCCTGGCACGCAAGGCCGAGCCGGAAGAAGTGCTGAACCGGTCGATCAACAGCACCCTGTCGCGAACCATCATCACTTCGCTGTTCACCGGCATCACGATGGCTGCACTGTATTTCTTTGGCGGCCCGGTGGTGCATGGTTTTGCGATCACCATGTTGATCGGTATCGTGGTCGGTACCTTGTCCTCGATCTTCGTCGCCAGCCCGATCCTGTTGTGGCTGGGCGTGTCGAAGAAGGACCTGATGCCCAAGACACGCGAGAATCCGGAGCTGGCACGCCGCCCCTGAGCGGCGTATCGGATGTAACGCAGAGCCCGGTCATGCCGGGCTCTTTTTTTTGAAGACAAGGAGCACAGAGGGATGACTGAAGCGTCTTGGCACTATCAGGACGGCGACAAGCCTGCCGGACCGGTGAGTGCAGCGGTGATCCGCGAGAAGATTCGCGGTGGCTACATTCGGCGTGGCACATTGCTGTGGAAAGAGGGCTCGCCCGATTGGGTATCGGCCGAACAGACGGAATTCGCGCAGGACACGGATTCGGCCTTGAACAACCCGTACGCGTCGAGCACGTCCGGCAGTGTGTATGAGCCGGATCTGCAGCGATCATTGAAGCCGGTCAGCGCGGTGCCTGCTTGGACGATAGCGTTGGCGCCGCTGGCGTTGATCCCTTTGGCTTTCCTTCCGTTTACGGGTTTCGTGGGCTTCGCCGTCTATGTCAGCCTGTCCATATGGGACCGTAACCAGATCAAGGAGTCGGGGCGTGAGCCTTCGATGGCTTTTCTTTGGACGATCTTGCTGGGGGCTCTTGGCGCGCCGATTTATCTGTTCCTGCGTGCGGCACGCACCGATCGGCAATGGGCCTATGCCGTCGTGAGCATCGTGACGCTGGTGATTTTCTTCGCGGCCGTTTTCTACAAGACGATGCCTTAGAAATCCAGAAGCCTGCATTTTGTCGTCATCCCGGCGTAGGCCGGGATGACGACAGGTGCTGAGTACCTGGAAGCTTTTCGCCTGCTTATCCCAGCGTCGATGCGGATTCGGGATTTCCCATCGGCAATACTTCTTCGGGTTCCTGCCGAGGTGTTTCCTGCGGATGATGGCCCACGCCGTGTGCTTCCCATTCTGCGATGGGAATCGGCCGATAGCTTTCGCCGAATGCCACTTCACCCAGCTTCCAGCCGGCTGGGCGGCGCACGGCACCCCAGAAACGCTTGAGCGCATTCCAGTGCAGGCCGAGCAGCCCGTGTTCGTTATCGTTGTCCACCAACGGGTCGCCCACGCCGGTGGGGCGCGGCGCAAGGCCATAGAGCGCGGTGCCGAAGATCACGTCCCAGATCGAAAACACCTGGCCGTAGTTGCAATTGTGCAGGGTAGGGCGCTCCGGATCGACCAGCATGTGGTGCAGTCGATGGAACTTCGGGTCGACGAAGATGCGGCCAAAGACCTTGCCGAAGCCGATGCGCACGTTGGCATGCGAGAAATTCTGCACCAGCTCGCCAAACAGCATCAGCCACGCGAATTGATCGGGCTCCACCCCCATCACGATACCGACTACCGCCAGGATGATCGACTGGATAAAGCCGTCCACCGGGCTACCGCGATCATTGGTCCAGCAGCTCATCTGCCGCGTGCTGTGATGCATGCTGTGCAGCGCCCACCACCATGGCAGCGCATGCTGCAGGCGATGCATCCAGTAGTACACCAGGTCGTAGATGATGTAGTAGACGAAAAACAGCAGCAGCGGATGCTGGTTCAGCAGCGGGAACCAGTGCGTGATCGCCAGGGGCGAGCTGCTCGCATCGCTTGGGCCGGTGTCGGGGCCGCCGAAATAATTGGCGATCGGCGTGAGTATCAGAAAACTGAAGAGCGGGAAGATACCCACCAGCATCATGACGGTGTACTGGAAATCCACGCGCGTGAGCTTGCGATCAGTCCACCGCTCCGCCGGCACGATGCTTTCCAGTGGGCGGAAGATAAAACCGATAATGCATAACTGGAGCGTTGCGATGAGTAGCGAGGCGGCGATGTCGTTAGGGTCGCCCGCCAATCCTTCCAGGTGCAGGAAGCTCAGTACCGGGATGACCCCGTGCACGCTCAGCCAGCTAACAAGGTGGGACCACAACTCGGACATCGGAACACCATCAACGAAAAAGTCTGTCAACCGTCCACGAGGATACCGCGGCCATGGCGGTGGTGATTACTCGCGAAATGTTGCGTTCAGTGCCGCATCCAGCGTCGCCAGGCGTTCGGGGGTCCCGACATCGGTCCAGGCACCGGTATGGCGGCTGCCGGAGACCTTACGCTCGGTCATCGCAGCGCTGAGCACCGGCCTAAGCTTGAAGCGCGGCGGTTTCGCGGCGCTTTCAGGGCTCTCCCCTACCGCCGAGTGCCAGTGGGCCAGCAGTTCGGGCCGGTAGACGCCCACGCCGCTGAAGGTCAGTAGTGGTGAGCCACTATCGGCGAGCAAGCCCTCGGGGCCTATCGCGAAGTCGCCTTCAGGGTGGTGCGCCGGGTTGTCGACCAACAACAGGTGCGCCAGGCCCGCAGGCTCGGCCGGTAGCGACTCGAAATCGAGATCGGTCCAGATATCGCCGTTGATCGCCAGAAAGGGCTCTGGCCCAAGCAGGGGTAGGGCATTCAACATGCCACCGCCGGTTTCCAGCGGGGTGACGCCCTCATAGGCGTAGCGGATGCGAAGCCCCCAACGCGAACCATCACCCAGCAGATCGGGAAATTGATCGGCCAGATGCGATGTGTTGACCACCACGTAGCGCACGTCGATGGCCGCGAGTTTTTCCAGATGCCACACGATCAGTGGTTTGCCGCCGGCCATCAGCAGCGGTTTGGGCGTGTGGTCGGTGAGTGGGCGCATACGTTCGCCCAGGCCGGCGGCAAAAATCAGCGCGTGTCTCATGCGTTCGGCTCGCGCAGGTCACGCCCGTCCGCGTGGCGTTGCAGCAACGCCGCGAAATCGGCCAGTTCGTGATAACGACTGGCCACACCGACGATGTAATCGTAGACGCGCGGCAGATCATTGAGATAAGCGCGCTTGCCGTCGCGATACCAGAGCCGGCAGAACAGCCCGAGTACCTTGATGTGACGTTGCAGGCCGATCAGGTCGAACCAGCGCTGGAAACGATCCGTGTCGATGTCGTCGCCGATCAGGCGTGCTTCGCGCAGGCGCATCCGGTAGTTCTCGACCCAGCCTTCGACGCGCTCGCGGTCCCACACGATGTAGCAATCGCGCAACAGCGAGGCGAGGTCGTAGGTAATCGGCCCGACCAGCGCACCCTGGAAATCGATCACGCCCGGATTGCCACCCTGCTCGACGATCAGCAGATTGCGGCTATGAAAGTCGCGGTGTACGAAGCAACGTGGCTGGTCCATGGCGTGGCGCAATAGCACACCGAATGCGTTTTCCAGCACATCCCAGTCGGCAGCTTCGGGCGGGTGGCCAAGATGCTTGCCGAGAAACCATTCGGGCATGATCTCCAGTTCACGGCTCAGGAACGCGTAGTCATACGGTTGCATGCCGGTGACGTCGGCATGCAATTGCATACGCAGCAGGGCATCCATGGCATCGCCGTAGAGCCTTTCCACGCTGCCATCGTTCAGCGCAGGCAGATACAACGTCGTGCCCAGGTCTTCGATCAGCAGCAGGCCAAGGTCGAGATCCTGCGCATAAACCTCCGGTACATGCAGGCCGGCTGCCGACAATTTTGCGCCGATTTCCAGCCATGGACGCGGGTCCTCCTGCGCCGGCGGCGAGTCCATCACGATCCAGGTCTTGCCCTGGTGCTCGGTGCGCCAGTAGCTGCGAAAGCTCGCATCCGCCGATGCCGACTCCAGTTGCAAGCCAGGATCGTTCAGCACGTTGCGTACCCAGGCAAGGCGAACGTCGGCGCGGTCGTTAAGGTGATTCATAAAAGCCTGCAAGATCGAGTGTGTTGAGCTTAGCGCCGAACCGGGCCGGCGCAAGCGTGCCCTCCTGTTCGCCAGGATGGCGATAAAACGGGGCGTTCCATGCAATTGTCTAACACGCCGCTCTGCATCTAGCATGCATCGTCATGCACCGCTTCTCGCCGCCATTGTTCGCTCGCCTGCGCCGCCACCGCGGTTTGTGGCTGTTGGCGATGGTGGTGCTGATGATCAAGCTTGCCAGCGGCACCTTATGCCTAGCCGATGGTCCGGGCGCCCAGCTCGCCGCGGACCGGGCCACGACGGGAATGACAGCACTCTCCCTGAATAGCGCGTCGGCGGATGTCTCCAGTGGTTCTGATGACTGCCTGCTGGGCGAGGGCGCCGGATGTCATTGCTCCTGCGCTCATTCGATCGCGCTGCCGATGAGCCTGGTGCTGTCCGTGCATGCGATGCCCGTCGCCTTCCATAGGCCGTCAACTTCGTCTGGCTTTGCACCCGCCCTGACGGGTACGGAATTGCGCCCACCTATCGCCTGAGAACGCCTGTCCGTGCGCGCCCTTCATTCGAGGGCGCGATTTCGACCGTTTCTCAGGAGAAAGTTTCATGTCCATCTACCGAGCGGCCCTGATCGGGGCCGCCTGCCTGCTGCATGCGATGGCAGCGGGCGCCACTACGCCGTCGCTGCGCGACGCGGTACGTTCGCTATGGGATACCAACCCCGAAGTACAGGCCGCACGAGCCGATCTGGAAGCAGCCCGTGCGCGTGCACGCGCTGCCGATCAGCCACTCTATAACCCTTCCGTGAGCCTGGAGGCGGAAAACGCCGATGTAAATCGACGTACCGCCAGCGTGAGTCTGAGCCTGGATGTTTCAGGCAAACGCAAGGCAAGAACCGAACAAGGCCTGGCGGAGCTGACCGAAAGTCAGGCCATGTATGACCTCTTGCGCAGGGATGTAGCGGCGCGCTGGTTGAAAGCCTGGTCGGCGGCGGGGCTTGCAACCCAACAACGTGAATTAGGCCAACGTCGCGTCGTATTGATGCAGCGCTTCGATAGCCTGGCCGCGCAGCGCCTGAAAATCGGTGATATCAGCAGCCCGGAGCGCGATCTGGCGGGTCTTGCTCTTGGCGAGGCGCAAATCCAGCTGGCAACACTGCAAGCCAACGAAGCATCTGCACGCGCCGCCTTGCTCGCGCTCCTTGGCGAAACGCCAGTACAGCCGATAGTGCTGGGGCAGGAATTGCCACCCATGTCCGCCACGGTCACGCCGCAGCCGATCGATCGCCGACCGGAGTTGCTGCAGGCGCGTGCCATGCAGGCGAGCGCCGATGCGGGCATCCAGGTGGCGCAACGTGCACGCAAGCCCGATCCGACGATCAGCTTGACGGGTGGTCAGGTGCGTGCGGGTCCGATGAACGATCGTGTGATTGGGATCAGTGTGTCGATTCCGTTACCGATACTCAACACAGGGCGCGCCGAGATCGACGCTGCTCGTGCGCAGGCTGATGCAGCCGCGGCCAGCGTGCGAGCGAGGCAATGGGCGGCCAGCGCGACGCTGCAGGAAACTCAGCTGCGTTACGACGCATTGCTCGGCGCGGCGCACGCATTCGGGCAGGGGCGTGCTGCTGCGTTTACCGACCGCGTTGCGTTGCTGGAGAAGCTCTGGCGCGCAGGTGAAATCGGTACCTCCGATTACCTCGTGCAGCTCAAGCAGAGCATCGACACCGCTTTGTCGGCACTCCAGTTGCAGAGCCAGGCCTGGCAGGCCTGGTTCGACTATCTCTCTGCCGCCGGTCGTCTTACCGACTGGATCGACGGCCGTACCGAGGACCTGCGCAATGAATAATCTTCTGAAGAAGAGCCCATTCTGCTGGCTGATCGTCGCCATGCTCGGCATCACGCCGTTGATGGCGCAGGAGGCGAATCATCCGCTCAACCTCGATGCGCAAGGTATCCGGGATGCCGGTATCGTCATCGATCGCGCTGTCGCACGCGAGCTGGGTGAAGAGCTCAAGGCGCCGGGTGAGGTTAAGGCTGATGCCTACTCGACTGAGTTGGTGTCGCCACGCATCGATTCGATGGTGCTGGCGCGTAAGGCCCGGTTAGGCGACGTGGTCAAGGCAGGGCAGCCGCTAGTGGTGCTATCTAGCGTACAGGTGGCCGAGACGCAGGGTGCGCTGATCGTTGCCGAACAGGATTGGCAGCGCGTCGCCTCGTTGGGAGCGCAGGCCGTATCCGGGCGGCGCTACACGGAAGTCAAAGTGCAGCGAGATCAGGCGCGTGCCAAATTGCGTGCCTATGGGCTCTCCGATGCGCAGATCGCCGGCGTATTGCGCGCTGGCTCCGCCCGTGCCGACGGCAGCTATGCCTTGCTTGCGTCGACCAATGGGCGCATCACCACCGATCAGTTCCTCGTAGGTGAACGGGTCGAGCCTGGTCGAACCTTGTTTACGCTGGTGAAGGAAGACTCGGTGTGGGTCGAGGCGCAGTTGTCGCCAGCCGATGCGGAGCGCGTTGCCGCTGGTGGCAGTGTGCGGATTCTCGTGCACGGCGCCAGCTTGCCGGGCAAGGTCGTGCAGCGTGCCCATCAGACCGACGAACGCACGCGCACCGTGCCGGTTCGAATCCAGGTCAATAACACTGGCGATCTGCTGCATCCCGGGGAGTTGGTGGACACACGCCTTTCCGTCGGTTCGCCGAGCCCGGCCATTGCAGTGACGGCCGATGCTGTGGTGCTCCTGCAAAACCAGTCAACTGTTTTCGTGGCCAAGGGCGAGGGTCGATTCGAGCCGATGCCTGTCGTCATCGGTGAGAACCGTGACGGTTGGGTGGAAATCAAACAGGGCCTCAAAGCCGGTGCGCTTTATGTGAGCAAGGGTGCCTTCGTCCTCAAGGCGCGTATGTTGCGCTCGCAGTTGGGAGAAGAGTGATGTTGCAGCGACTTGTCGACCTGTCTCTTCGCTACAAAGTGCTGGTGCTGATTCTTTTCCTGGTGGTGGGATGTCTGGGCTATCGCTCGCTCGGGCAACTGCCTATCGACGCCTTCCCCGATGTCACGCCGGTGCAGGTCAATATCTATACCGAGGCGTCCGGCCTGGCTGCCGAAGACGTGGAGTCGTTGTTGACAACACCGGTGGAGTCGGCGCTTGCCGGCTTGCCCAAGGTGGAGGAAATTCGATCGGTCAGCCTTTTCGGCCTGTCGTATGTCGCGGTGTACTTCGCCGACGATATGGACATCTATTTTGCACGCCAGCTGGTCAACGAGCGCCTGCAACAAGTCGGTGACCGCCTGCCGGCCGGCTACGGCAAGCCGGAGATGGGGCCAAATACATCAGGTCTTGGCCAGGTGTTCTGGTACACCGTGGAGCGCGCCGACGATGCATTGGCTCAAGCGCCTGGCGATATGGATCTGCGCACGCTGCAGGATTGGTCGATCCGCCTGATGCTTCGCACCGCACCGGGCGTCGACGATGTGACGTCCTGGGGTGGGCAGGAGAAGCAGTACCAGGTGCGTATCGATCCTATGAAACTGATCGCGCACAAGCTGGGTTTCAAGGACGTAATCGATGCCCTGCAGGCAAACAATGCCCAGGTTGGCGGCAATTTTGTCGACGTCGGCCGCGAGCAATATCTGGTGCGCGGCCTGGGGATGGTCAGGAACGGATCGGACCTGGGCCAGATCGTGCTCAAGACTGAAGACGGCACGCCAGTCTACGTGCGCGACGTGGCAACGATTACCGAAGCTGGTGCGCCCCGCACAGGCGCGGTAACGCGCGATGGCAAGGAAGTCGTCATGGGACAGGCCCTGGCCCGCATCGGCGAAAATGCCAAGAGCGTGGTCGATGCGGTCAAGGCCAAACTCGACACGGTCACTCAGGCCCTGCCCGAGGGCGTACGCATCACACCCGTCTACGAGCGCACTGAACTGGTGAATCAAGCGGTGGGGACGGCGGTGCGCGCACTGATCGAGGGCTCGATCCTGGTGGCGTTGGTGCTGTTCCTGTTTCTGGGCGAATGGCGCAGCGCGCTGGTGGTAGTCGTGGCCTTGCCGTTGGCCATGTTGATCGCGTTCATCTGCATGGACATGGCGGGCCTTTCAGCGAATCTGATGTCGTTGGCTGGCCTGGCGATCGGCATCGGCATGATGGTCGACGGAGCGGTAGTGATGGTGGAGAACGCTTTCCGCATCATGGCCGAACAAAGGACGCGTGGCACACCGGTCAATCGTAGCGCTGCTGTGTTGGAAGCTGCACGCGAAGTAGCCAATCCGATCGCCTTCGCGATCACCATCATCATCGTGGTATTCCTGCCGTTGTTTGCTCTGCAGGGCTTGGAAGGCAAGATGTTCAAGCCGATGGCATTCAATATCAGCTTCGCCATGGCCGGCTCGCTATTGCTGGCGTTGACGCTGATCCCGGTCCTGGCGGCGCTGGTGCTCAAGCCCAAGGAAGAAAAAGATACGCGTCTGGTGGCCGTCCTAAAACGCCACTACGAATCGGTATTGACGTGGTCCTTGCGCAGGCGCGCCTGGGTGCTGGCGATGGCGGCTGTGGCGTTGCTGGGCAGCATGGCGTTGTTTCCCTTCCTCGGCAAAGAATTCATGCCAAACCTGAAAGAAGGCGCGATCATGTGGCGTATCACGTCGATCCCGTCGGCCTCGCTTGACGAGTCGATCGATCTTTCAAAACGTGTCGCCGAACGTATCGGGCAGAAGTTTCCCGAAGTGGAAACAACGCTGGCGATGATAGGCCGCGCTGAAAAAGGCGAAACCGCCGATGTGAACTACATGGAGGTGTACACCCCTCTGAAGCCCAAGGCGCAATGGCGCAAGGGGCAGACGCTGGAGAGCATCGAAGCCGATATGCAGAAGGAGTTGAGCGATGCATTGCCCACGGCGGTGGTCGGTTATACCCAGCCGATCCAGATGCGTATCGAGGAGCTTATCTCCGGCGTACGTGCCACCCTGGCGCTTAAACTCTACGGCGATGACCTCGGCGAGCTCGACCGGCTAAGCGCGCAGCTCAAGGGCGTGCTGGCAGATGTTCCCGGCGTCGCGGATCTGGCGCTGGAGGCCAATATCGGCAAGCCCCAGATTCGGATTCGCGTGAACCGCGATGCATTGGCGCGCTACGGCTTGAACGCAGACGATGTGTTGACCGTCGTGAAAAACGGCATCGGCGGGGAGCCGGTCAGCAGCTTGATCGATGGAGTGAAGCGCTTCGACATTGCCGTACGTCTGGATGATGCCGACAAGGCATCGCTGCCGGCGATCCGACGCATTCCGATACGCTCGGCCAGCGGCGCAATCGTGCAGTTGTCGCAAGTGGCGGAGGTTGACGATGGCGAGGGCTATTCGTTTATCCGGCGCGAACAATTGCAGCGGTATGCAGTGATCCAGATGGACGTGCGTGGCCGCGATATCGATGGTTTCGTACGGGATGCGAACATGGCGATCGCACAAAAAATCAAACTCCCCTCCGGTTACTACACGCAGTGGGGTGGCGCTTTCGAAAATCAGCAACGTGCCTTGAAGCGGCTTGCCTTGATTGTGCCTGCGACGATCTTTTTTATTTTTATCCTGCTGTACACCGCATTCAACTCGGTGAAGTATGCGGTGTTGATTCTCGCCAACGTGCCGTTCGCCACGATAGGCGGCATTGTCGCGCTGGCCATCACCGGACAATATCTCTCCGTGCCTTCGGCGATCGGCTTTATCGCCGTATTCGGCGTGGCGATGTTGAACGGCATCGTGCTGGTCAGTTTCTTGAACGAACAACGCGCGAAGGGCTTGTCCGTGCGCGACGCGGTGTTGCGCGGTACGGCGTTGCGCCTGCGGCCCGTGCTGATGACGGCCAGCGTGGCGATTCTCGGGTTGGTGCCGATGTTGTTGTCCAGTGGAGTGGGTGCGGAAACCCAACGGCCATTGGCCACCGTGGTGGTGGGAGGCTTGATTACATCGACCTTGCTGACCTTGGTGTTGTTACCTGTCCTTTATGACTGGATCGAGCAACGTCGCCGGCTTGGTAGCGTCGAATAACCTCAGTCTCCACCGTCCCCCCGGCGTAGGCCGGGGCCCAGTGTCTTCAGCACATCGAAGCGTAAGGCACTGGGTCCCGGCCTTCGCCGGGACGACAGATAGAGGATGGCATGACAGCCATATCAGGAAAGGTTGTATGCCTTCTCCTCGTGCAACGAAAGATCCAGGCCGACCTGCTCCTGTTCGTCATCCACGCGAAGGCCGAGCGTGAGATCGATCAGCTTCAGGATCACGTAGCTCAGCACCGTACTCCACACGATGGTGAACATGACGCCCTTGGTCTGAATCCATAGCTGGGTGCCAAGCTCGGTGACCGTGCCGAAGCCGCCAAGCACCGGCGCCGCCAACGGGCCGGTGAGAATGCCGCCAAGAATGCCGGCCACCGCGTGTACGCCGAAGACATCGAGCGAGTCGTCGTAGCCGAGCTTGTGCTTGAGCTTCGTCGCAGTGAAAAAGCACAGCACACCGGCAGCGGCACCTAACACGAGGGCACCGCCGGGTCCCGCCGTACCCGCTGCCGGCGTGACCGCGACCAGGCCGGCCACCGCACCGGACACGATGCCAAGCACGCTCGGGCGCCCATGTGTCAGCCATTCGGCGGCGAGCCAGCCCAATGCAGCTGCCGCTGTGGCGATCTGTGTTACCAGCATCGCCATGCCGGCGCTGCCGTTCGCAGCCACCGCCGAACCGGCGTTGAAGCCGAACCATCCCAGCCACAGCAGGCTCGCGCCGACCACGGTGTAGGCAAGGTTGTGCGGCGGCATCGGCGTATGCGGATAGCCTCGGCGCTTGCCGATCACCAGACAGGCCACCAGGCCCGCAATACCGGCATTGATATGCACTACCGTGCCACCGGCGAAGTCGAGCACGCCAAGATCGCCAAGCAGCGAGCCCGGGCCGCTCCACACCATGTGCGCCATCGGCAGATACACGAGGGTCAGCCACAAGCCACTGAACCACAGCAACGCACTGAACTTCATGCGCTCGGCGAACGCGCCAATGATCAGTGCCGGTGTGATGATCGCGAACGTCAGCTGGAACATCACGAAAACCGCTTCAGGTACCGTCTGGTAAAGCGTGTCGGGTTTCAAGCCGCTCAGCATGATTCGATCAAGGCCACCGATGATCGAATGCAGATTGGTTACATGCGCCTGCATGCCTTGCGTGCTGAAGGCGATGGAGTAGCCGTAGATCAGCCACAGCACCGTCACCATCGCCGTGATCGCAAAACACTGCATCAACACTGATAAAAGATTCTTTGCTCGCACCATGCCGCCGTAGAACAGCGCCAGCCCCGGAATCGTCATCAGCAGCACCAGCATGGTTGCCGTAAGCATCCACGCCGTATCGCCACTATTGAGCACTGGCGTCGGTGTTGCCTGCGCAAACGCGGGAGTGGCCAGGACGCTGGTCGCCACCAACCCGATACCCACTAATGCCTTACCACTGACCCCTGACGACTTAAAGCGCATCGGCGTCGACCTCCTGCGTGCGGATACGAATGGCCTGTTCCAGCTCGCTCACGAAGATCTTGCCGTCGCCGATCTTGCCGGTACGCGCGGCGGTGCTGATGGCCTCGATGGCGTGCTCGAGTTGCTCGTCGGCAACGGCGATTTCCAATTTCAGCTTGGGCAGAAAATCGACTACATATTCGGCCCCGCGGTAGAGCTCGGTATGGCCATGCTGCCTGCCGAAGCCCTTGACCTCGGTGACCGTCATCCCGGAGATGCCGACCTCGGTCAGTGCCTGGCGCACGTCATCGAGGGTGAATGGTTTGATGATCGCTGTGATCCACTTCATCCCGCATCCTCTCAAGGGAACCTGTGTCGCAGCGCAGCAGGATGTGTGCCAAGGTGGGCTATGCCTCTTGTTTGTTTTAATTCAGTGACTTGGATAAGTTATCCTTTACGCCTTGCGCAGTTTTGGGGCAAGTTGACGGCCTGGGTGTGCGCTTGCGGTGCAATGCGGCACATTGACCCTGCCGGCTTAAATCAGTACCATTTTAGTCCCGATTCAAAAGGTCTCCCCAAGCCGCCATGCTCCGCGTCAGCCGCCTAACCGATTACGCCACGGTGGTGATGACCTGCATGGCCGCACACCCCGACGACGTACTGAGCACCGCGCAGATTGCCGACGAAGCGCGGCTGGAACTGCCGACGGTGAGCAAACTGCTCAAGGCACTTGGGCATGCCGGGCTGGTGGAGTCCTTTCGCGGCGTCAACGGCGGCTATCGCTTGTCGCGGCCGGCCGGGGAGATTTCCCTCGCGCAGATCGTCGAGGCGATGGAAGGACCCATCGGCATGACCGAATGCAGCATCGCCGAAGGCCAGTGTGAGCGCGCGCCCCAGTGTTCGGTGCGCGGCAGCTGGCAACAGGTGAACCACGTGGTCGAGCGTGCGCTCAAGGCGATGAGCCTGGCCGACATGCTGGCGCCACCGCAACCCATCGCGCTCTCCATCGGCCATGCCGATGCACGACATGCCACTGAAAGAAAGGGCACCAACGCATCATGAGTATCGAAACCAGCGAAAACACCTTGCTACGCGACAATGCCGAAGTCGCTTCGGCGCTTGGGCGCCGCTATGAGGCCGGTTTCGTCACGGATATCGAAACCGACAGCCTGCCGCCGGGCTTGTCCGAAGACATCGTGCGTCAGTTGTCCGCGCTCAAGCAGGAACCGGAGTGGATGACCGAGTGGCGCCTCAAGGCGTACCGCCATTGGCTGACCATGCCCGAGCCGCATTGGGCCAAGTTGAAGATCGGCGCGATCGACTTCCAGGTGATCAGCTATTACGCCTCGCCGAAGAACCGCCCGAAGTCGCTGGCCGACGTCGATCCGAAGCTGCTCGAAGCCTATGACAAGCTCGGTGTGCCGCTGCATGAGCGCGCCAAGCTCGCCGGCGTGGCCGTGGATGCGGTATTTGATTCGGTCTCCGTCGGTACGACGTTCCGCAAGGAGCTGGCGGAAGCTGGCGTGATCTTCTGCTCGATGAGCGAGGCGATTCGCGAGTATCCCGAGCTCGTGCAGCAGTATCTGGGCAGCGTGGTGCCGGTGGGCGACAACTATTTCGCCGCACTGAATTCGGCCGTGTTCTCCGATGGATCGTTCGTGTTCATTCCCAAGGGTGTGCGTTGCCCGATGGAGCTGTCGACCTATTTCCGCATCAATGCCGGCCATACCGGGCAGTTCGAGCGCACGCTGATCATCGCCGAGGATGCGGCCTATGTGTCCTACCTCGAAGGCTGCACCGCGCCGATGCGCGATGAGAATCAGCTGCACGCGGCGGTTGTCGAGCTGGTGGCGCTGGAAAAGGCGCAGATCAAATACTCCACGGTGCAGAACTGGTACCCGGGCGACGAAGAAGGTCGTGGCGGCATCTATAACTTCGTCACCAAGCGCGGCGATTGCCGCGGTGACGACTCCAAGATTTCCTGGACGCAGGTAGAAACCGGCTCGGCGATCACCTGGAAATATCCCAGCTGCGTGCTGCGCGGCGACCGTTCGGTGGGCGAGTTCTACTCGGTGGCGCTGACGCATCATCGCCAGCAGGCCGACACCGGTACCAAGATGATCCACATCGGCAAGAACACCAAGTCGAAGATCGTCTCCAAGGGCATCAGCGCAGGCCGCAGTTCCAACGCGTACCGTGGCCTGGTGAAGGTCGAGAAGGGCGCCGAGGGTGCGCGCAACTACACGCAGTGCGATTCGCTGTTGATCGGCAAGCGCTGTGGCGCGCACACCTTCCCGTATATGGAAGTAAAGAACCCGAGCGCTATCGTCGAGCACGAGGCCACTACCTCGAAGATCTCCGACGACCAGTTGTTCTATTGCCGCGCACGCGGCATCAGCGAAGAGGACGCCGTGTCGATGATCGTCGACGGCTTCTGCAAGCAGGTGTTTCGCGAGCTGCCGATGGAGTTCGCGGTGGAAGCCAAGAAGCTGCTGGAAATTTCGTTGGAAGGTGCGGTCGGATGAAGAGGGCCATGCTCACGGCACTGGTTGGCCTGCTCCTGGCTTTACCTGCCTGGGCAGATCAGCCGTCATCCGACAAGGAAGCGCTCGGCAAATTTTGCAGCGGCGCGAAAACGACGTTGGATATGAATCAGTGCACCAATGAAATGCTTCAATCCGCCGATCGCGAACTCAACCAGACCTATCAGGCGGCATTGAGGAAATGGACAAACTATCCCAAGGTCGTCGATCAGCTGCGTCATTCCCAGCGTGCCTGGATAACTTATAGGGATGCGGATATCGCCGCCCGTTTTGCGGACACGGAAGATACCCAGCGCGGCACCGCATATCCGTCAGCCTACAACGCTTACCAGTCGGGTCTTGAGCGCGAGCGCACGGCGCGCTTGTGCGAATACCTGCGAGGCGCGAGCTATGGTGAGCGCGACCGATCGTCGTGCGCCGAACTTGCCCATCACCCTTTTATTGTGCCCTCTGCGCCGTAAGGCGCATTACTGCGAACCCATAGATATGTTGAAGATCGAAAACCTGCATGCCCGCGTCGAGGGCAAGGACATCCTCAAGGGCCTGAGCCTCACGGTCAATCCGGGCGAAGTGCACGCCATCATGGGCCCGAACGGCGCCGGCAAGTCGACCCTGGGCAATGTGCTGTCAGGGCGTGATGGTTACGAAGTGACGCAGGGTTCGGTGACGTTCGAAGGTCGCGATCTGCTGGCGCTCGATCCGGAAGACCGCGCTGCAGCCGGCGTGTTTCTCGCCTTTCAGTACCCGGTGGAAATTCCTGGCGTCAACAACACCTATTTCCTGCGCGCGGCCTTGAACGCACAGCGTAAACAACGCGGCGAAGCCGAACTCGATTCCATGCAGTTCCTCAAGCTGGTGCGCGAGAAGCTGAAGGTAATGCAGATTTCCGACGAACTGCTGCATCGCGCGGTGAACGAAGGCTTTTCCGGCGGCGAGAAGAAGCGCAACGAGATCTTCCAGATGGCGGTGCTCGAGCCGAAGCTGGCGATTCTCGACGAGACCGATTCGGGCCTGGACATCGATGCACTCAAGCAGGTGTCGCAGGGTGTCAACGCACTGCGCTCGCCCGATCGTGCGTTCCTCATGATTACCCACTATCAGCGCCTGCTCGATTACGTCCAGCCGGATTTCGTGCATGTGCTGGCCGATGGCCGCATTATCGAAAGTGGCGACAAGTCGCTGGCCTTGAAATTGGAAGAACACGGTTACGCCTGGATCGCCGAGCGCGAGCCGGCCGGAGCGCAGGCATGAACCAGCAGCCGGCCCGCCCGCCGTTGCTGGAGTCGCTGCTCGATGCGCCGCTGCCGCAAGGTGCCGCGTGGCTCGATGCCATCCGACGCGAGAATCTCGACGCGTTGATCGCCACCGGTTTGCCCGATACCCGTAACGAAGCCTGGAAATACACTGCGCTGCGCTCGCTGGCACAACGCCGCTTCGTGGAAGGCGACGCGCAAGCGGCCACGCGTGATATCGATGCCACGGCGCTTTCGCTTCCGGGTGTTGCCGGGCCGCGTCTGGTTTTCGTCAATGGCATGTTCCGGGCAGATCTGTCGCAGCTCGATGCCTTGCCCGACGGCCTGGAAGTGTTGCCGTTGTCGCGCGCGTTGGCGCAGGACGACGAGTCGCTGCGTTTTGCGCTTAGCCACCGCTATCGCGATGTAGCCGATGCGTTCACCCAGCTCAACGCAGCCTATGCGCAGGACGGCGTGGTGCTGCGTGTCGCGGCGGGCGCTGTGATCGAGCAGCCTGTGCATTTCAGTTTCATCGGCGCCGCTGCCGAGCAAGCGGCCTGGCATTTGCGCCATGTCATCGCATTGGGTGATGGTGCCCGGCTCAACCTGGTCGAACATCACCTGGGCCTGGGTGATGCGCAGCAATTGGCGACATCCGTAGCCGATATCGTGCTTGGTGAGCGAGCCATGCTTGATATGACCCTGCTGCAGCAGGCGGCGGCTGACGCCTCCCTGGTTCGCCGCACCAGTGTGCAGCTAGGCGTAGCGGCACATGCCACGCTTCATGTCGTGGAGCTGGGCGGTGCCCTGGTACGGCACGATCTGCATGCGGTCATCAAGGGTGATAACGCGCGCCTGGATACGCGTGGCGTGTTCGCGTTGCGCGGCCGTCAACATGTGGATACTCAGCTGTCGATACGTCACGACGCGTTGAACTCGGCGTCGGAATCGATCTGGCGTGGCGTGGCCGACCAGCGCTCGCGCGGTGTATTTCGTGGTGCGATCGTGGTTGCCGAGGGCGCCGACGGCAGCGACGCCAGCCTCAGCAACAAGAATCTTCTGCTGTCGACGCAGGCCGAGATCGATACCAAGCCTGAGCTGGAAATCTACGCCGACGAAGTCAAGGCGGCGCACGGCGCCACGGTCGGCCAACTTGACGAACGAGCCTTGTTTTACCTGCGTTCGCGCGGCATTCCATTGGCTGAAGCACGTAGCCTTTTGACGGCTGCATTCTGCCGCGCGGTATTCGCGTCGATGCCAAACGAAGCCCTGCGCGATCATATTTCGCAACTGCTGCTTCTGCAGCTGCCCGCCGATCAGGTCGCCTGAGCGGCCAGCGAGTTCTCATCATGAATGCTCAAGCCCAGCTAGCCACCGCTTTCGACGTCGAACGCATCCGCGCGGACTTTCCGTTGCTCAAGCGCACTGTGCACGGCAAGCCGCTGGTGTATTTCGACAACGCCAATACCAGCCAGAAGCCGGTAACGGTGATCGAGGCAATCGATCGGCACTATCGCGAGCACAATGCCAACGTCGCGCGGGCCGTGCATCAGCTGGGCGAAGAGGCGACGGCGGCGTACGAAAGCGCTCGTGATGGCCTGGCACGCTTTATCAATGCCGGTTCGCGCAATGACATCGTGCTGACTTCCGGCACGACGCAGTCGATCAACCTGGTGGCGTATAGCTACGCGTTGCCGCGCCTGAAGGCGGGCGATGTGATCCTCACCACGGTGATGGAGCACCACGCCAACATCGTACCCTGGCAGCTTGTCGCGGCGCGCAGCGGGGCGACCGTCAAGGCGGCACCGATCGACGAGCGGGGCGAGCTGATCCTCGAGGAGTTCTTCAAGCTGCTCACGCCGGACGTAAAGCTCGCTTGCGTCGCGCATGTATCCAATGTTCTAGGTACGGTCAATCCGGTGCGCGAGATTGCCCGCGAATGCAGGAAGCGTGGCATTCCCTTGCTGGTCGACGGCTCGCAGGCCGTGCCGCATCGACCGGTGGACGTGCAGGCGCTCGGCTGCGATTTCTACGCGGTCACCGGCCACAAGATGCTCGGCCCGACCGGCACGGGTGCCTTATGGGCCAAGCGCGAACATCTGCAAGCGATGCCGCCCTTTTTCGGCGGCGGCGAGATGATTCGCGAAGTGAGCTTCAACGGCACCACGTTCGCCGAGCCACCGCACAAGTTCGAAGCGGGGACGCCCAATATCGCTGGCTTCGCGGGATTGTCGGCGGCGATGGACTACGCCCAGTCCGTTGGGTTCGACGCGATTCATGCGTGGGAACAGCGGTTGCTTGCCTATGCCACGGAGCGCCTGCGCGATATCCCGGGCCTGCGCATCATCGGCGAAGCCAAGGAAAAGGAACCGGTGATTTCGTTCCTGATCGAGGGCGCACAGGCGACCGACCTGGCCACTTTGCTGGACCTGGAAGGTGTCGCCGTGCGTTCGGGCCACCACTGCGCTCACCCGTTGATGCAGTTCTATGGGGTTCCGGCGACGTTGCGTGCGTCGCTGGCGTTCTACAACACACGTGAAGAAATCGATTCCTTCATTGCTGCGCTGCTGAAGGTGCGCAAGCTGTTGCTTTGAGGATAGTTTTTACACGCGGTTGCACCACGGCCTGTCGCGATTATTCGTAGCGCGGAAATACGCTAAAGTCAGAACCTGCCACGACAGGGATGGCGCCTGGGGAGGACGTGATGCAGCTTGTTTTTGATAGGTTCGGCGTGGCCCGCTGGACGACCTGGCTTTGCGTCGCGCTGTTTCTCTGTGTTGGGCTGCTTTCGACAGCGGCCGGGGCACAGGACGTTCCAGAACTCCATGGGCGAGTCAATGACTATGCCGGTGTGCTGGGCGATACGTCCGCACTGGAAACCAAGCTCGCCGCCGAAGAACAACGCGCCGGCAATCAGGTCGTAGTGCTGACTGTGGCCGATCTTGGTGGCCAGGATATCGAGACCTACGCCAACACGGCTTTCCATCAATGGCGGCTAGGGCACAAGGGCGTCGATAACGGTGTCTTGATCGTGCTCGCGGTCAAGGACCGACGCGCACGCATCGAAGTCGGCTACGGCCTGGAAGGTGACCTGACCGACGTCGCCAGCTCACTGATCCTGCGTGAGCAGATGCACCCGTTCTTCGCACAAGGCGACTATGCCGGCGGCATCAACGCAGGTGTCGATGCTGTGCTGGGAGTGCTTGCGGGCGCCACGGTTACGGGCACGCCTGAAACCACGCCGCATCGGGAACACGTGCCGATCTGGGTGTCGATCTTCCTGGTGGCGCTCACCGTGTTTTTCAGCTTGATGGCGGCCAGCGGTGGCGGCTTGGCGACGCTGTGGGTCACGCCGCTATGCAGTATTTTTCTGTTCGTGCTTTGGCCGTGGTATTGGGCTCTCGCGGTCTTGCTCTGCTGCCTGACGGGCGTCTTTGCGTTGCGTCGGCAAAGCATGCGCAAGGCGTTTACGCGCAAGGGGACAGTCAGGAAGGCATTTGCATCGAGTCGACTCACTGATTGGCCACCCTCGTTCCGGGAGATCATGCTTTGGAATGGCGCCTGGATGTCCATAGGCCCCAGGTCGTCGTCCAGCAGCGATAGCTCGAGTTGGAGCAGCTCGAGTTCGTCCAGTGACTGGTCGTCGTCCTCGTCGTCGGATTCGAGTTTTTCCGGTGATGGTGGTGATTCGGGTGGTGGCGGCTCGTCCGATAGCTGGTAGAACGCTGGCGGCGAGCGCCGCCAGCGTATCGAGCATTACCAGATCTTCACCTGCTTATCGCTGGCGCGGACCATGTTCGAGCCGGCCTTGCACTGAAACGCTTGCGCAAAAGCGGCCATGTTCGACGGTGCGCCGATGGCGCGGAACTGCGCCGGTGCGTGCGGATCGGTATTGAGTGAGGTGAGCTGCGCTTCCGGGCGAATGTTGCCGCGCCATACACGGGCCCAATTGAGGAAGAAGCGCTGGTCCTGCGTATAGCCGTCGATCTTTTCGTTGGCTTCTTTGGGATTGTTCTTCAAGGCCATCTGCAAGGCATCGTAGGCGGCATTGAGGCCGCCGAGATCGCCGATGTTCTCGCCCATGGTCAGCTGGCCGTTGACGAACTTGCCAGGTAGCACCTCATAACCGTTGAACTGAGCGGCCAGCTTGGCAGTGCGCTCTTCGAACGCCTTGCGATCGGCGTCGGTCCACCAGTTGACGTTGTTACCCTTGGCGTCGAACTTGCTGCCCTGGTCGTCGTAGCCGTGGCCCATTTCATGGCCGATCACTGCACCGATACCGCCGTAGTTGAGTGCGTCATCGGCGGTCGCCGAGAAGAACGGGGGCTGCAGGATCGCCGCGGGGAAGACGATCTCGTTCTTCTGCGAGTTGTAGTACGCATTGACGGTTTGCGGCGTCATGCCCCATTCGGTACGGTCGACCGGCTTGCCGATCTTGTTGACCATATAGTCGTAGTTGAACTTGTCCGCAGCGCGGACGTTGGCGAAGTAGTTGTCCGGCGTCAGCTGCAGGCCGCTCCAGTCGCGCCACTTGTCCGGGTAGCCGATCTTGGGCACGAAGGTCGCCCACTTTTCCAGCGCCTTCTGCTTGGTCTCGGCGCTCATCCATTCAAGGTTCTCGATGCGCGACTTGTATGCGGCGCGCAGATTGTTCACCAGTTGCTCGGCGCGTTGCTTGGAGTCGGGCGAGAAATTCTTTGCGACATAGAGCTCGCCGAGCGCCATGCCCATGCTCTCGTTGACCGTTCCCAGGGAAATCTTCCAGCGTGCCTCCATCTCCTTCTGGCCGTTCAGGGTGCTCCTGTTGAAGGCGAAATCTTCCTGCTGGAACGGTTTGGACAGGTAGGCCGCGGCCTGATTGATCGCATGGAAACGCAGGTAGGCCTGCCACTGTGCCGCTGGCACATCGGTAAGCATCTTGTCCACTTCACCGAAGAATTTCGGTTGCGATAACGAGAAGCCATCCGTGACGTCTGCATGCTGCGTCTTGAAGAACACGGCCCAATCAAAATGCGGCGTCACCTTGTCGGCATCGGCGATGCTGATGAAGTTATAGCGATTTTCCGGCTTGCGCATTTCGGTCGGAGGCAGCGAGATCGCTGCCAGACGAGTTTCGAATTTCATCACCGCATCGGCCTGCGCTTTGGCGTCTGCAGCCGACACGCCAGTCAGCTGCAGCAGCTTGGCGATGTGCGCGACATAGGCGGTGCGGATCTTTTCGTAGTCCGGCTTGGTGTAGTAATCGGGGGTAGGCAGACCCAGGCCGCCCTGGCCGGCATAGGCGATCTGCTTGTCCGAATCCTTGAAGTCGGCGTTGCCGCCGAAGCGGAACAGGACCGGGGTACCCTGGGCGTAGGCGTCGCCGATATACGCGGTGATATCGGCCGGGGTTTTCAGCGAGGCGATGCGTGCCAGTTGCGGCTTGATCGGGTCGAAGCCGGCCTTGTCGATGGCCGCTTCGTTCATGCCGGTGGCATAGAGGTAACCGATCTTCTGCTCGATCGAGCCGGACTTGGCGTCTGCCGCGCTCTTGGCAGCGGCTTCGACGATGGCCCGCTGGGCCTTGAGGCTGTCCTCACGCAGGGCATCGAACGAGCCCCAGCGCGTGCGGTCGGCGGGGATCGGGTTGGCGGCGACCCATTTTGCATTGACGAAGCCGTTGAAGTCGGAGCAGGGGTCGATCTTGCTGTTCAGATCCTGGATGTTGAACGTGTCCGTCGCGGCTGCGGCGGCACCGCAAAGGCTTAAGGCCACCGCGAAGGCCAGCGGCCTGAGAAGGTTCTTTTTCATGTGTGCTCCCACTTTAAGATCAGTCCACGTTGCCCGAGCCCCACGCGCGGGCAAAACAAGGCAGGCTAGGCAGTGGGCAGCCGCTGCCGACAGTGTCGAAGGTCATTGATGCAGTGCGCTGCGCGGTTATCATGTGCAGATGTCACACGCTACCTCGCTCAGCTTCCGGCCGGCCGTTGCGGCCGATGTCACCGCCATCGTGCCCCTGGTCGAATCCGCCTACCGCGGCGAATCGGGCCTGCGCGGCTGGACCACCGAATCGCACCTGCTCGACGGTCAACGTACCGATTCGCCGGCTGTGGCGGCCATCATCGCAGCGCCTGACAGCATGGTGCTGCTTGCCGAATGTAATGGCGCGTTACAGGCTTGCTGCCAACTGGAACGGCAGGAGCGGGCCGGTTACTTCGGCATGTTTGCGGTCGTTCCGACATTGCAGGGCGCCGGTATCGGCAAGGCGGTATTGGCCGAAGCCGAACGGTTCGCACGCGAAACCTGGGGCTGTGACACGATGCGCATGACGGTGATCGAACAGCGCCTGGAATTGATTCAATGGTACGAGCGGCGCGGCTATCGGCTGACCGGCGAGTATCAACCGTTCCCGTATGGCCAGGAACGCTTCGGTATCCCGCGTCGCGATGATCTGCGTTTTGTCGTGCTTTCCAAGTCATTGACGGTGCCGGCATGAACGACTGGATCTACGTTGGCACGCGCAGCGAATTGCTGCCCGGCGAGTTCAAGGTGGTATGGGACGGTGATACCGCTATCGCCGTCTACAACATCGATGGCGATCTCTACGCGGTCGAAGACGTATGCACCCACGATGGCGGCGAACTGGCCGGCGGGCCGTTGCATGGCTTCGAGGTGGAGTGCCCGAGGCATGGTGCGCGGTTCGACTTGCGCAACGGCGAGGTGACCTGTCCTCCCGCATACGAGCCGGTGGCGTGTTTCCCGGTGCGCGAAGAGCACGGTGGGATCTGGACCAAGGATGATCGCGGGTGATCTGTGGGGCGGTTTTTCTGGCGCTTCTGAGGTACGCCGAATTGCTGCGCGAGCGTCGTTGGGCTGAGGGCTTAAAGCTTCGACGTCTTTTCAACTTCGTCAATTCGGCGAATGCTGGAAGTACTTTTCAGCAGCCAGGCAATCACTGTCCTGTCGATGCTGTCTTCGAAACCCGACACAGACTGCTCGCTGCGCATCGCTTGAAGAGCCCCCTCACCCCAACCCTCTCTCCCGGCAAGCCAGGGGAGAGGGAGCGGGTCGTGCAAGTGCGAAACACCGAGGTCACCTCAGTCGCTCTCCTCTCCCCTGGTTTCACCGGGAGAGGGTTAGGGTGAGGGGGCTTTAAGTCCTCAGCACCACGACGCCTCGCGCAGCAATCCGGTGTACCTCAGAAGCGCCAGAAGTGTCCCCTGACGATTCGAGAGGCGGCACGAACGGTTTTATCCTTCAACGCTGCTCGGAGCTCTGGCTCGCAAGGCCATTCTCTCTTTTATCTCTTGCCGCAGGCATAGATTGGCGTCGAAAGCCGGCGTGTGCGCCCGTTTCTCTTGTGGCCTGGTTACTTTCTCTTTACTCCGGACCTGAAGGCCCTCCGCCCTCCGGGCCGGTTTCGCCGTTCGCATGCTGCCTCGTTGTGCTTTGGAAGCTGGATTCGTGTTGGCCTCGTCCTTGCCTGTGTGGTTGGGCGACCTGGCCGCCTACGCAGTGGGCGTTTCACTCACGTGCCGGCGAGCAAGTCACGTTCTCTTTGCTGGCCCACGCTTGCGCGTAGTCCACCTAGAGCCCAACCTACAACGACTCAATCACCACGGACTTACGAAAGTCCGATACCTTCTTGCCGAACGCGTTGACAGGAACTTCGACGTATCGATGCACAAGGAAGGCGATGAGTACGGCCAGGCCAAGGCTGATCATCCATGCGAACGTATAGGGAATGCCCTTGTCGATCAGGATGGGCATGCTGACGTATCCGATCATCGAGTGAATCAGATAGAGCGGGAAACTTATGTCTGCCACGAAATCGAGGATCTTGTTGTCCTTGAATCGGTGCCGAAGGAGATAGCAAGACCAGAACAGCGCCAATGCATAGGTGTAGTTCTTCACCAGCGGCCCGAGAAATTCATGTTCATAGAACGCGTTGATCGTTACGAACAGGGCATAGACGATGGCTCCATAGCCCAGTGCGGCGCCGGTGCTGATTTCGTTATAGAGGGCGTAGTAGAACAGGCAGCCCAAGAGCATGAAGCTAATGTATTTCGTGTCCGAGATCAGATACGAAAAAGAAGATTCCGGGCTCTGGCCGTGCGTGGAAAAATAAGCCGCGACGCAGCATAAGGTCAGAAATGCGATGCAAAGCGAGATAACACGATGAGCCCGTTTGCCGATGAGGAATATCACGGCAACGATGATGTAGAACTTGATCTCGACAGCCAGCGACCAGCATACGAAGTCCAATGACGCTATGCCCGCTGCGCTATGCAACAGCGACAGGTTCCGTAGCAGAAACGGCCAGCTGATGCGGTCGGGCAACGGTGTCGACCAGTACCACGAGCAAACAAGATACATGGCGAGGGAAATCGCCAGGCAGGACCAGTAAACCGGATAGATGCGGAAAAACCGTCGCATCAGAAATTTCCCGGTCGACAGGTTTCTCAGGCTGATTGGAATGACCAGCCCGCTTATCAGGAAAAAGACAGCGACGCCGAATACGCCGTAGAAGAGTTGGCCTACCGGCGGCGCGAGCACATGCCGCGTGTAACCGGGCTGTGCCGGCGTGAAACTGGTGGGCACCCCGATGATCGAGCGCACGGTGGGGGAGAAGAAGATGCCCCAATAGTGATACACGACGACCGATAGAGCGGCAATGGCGCGTAGTTGATGGGCGAATCTGAGCTTCATGATGGGTGTCGGTCGCTAGCTCGTTACTTGCGTTTTTCCGCCACCCACCATCAAAAGCGATAGACGAATCCCAATGATGTGGTCAGCTGGTTGGCCGAACCGAAGCGTTTTACCAGGGAGCTGTCGGCGGCATCGCCTAGCAGGCGTGCATAATCCACCGACAGCAGCACCGCCGTACGCCGGGTTACCGGGATCAGCGCGTCGTATTCCAGCTCGATCTGCTGGCTGCCGGCACCCGGATCCCATGCGTAGGTGCCAAGTCGGGCCGCTTGCGTTGCATTGACGCCGAAGAAACGTTGCATGGCCGGTGCATTCATCGCCTGCCACTGTAGCTGTACGGATTCCTCGATGCCCCAAAATGGCGGCAGCCCGCTATCGATGTAGAGGTTCAGATAAGCGCCGGCACCCTGGGTGTCGTGGCTCAGCGTCGCACCGAAATTCATCACGTCGTTGGGGTGGTATTCGATATAGCCGCCCGCATTGAGGCGCGGTGACAGCGAGTCGACGTTTCCGGCCAGGCGCGAGCCGAGATCGTCATGGCTGCGGCCCCACATGTAGTTGCCGTAGAAGCCGCCTTGCCAGCCATCGTGGTGAATGAAATCGACGGTAAGCCCGTCCGATGTGGACAAGGTGATGTTCTTGTACAACGTCACCTGGATAAACGGTGCCAGTTGATCGCGGTGATTGTCCGAACCTATCCACCCCGGCATCCGCATCACGCCGGCGCCAACGTAGTTGGTGAACTCGCCGGTCGACTCGTTATCGGCGCGTGCGAGCGATGGTAGACAGGTCAAACCGATACAAGATGCCAACAAGGCTAGTGCCGGCCGATGCTTCGATATCACGATGCGGGCGTTCCTGCCTTGTTGCTGGCCGGGAAGCGTACGAGCACGCGTTGCCCGATACGCAGCGACGCCGGCGGCGTCTGGTCGAATACCAGGACGCATTCCACCGAGCGGGTGGTCGAGCGAACCATGGGGTCTTCTTCCAGCGTGCTGGCGCCGAATACGGCGCCGATGCGCAGCACGCGCGCATGCAACGGTGTCCCGCCGTTGCCGCCATCATCGAGTATCTCGGCCTGCATACCTTCATGCACGACGCCGACGAAGGATTCATTGAGTTCGGCCCGAACGATTCGCGGTGCATCGGGCAGTAGCACGAATGCTGGGCCTGACGCCGTGGAGACGGTGGCACCGGGCTGGATGGTGCGACTGACGATCTGGCCATCGACCGGCGCATTGAGGCTGCGCTGCGTGAGCTCATAGCGGGCCGCCACGAGTTTCTGTGCCGCCAGGGTGCCTGCGGCGCGAGCGTTTTCCAGCTCGCCCTGCAATTGGTCGGCGGCCTGGCGCGCATCGTCTGCGCTCTGGCCGTCCGCTGCACCGGCCGCTGCGGCGCTGGCCAGGCGTTGTGCGCGTTGTTGTGCTGCCTTGATACGTGTCTGCAGCAACGTTGCCTGCGCTTGCGCCTGCTGTTGTTCGGCCTGCGCGGCATCGACGGCCAGTTGCGCCGGCTGCGTGTCCAGCCGCGCGAGCAACTGGCCTTTGTGTACGTTGTCGCCCTCGTGCACCTTGATCTCGGCGACGATGCCATCGCGAGGCATCGCCAGGCGCAGCAGGCCGCCCTCGATATCGACGTGGCCGCGTGCGACAGCCTGGTACGCCGGAGCGGCAGCCTGCGCTGCCGTCTGGTTCGGGTCCTTGCCCGAGCAGGCCGCCAGGCTGACGGCCGCGATCAACAGCAGCGACGGGTAAAACAAACGCGAACTCATGTGGAAGGTTCCTCGATATCGTCGCCGGCGGCACCGGTCGCGATGGCTGGCCGATGATCGCTCAATATGCGGCCATCCTCCATGGTCAGGACGCGGTCGGCGTGGCCGACCAAGCGTGGGTCGTGCGTGACGCAAAGCACCGTAGTGCCGTGCGTGCGGGCGATGCGGTGCAGGATGTCGATGACGATCTGGCCGTTGGCAGCATCCAGTGCGCTGGTCGGCTCGTCGGCGAACAACAGCTCCGGCTCCTTGGCCAGTGCGCGCGCGATCGCCACGCGCTGTTTCTCGCCGCCGGAGAGCTCGGATGGACGCAGTTCCATGCGCGGCCCCAGGCCGACTTCTTCGAGCGAACTGGCGGCTCGCCGGCGCGCTTCCGCGTCGGACAGGCCCAGGTAGCTCAGCGGGAGCGCAACCTGTTCCAGCGCATTCAGGGCAGGAAACAGGTTGAAACCCTGGAATACGAAGCCGGTGTGATGCAGGCGAAAACGCTCCAGCTCACGCGTATTCAATATGCCCAGGTCCTGGCCAAGTGCGCTCACGTCGCCCTGGTCGGGTCGTTGCAGGCCGCTCAGGATCGAGAGCAGGGTACTTTTGCCGCAACCGGACGGACCGGAAATCAGGGTCAGTTCGCCCGCGCCCACGTCCAGGCTAAGGTCCTGCAGCACGGCCGAGCGGAGCTTCCCGGTAGTAAATGCCTTGCTCACGCTGCGCGCTTGCAGCGATGTCGATGGAATGGATGGCAGGCTCGACATCGGTTATCTCAACAGGGTAGCCGGATCGGCGCGGCGCAGGCTGCGCATCGCGGCGAGGCCCGAGACGATCGCCAGGCCGAGAATCAGTACGACGCAGGCGATGATCGCGACAAACGAAAATGCCACCGGCACGCTGTAGCTACGCGCCAACAGGAACAGCAACCCGCCCAGCGCGAGACTGCCGAGCAGGCCCAGCGCGCCGACCCAGAACGCCTGCTCGAGCACGACTTTGCGCAGTTCGCCGACTCCGACGCCCAGAGCGTTCAAGGTGGCGTATTCGCGCACGGAACCGACGACGGCAGCGACCAGTGTCTGGCTGGTAATCACCGCGCCGACCAGGAAGACGATGCCGGCCAGGAACAGCACGGCCGCGCCGGCGCCGGTGTCCAGCATCCAGTACATTTTCGAGCGGCGTGCAAAATTCTTGGCCGTCCAAACTTCATAAGGACCAAAGCTGGTGGCACCGCGCAGGCGCTTGGCCACCAGGTGCGCGTCAGCCGGGTTGCGCAACTTGGCGACGAAGTAGGTCATGCGACCCACATTGCCCGAATCGGTATCCAGATCGCGCGCGGTAGCGAGCGAAGCCACCACATTGACGCCTCCGAGTGCGCGCAGGCCACTGCCCACGCCGACTACCTGTACGCGACGGCCGTTGATGATGGCGCTGTCGCCGACATTGACGCCCAGGCTGCTCAGGTCGGCGCGGTCGACGACCACGGCGTTGGGCTCGTTCAAGCGCTGCCGCAACTCGGGTGACAGCGCCTGTGAAAACATCAGGCCATCCGGGCGCGGGTCGATGCCCGACACAAATACCGATACGCCGCCGTTGTCACTGGGGCCACGCCAGTCGGCATCGACCCAATGGAATGGCTCGACGCGGCTTACCGCCGGGTCCATCAGCAGGCGCATTTCCACATCGGTGTCGATCGAGCGGCCCAGGTTGACACTCTGCGTGCCCGGATAGCCTGCCCAAAGGTCCGCCGACGATCCGGTGATATAGACGCTGGCGCTGCCGAAGATACCCAGCACCAACGCGGCCTGCAGCAGTTGCAGCAAGCCGGCAAAGCACACGGCGAGGATGGCGGGAAGAAAGCGGCGCCATTCGTAGACGAGTGTCTTGCGTGCGAGGGCAACCATCAGTTCTTGCCCGTCGCGTGGACATCGATCGGCTTATCGGCCGCGATCGGTGCGCCGCCCAGTGCCTTGTAGAGTGACACGTAAGCCAGGTCACGCGCGGCGCGAGCGCTGATCAGTTCGAGCTGGGCGCGTTGTTGTTCGATCAGGCTGTCCTGCAGATCGAGCGTGCTGCCCAGGCGCAGTTCGGTGCGCTTGCGGGCAGCCTCGGTGCTCTGGTCCAGGGAGTCGAACGCCGACTGTGAAAACTGTTCGCGCCCACGCAACTGCTCCAGGTCGCCCATCGCCATTTCGACTTCAGCCACGCCTTGCAATACAGCCTGGCGGTATGCCAACACGGCCGCCTGCAGTTGATGATCCTTGGCGTGCGCGGTGGCCAGTCGCTGGCCCCAGTCGAACAGAGGCATGTCGATCACCGGGCCGATCGAGAAAATGCCTTCGCCGGTATGCACGCGGTGGTTGCGCGCGATGTTGGTGGACCATTGCAGCGACGTGCCGATACCGATATGCGGAAGCACATCGGCGTGGCTCAGGCCCGCCTCGCCGGCGGTACGCAGTACCTCGGCCTCGGCGGCGGCGATTTCGGGCCGGGTGCGCAGCAGGTCGCCGGGTGCCTTGGTGACTTGCCAGTCGCCCAGTTGCGGTTGCGGGCCCGGTTGCAGCCATGCTTCGTCGGGTTCGTCCTGGCCCAGCAACACCGCCAGTTGTTGTGCGCTGTTGTTGATGGCTTGCTGCGGCTCGGCCAGAACGGCCTGGGCGCGTGCAAGTTCGGCATTGGCTCGGGCCACTTCGGCCGGCGGGCTGAGCTTCAATTGTTCGCGCACGCCGAGCAAGCGTACTTTTTCCTGCTGCGCATCACGCATCGAGGTGAGGGTGCGCATCTGTTGTTGGGCTGAGCGCAGCTCGACCCAGCGCCGCGTTACCTCGGCAACCAGGGAGACGCGCGCACCGCGCACGGCGGCAGCGGCCTGGTCTTCCTGGCCCTGGGTGACGCGACCGGAGTTTTTCCAGGTACCGAAAAGCGGCAACTCCCACAATGCGTCGAAGCCGACCACGAAGAACGACGCGCTGGTATCGGGGTCGATGACGTCGTTGGTGCGCAGGCTGAGCGACGGCAGGTAGCTGTCATGGCTATGGCCGTTCAAGATGCGCGCGGCGCGCAGGCGCTCCGCTGCCTGGCCCAGGTCCAGGTTGTTCTGCAGGGCGCGATCGATCAGGACATCCAGCTCGGGATCACCCAGCGCCTTCCACCAGTCGCGCAGGTCGGCCTGGGCCGGGCGCGCATCCGAAGGCATGTTGCGCCAGGCATCGGGCACGGACGGTTTCAGCGCGGGAAGGGGGGCAGCAGTGCAGCCGGCCAATAACACCAGGCCCATACACAGCAGCCATGGCGATCCGCCAGGCGGGAGCCATCGCCGTGGTGCGGCGCCGTACCATGAGTGCAGCTTGAACGGAAACAGGGCGAAACTCCCGAGGCCTGCGACGAGGAAAGCCATCAGATGACGAGGGTTGCCGCGAGTTGCCAGCCGGTATCCGTCGCCATGGGCGAGGTCGGCCGGACCCAGCCGGCGTCTGCCGCCAGCCCAGGGGCTTTAGACAGAGGAGAAGCATAACCGCTGAACCTTGACGCCGTCCTTAGCGCAGCCCCGATTATCGCAATCATTTATGAATAAAAAAGGCAGTGATGGCAAAAGAAAGGGGGCCGAAAGGGGGGTACACCCAAGATGCGCCATCCCTAGAGTTGGAGTGGCGTGCGTGACTGCGTGGAAAATCCTCTGCGATTTCGATGGCACCATTTCCGTCGAAGACGTGATCGACTCGCTGCTGGATCGTTTCGGCCGTCCCGGTTGGGAGACGCTGGAGCGGGATTGGCGTGCGGGCAAGATCGGCTCACGTGAGTGCATGACCGGGCAGGTGGGCTTGCTCGAGATGACCCAGGTCGAGCTGGACAAGCACCTCTCCACACTGTGGATCGACCATGCCTTTCCGGATTTCGTCGCCAAGGCGCGTGAACTGAATACGCCGATCCGGGTAGTCAGCGACGGCCTCGATTACGCCATTCACCAGATCCTGGGCCGTTACGGCCTGGATGACCTGCCCTTGGCCGCCAATCACCTGGCACCGGCCACGCCGCCGCGCCAGTGGCAGCTGACCTCGCCGTTCCAGGCCGAAGGCTGCCGCAGCGGCACCTGCAAGTGCGCCTGCGTCGAGCAGGCTCGTCAGGGTGGCCACAAGACGCTGCTGATCGGTGATGGTGCGTCCGACTTCTGTGCCGCCGACCGCGTCGATTTCGTGTTTGCCAAGCACCGCCTGATCGAGCACTGCCGCCATGCCGGCATTCCTTATGTGCCGATCACCGGCTTCGAGGATGCCCTGGAACTGTTGCCCAAGTTGCTCGATGGCAGCCTCACCGAATACATCGTCCCCGCGGTAGCCACAGCTGCGATCCGCTAAGTCCCCCTTTGCCTGAACCTGAAAAATTCGGATTTCTCTCGATGAATGTTTACGACAAGAACGCGGACGTCGTGATCGACGACGCGCAGCTGCTTGCTGACGAAGCCCAATACAGCTCGTTCGGCGACACCGTGCATTACGTGGACCCGCCCAAGATCTTCCGCCACGGCGAGGGCAGCTACATGTACGACACGGCCGGCGTGCCGTTCCTCGACCTGCAGATGTGGTATTCGGCGGTCAATTTCGGTTACGGCAACAAGCGCCTGAACGAGACGCTCAAGCGCCAGATCGATGTGTTGCCGCAGGTTGCCAGCCAGTACCTGCACCAGACCCGCATCCAGCTCGCCAAGACCATCGCGGTCGACGCGCAGGAAAAGTTCGGCCTGAAGGGCCGCGTGCACTTCAACGTCGGTGGCGCGCAGGCGGTCGAAGATTCGCTCAAGCTGGTGCGTAACTACTCCAACGGCAAGAGCCTGATGTTCGCCTTCGAAGGCGGTTACCACGGCCGTACGCTGGGGGCCTCGTCGATCACATCGAGCTACCGCTACCGTCGCCGTTTCGGCCACTTCGGCGAGCGCGCGATGTTCATCCCGTTCCCGTATCCGTTCCGTCGCCCGAAGGGCATGACGCCGGAAGAGTATTCGGATGCCTGCGTGCGCCAGTTCGAGCGCCTGTTCGAAACCGAATACAACGGCGTTTGGGATCCCAAGGTCAATCAGGCCGAGTACGCCGCGTTCTACGTCGAGCCGATCCAGGGCACCGGCGGCTATGTGATCCCGCCGAAGAATTTCTTCAAGGACTTGAAGAAGGTGCTGGACAAGTACGGCATCCTGATGGTCGTCGACGAAATCCAGATGGGTTTCTGGCGTACCGGCAAGCTGTGGTCGATCGAGCACTTTGGCGTGACGCCGGATGCGATCGTCTTCGGCAAGGCGCTGACCAATGGACTCAACCCGTTGTCCGGCCTGTGGGCGCGCGAAGAACTGATCAACCCGACCATCTTCCCGCCGGGTTCGACCCACTCGACCTTCAACTCCAACCCGCTGGGTACCTCGCTGGGTCTGGAAGTGATCAAGATGGGTTACGAGCTGAACTACGAGAAGACCGTGGCCGAAAAGGGAGCGCACTTCCTCGATGGTTTGAAGGACCTGCAGAAGCGCCACAAGGAAATCGGCGACGTCGATGGCCTGGGCCTGGCGCTGCGTGCGGAAATCTGCACCGATGACGGCTTTACGCCGAACAAGGCGCTGCTCGACAAGATGGTCGATATCGGCTTGGCCGGCGACCTGCAGCACAATGGCAAGAAGATCGGCCTCGTGCTCGATGTCGGCGGTTGGTACAAGAATGTCATCACCTTCGCTCCGTCGCTGGATATCAGCCACGAAGAAATCGACCTGGCCATGGCGCTGCTCGACCAGCTGCTGACCAAGGCGAAGAAGGCCATGTAAGTTTCCGGGGCGCGCACGACGGTTCGTCGCGCCCCGTCTTTTTATGTCCGTAGTTTCCCGTGCAGGGGAAGTGTGACAGCGGCGGCGCCTTCGGGGCGTCGCCGTTTTTTTTGCCTGCGTTGCCGATGCTGCGCGCCATGGTGGTGGGCGAGGGCGATGTGGCGGGGCTTTTAAGGTTTTTATAAGCGGCGGCCGGGATAATCGCTCGCGCCATGGCGACGTGGCTCATGAAGGCTTCGGCATGCATATTTTGGTGGTAGAGGACGATGTGCCGCTGGGTAGCGCGATCCAGTGCGCCCTGACGCGCCTGAGTTACACGGTCAGCTGGTTCCGCGATGGCCGTGAAGCCAGCCTGGCGCTGCGTGACCAGACCGCCGATCTGGTATTGCTCGATCTTGGCCTGCCCGGCAAGGACGGCTTCGACCTGCTGGTGGAGGCGCGCCGCATGCACGTAAAGACGCCGATCATCGTGATGACGGCGCGCGATGGCCTGGACGCCCGGGTTCGTGGCCTGGATGCCGGTGCCGACGATTACCTGATCAAACCCTTTCACCTGGATGAGCTGGCGGCGCGTATCCGTTCGCTGGCGCGAAGGGCGCAGGGTCTGGCGGCCAATAGCATCCAGGTGGGGACGATCGGGATGGATCTGGGCACGCTCCAGGTCACGTTCCGTGGCGAGCCTGTGGAATTGACCAAACGGGAATTTTCGCTGCTGCAGATATTGATGGAACGCGCCGGTCGCATCGTGCGACGCGAAAGCCTGGAAAACTCGCTCTACGGCCTGGACACCGACGTGGGTACCGGCGCATTGGACGTGCTGATTCACGCGCTGCGCCGCAAGCTGAGTTTCGACACGATCAAGACCGTCCGCGGCTTTGGTTACATGATTCCGCTGGAACCCAAATGAGCGCGCCAAGCCTGAGTTCCAGGTTGCGCTGGTTGATCATCGCGGTGCTGGCGGCGGTGTTGGTGCCGCTGGCTATCCTGAGTTTCAAGCGCACCTTGTCGGAAGTGGATGAGCTTTCCGATGGCCGCCTTGCACAATCGGCGCGCACGCTCGATGTGCTGATCGAGCACGCGGGCGTGGACGTCCTGCGCAGCAAGGACGGCGAAATGGTGCAGGTGCCGATCAAGCCGGCCGATGCCAACACGTTGACGTTGTATGGGCACACCTACGAATCGGAAGTGGGATTCCAGGTGTTCGACGCTCATGGCCAGATGATGCTGGCCACGGCGAATCTTGCAACGATGCTGCCGCCCGCGCCTCACGAGGTCGGATTTCAGGATGTGCGCCATGGCGGTTACCGCTGGCGGGTATTCACGCTGGCGAGCAATCCCGACGGCGTCACTATCCGCGCGGCCGAACGCTACGACAGCCGGCACGACATCACCCAGGCGTTGTTGATCGAGCATGGAGTGCCCTTGATCATCGGCCTGCCATTACTGGCATTGCTGGTGGGGCTGGCCGTGCGTCGTGGGCTGCGACCGTTGTCGCGCCTGGCGCAATTGCTGTCGGCGCGCGAGGTCGGCAGCCATGCGCCGGTACTCCTGCCGAACGCACCGCAGGAGTTGCAGCCCGTACTGGCTGCGTTGAACGACCAGCTTTCGCGCCTCGACGATGCGCTGGAGCGCGAACGCCGCTTCAGCGCCGATGTCGCCCATGAGCTGCGCACGCCGCTGGCATCGACGATGATCAATCTGGAAAACGCGATGGCCAGCAGCGATCCTGCCGAGGCCGGCGCTGCCTTGCATGGTGCGCAGGAATGCCTGGTATCGCTGGCGAGACGCACCGAGCAGTTGTTGGCGTTGGCGCGCCTGGAATCGAGCCTGCACGCAACGCAGCGGACGAGCATCGATCTGGCCTCCGTCGCGACCGGCGTGATCGAGGAGATGGCGCCATTGATTGCCGACAGCGGCGTGGAGCTCAGTCTCTTGCCGTTGCCCGGCGACTTGATCGTGCAGGGTGAAGAAACCGCACTGCGCGCGCTGTTGCGCAACCTGATCGAGAACGCGCTGCGACACGTGCCGGCGGGCGGTCAGGTTCAGCTGTCGATGGAGAAGACCGCGCTGGATGTCTGGATCGATGTGGTCGACGACGGGCCGGGCATTCCACCCGAGCGCCGAGAGGAAGTGTTTGCCCGCTTTCATCGCGAATCCAGCAGCCGTGGCGAAGGTTACGGCCTGGGGTTGTCGATCGTGCAGCGTGCCGCCCAGTTGCACGGCGCGACCATCCAGTTGCTCGACTCGCCGTTTGGCCATGGCTTGCGCGTTCGGGTGGCCATTCCTCGTGAGGTCGAGTCGGGGTGAAGCCGGCCACCGGGCGGCCTGGAAAGAGGAAAAGCTGAGTTCGGAAGCCAACGGCGACGAGCTTTCCCCCTTTACCCTTATCAGCGCCAAAGGCGCGGCTTTACAGGCCGCGCAGCGGCCGACTTTACGCCTGCAGCAATAGCCCCTCATTTGCAAAGTCCGCGCTAAGACGCGGCCACTATGGTTGACCTCCATGTTTTCACCGGAGGCAGCGCGCCTTGTTTGTATCCACGGGACCGAAGGCAACTTTGCGAGGCGCCTCGCGCGCATGGCGATGGGGCGTATTGGCGTTGTTGTCGGGTTGCGCCACCTACCATCCCTTGCCGTTGCCCGAGCAAGCGCCTGCGAGCCCCGAAGTCGCCAGTCCGGCGGCGAATGGCCCGTTGAGCATGGCCGATGTGGAACGGCAGGTCCTTGAGCACAATCCGGATCTACGCACGGCGCGCGCGCAGCGCGCCGTGGCCCAGGCGCAGATGCTGCAGGCCTCGTTGTTGCCCAATCCTTCCTTGAATGGCAGCGCCGGCTATCTCATATCCGGCGTTGGCGATGCCACGGCCTGGACCGCCGGCATCAGCGAAGACATCCAGGCGCTGATCACCTTGCGGCCCCGTCGCGAAGCCGCGCGTGCGCAGGCCGCCCAGGTCGACGCGACGCTGCTGTGGGAAGAATGGCAGGTGATCGGCAAGGCACGCTTGCTGGTGGTGGATATCGTCGAGGACGAACGCCTGCTCGAAGTCCAGCAGCTCGCCCTGCAGCGACTGCAACAGCGCAGCGAACGGTTGCGTCACAGCGTTGCGCAGGGCAATAGCGAAAACATCACGGCCGCCCCCGATCTGGCCGCCGCTGCCGATGCGCAGGCCTCGCTGGACGACCTGCAGCGCCGACTGTTGTCGCAGCGGCACGCTTTGGCTGCATTGATGGGGTTGGCGCCGGACGCCATCATCGCCTTGCAGTCGCGAATCGATCTTGGTTCGCTGGATGGCGCGCAAGTACGCCAACAGGCCCAGACGCTGGCGCAGCGCCGTCCCGACCTGATCGCCCTGCAGTTGGGCTATCGCGCACAGGAGGCTCAGGTGCGTGCGGCGATCCTCGCACAGTTTCCGCCCTTGTCGTTCGGATACAGCGCGTCCCAGGACAATAGCCGTGTGCGCAACGGTGGCCCGGCGATCACGTTCGACTTGCCGATCTTCGATCGAAACCAGGGCAACATCGCGATCGAGCGCGCCACAAGGCAGCAGCTGCATGACGAATACACGCTGCGCCTGCAGACCTCGCGTGACGAGGTGCTGGCGTTGCTGGCCGAGCATATGCAGCTCGATACGCAACGAGCTGCGCTGGTTCCGCTGGATGCCGAAGCGGTGCATCGCATGGCGCAAGCCGATAGCGCCTGGCGCGCTGGCCTTATCGATATTCGCAGCTACGTAGACCTCGCTACCGCTGTTTCTACACGCCAGGCCACGATGATCGCCCTGGAAAAAAGCCAATACGAAGGGCAGGTGGCGTTGGCCACCCTGCTTGGCGCGGGTATGCCCGACGCGCTGCCACATGAGGTAACCGAGTGAACCGTCGTAGCTGTTATTTCTTGCCGTGGTTGCTGATCCTGGCTGGCTGCGGGCAGCAGGCCGATACTGCCGGGGAACCCGTGCACGCCGAGGTCCAGGCGACGACGGTGGCTCAGGCGAGCCTGCCCGATAGCGTGCCGGCCTACGGTATGGCGATACCGGCGCCAGATGCAAAGACCACGCTCAATGTACAGGCGGCGGGTACGGTGACCCATCTGGATACTTCGCCGGGCCTGGCGGTCAAGCGGGGCCAGCACCTGCTGACGTTGACTTTGACGCCGGCGGCGGTGGCAGCTTTTCGACAGGCGCAAAGCGCTGTGCGGGTGGCTGATGAGGCGCGCGTGCATACCGCGCAGCTCCTGGCGCAGCAGTTGGCCACACGCGACCAGGTCAATGAGGCAGACAAGGCGGCCAGCGACGCGCACGCGAATCTCGAAGCCTTGCGCCAACAGCAGGGCGATCATTCGACGATAAACATCGACGCGCCATTCGACGGTGTCGTCGAAAGCGTTTCGGTGGCGCAAGGCGATGCACTGCAAGCGGGTGTTCCGTTGCTCGCGCTGACCCGGCCGGAACGGGTCATCGTGCGCGCCGGGCTTGAGCTCGACATGCTGGGTAAGGTCGTACCGGGCGAAAGCGTCACGCTGACGCCATTGAATGGCGGGCAACCGATCGTCGGTAAGGTCGTGCGCGTCGCTACGGCACTCGATCCACACACCCATCAGCTTGACGTGGATATCGCAGCGGATAGTTCCATCGTTGGCGGCGCGGGCTTTCGCGCTGACATCGTCGTCGGGCGGCAACAAGGCTGGCTGGTGCCACGCGATGCGCTCGTGGGCGATGACCAGGACTGGCAGGTCTACCAGATCGACGGTGACAAGGCGGTACGGGTAGCGGTCAAGGTACTGGGCGAGCAAGGCGACAAGAGCGTGGTCGCCGGATCGCTCGACGCCAGGCGTCCCCTGGTGACGGTGGGCGCCATGCAGCTGGACGACGGCATGGCGGTGCACGTCGTTGCGACGAGGGCCGCGCAATGAATCCAGCGTCATGGTTGTCACGCCATGCGCGCACGCTGGTCATCGTCACGCTCGCCCTGGCGATCGCTGGGCTGAGCGCTGCGATCGGCCTGCCGGTGGGCCTGTTTCCGCAGGTATCGTTCCCACGCGTCGTCGTCGACCTGGATGCAGGCGATCGCCCGGCCGACCAGACCGCACTGCTGTTGACCCGGCCCGTAGAAGAAGCCATTCGTACCGTGCCCGGTGTAGCTGGGCTGCGTTCCGAAACCACGCGCGGTTCGGCGCAGATCTCCATCGACTTCGGTTGGGGGCGCGATATGACGACCTCGACCCTGCTCGTCGATGCCGCGATTGCCAAAGTACTGCCGACGCTGCCAAGTGGCAGTTCGTATGGCGTGCGGCGAATGGACCCCACCGTATTCCCGATCATTTCCTATGCGCTGCAGGCGGACAGATTGTCGCCCGTCGCATTGCGTGACCTGGCGCAATATCAGATCGTACCCTTGCTTGCATCAGTGCCCGGGCTTGCGCGTGTCGATGTACAAGGCGGGGAAACGGCAGAGATCCAGGTCGAATCCGACCCGCATCGCCTGGCCAGCTACGACCTGGGCCTCAGCGACGTGGTGAACGCCTTGAACAAGGCGAACGTGTTGCAAGCTGTCGGACGTGTGCAGGATCACAACAAGCTCTATCTCGTCGTCGCCGATCATTCGCTGCATGGCGTGGAGGCGATCGGCAACGTCGTGGTCAAGAGCGAGGGCGGCCGGCAAGTGAGGGTATCCGACGTCGCTACCGTACGTAACGGCTATGTACCGCAGTGGATCAAGGTCGCCGAGGACGGCAAGCCTGCCGTATTGTTCAACGTCTACGAGCAGCCGGACGGCAATGCCGTACAGGTGGCGGCAGATGTCCGCCAGCGTCTGGCGCAACTGCATCTCCCGCCTGGCGTACATCTGGTGAACTGGTACGACCAAAGCGAACTGGTCGTGCAGTCGGCCGACGGCGTGCGCGATGCGATCGTCATCGGCCTGTTCCTGGCCGCAGTGGTCCTGTTGGTGTTCTTGCGCAGCTTGCGCATCACCGTGATCGCACTGCTGGTGGTGCCCGCAACCCTGGCGATTACCGTGTTGCTGCTGCACGTCATGGGTATGAGCTTCAACATCATGACGCTTGGTGGCATGGCCGCGGCCGTGGGGCTGGTGATCGACGATGCGATCGTGATGATCGAGCACGTTGCCCGGCGCGCAGGGGCGGAAGAGGGAGGCGGTGTCGACGCGGTGCTTCCGGCGGCGAAGGAGTTTATCCGCCCATTGACCGGCTCCAGCCTGGCGACCCTGATCGTGTTCGTGCCGTTGGGGTTTCTTGACGGCGTTACCGGTGCGTTTTCCAAGGCATTGTCGATCACCATGGCGTGTGCGCTGATCGTCTCCTGGTCGATCACTGTATTGATCGTGCCGGTGCTGGCGCGGCGGATGGTGGACTTTGCGCGTTGGCGCGATCCTGGCCTGCACGAACGCCACCCGTTGTTGCGTGCGCATGGATGGATCTACCGGAAATTGTCTTCGTCACCGCTGTGGCTGGCGCTTATTTTGTCGCTGCTGCTGGTATTTGGTTATCTCGGCTACACACACGTGGCGACAGGTTTCATGCCCTCGGTCGATGAGAGCGGCTTCGTCATGGACTACTACACCAAGCCCGGAACATCGTTGCCGGAAAGCTCGCGCCAGATAGCGCAGGTCGAAAGCATCTTGCGCGATACGCCGGAAGTGGCGACGTTCTCGCGTCGCCTGGGTACTGGCCTGGGTGGGGATCTGGGGCAGTCTTATCACGGCGACTTTTTCGTTCGTCTGAAACCGGGCCATGAGCGCGCTACCGATGAGGTGATGAGCGATGTGCGCGAGCGCATCGAGCAGGGCGTGCCCGGGGTGGATATCGAGCTGGCGCAGTTGATGGAAGATCTGATCGGCGACCTGACGGCCGTGCCGCAGCCGATCGAAATCAAGCTCTATGCAGTGGATGCCAGTGGTCTCGGCGAACAGGCGGACAAGGTCGCCAAGGCGATCGCCGATATTCCCGGTGTCGTCGACATCAAGAACGGCCTGCAGTTGGCGGGCGATGCCTTGAACATAAATATCGATGCCGGCAAGGCCGCCTTCGAAGGCACCACCGCGGATGACATCACGCAGGCTGTCGATCAGGCATTGAGTGGCGTGGTGGCGACCGAGCTGCCGACCGCGAGCAAGACCATCGGCGTTCGCGTGCGCATGCCCGATGCGGAGCGGTGGCGTATTCCCGATCTTGCCGAGCTGCCGATTCGCGCGCCAGATGGGCATATTTTTCCGCTGAAGCGTGTCGCGTCGATCGTGCCGGTCAGCGGCCAGCCGCAGATCTCGCGCGAAAACCTGCAGCCTATGGTGGCCGTCACCGCGCGCATCGAGGGGCGCGGCATCAGTGCGGCCGTGGCCGATGTGCAGCAGCGCCTGGCACGCCCGGGATTGCTTGCCGTCGGGGTACGCTATGAACTGGGCGGCTTGTACCAGCAACAGCAGATCGCCTTCGTCGGGCTGAGCAAGGTGTTTGCGCTGGCGTTGGTCGCTGAGTTCGTGTTGTTGCTGTTTCTCTACCAGCGCATCGTATTGGCCGCCCTGGTCATCGGTTGTTCGCTGCTTTCCTCCACTGCGGTGTTCATCGCCTTGTGGATCAGCCAGGTCGATCTCAACATCACCGCAATGATGGGAATGACCATGATTATCGGCATGGGTACGGAAATGGCGATTTTCTACGTGTCCGAGTACGTCTGGCTCGAACAGCGAATGGATTCGGCACGGGCGCTGCACCTGGCCAGCCAGGATCGCCTGCGTCCGATCACCATGACGACCCTGGCGGCTGTGCTGACACTATTGCCGTTGGCTTTTGCGATCGGGCCGGGCGCCGGCATCCAGCAGCCGCTGGCGATCGCGATCATCGCCGGCTTGCTGTTGCAATATCCCATGGTGCTGCTGGTGATGCCGGTGCTGATCAAGCTGACATTGGGGCGGCGAGAATCGCCCGCACAGTGAGGTTGTGGCGGGACAGTCGCGGCTGACGTTGCTCCTATAGGCTGAGAAAGGCATGGCTGTCTTGTAGGAGCGACTTCAGTCGCGACCGCAACCTGCCCGGATAGCCGGGCATCCGATAGTAGCGGGTGCTAAGTGTTCTTGCGGACGGTTCGCGCAGGCGGGAATACAACCTCCACGCGCAGCCCCCCTTCATTCCCGCGCAAAAACAGCACCTGCGCACGATGGCGTTCGGCAATGCGTTGCACGATCGCCAACCCAAGCCCCGTTCCCTCTTCGCAGCTGCCGGGCACACGGAAGAAACGCTCGCCCAGGCGTGCGAGAAATTCAGGTGGGACGCCGGGGCCATTATCTTCGATGCTCAGCGAGGGCCGCCCATTCGAGAGCGCGACTGCAACGGTCACGACGCTGCGTCGGCCGGCATAGCGCAGGCAATTGTCGAGCAGGTTGTCGAG